>OIZO01000544.1_pt1 | contig 24865 bp, 16 predicted proteins | sample 1588551 | NCBI WGS metagenome assembly OIZO01 (sample SAMN03283271) | human gut metagenome | biome: human-associated habitat; material: feces | host: Homo sapiens | place: Peru | collected 2012 | reverse complement strand
TACTGTTGATATGATTGAAATAAGCGAGTTTGGCATCACCAAAACTACTCTGTGCTCCTGTGATGCTGGCTGAACTGACCATATAGATGAAACCATCGGTATGCTCATCGATGAATCGGATGCGCTCCTCGCTGGTCTCCGGTGTAATCATCATGATGACACGGATGTCATACTTGTCGGCAATCGGCTTCACCACTTTCAGATAGTCATCGAAAGGAAGGTCTGGAATGATGGTGCCACTCACACCGCTCTCCACACAACTCTGGAAGAAAGCCTCGATGCCATAGTGCATGATAGGGTTGAGATAACCCATCAGAACCAATGGCAATTGCACTTCATCCTTGATGGCCTTGAGCTGACCGAAGAGCGCCTTCACGGTCATTCCGTTCTTCAAGGCTTTGGTACCTGCACTCTGGATGACTGGTCCGTCAGCCAAAGGGTCACTGAAAGGAATACCCACCTCAATCATATCGATGCCATGGCGTTCCATGGATTTGATGACAGCACCTGTGCCCTCGAAGGTTGGACAACCGGCACAGAAATACAAGCTCAAAAGCTTGCGGTCTTTATTGTTTGCAAATAATGCATTTATCTTATTCATTTTTTGTTTTTTTACCTTTAAGAGCAAGAATGCTCTTTTTACCTTTTTACTTTTTTACCTTTTTACCTTTAAAAAAGCTTTTTTACCTTTAAAAGGAATTTCCTGAGTTTCTCTACATCCTTCAGAGCAGATTCGATTTCAAATTTCGAATTCAAATCGATACCGATGCACTTCGGATGCTGGAAGGCTTTCAGCCGTTCTACATCTTCCGGTCCGATACCACCACTCAGGAGGAATGGGGTCTCGCCATCGTACTGCTGCAGAACTTGCCAATCAAACTGCTCACCACTTCCACCGACCGTCTTACATTTGGTGTCGAAAAGGAAGAGGTCAACAGCGCCTGCATACTCCTTATATTTTTGGATATCCTCGGCTGAACTAACGCTGATAGCCTTGATAATCCTGATATTGGGTTTGATGTCGGGATCGATGGTAGCACGGAGATTCTCGATGGTTTCACGAGGTTCATTACCATGCAACTGGATGTAGTCGAGACGGTAATTATAGACACGTGTCACGATGTTCTGGGGCATATCATCCACAAAGACTCCCACCCTTGCCGGTTGCTTTTGGGTTTCAGCAGTCTTACGCGCCATCGCAAGTTCGATACGCTCTTCCGAGTAGTCTGGTATGATGCCAGCCTTGCTGCTGATCATCTGCACAAACCGTGGTGACTTCGGATAGAAGATGAATCCTATCATATCAACCCCGAGTTGGGATACTTCGCGAATGTTATCGGCATCACGCATACCACATACCTTCACCAACATTTTATCTGTATTCATTTCTCTTTCTTTTTTCTCGTTAGTATTTTCATCTGAACTCATCGTTGATTTCCAGTTGCTTCAGGAAATCAGCAAGTCCCTGTCCCGGGTCAGCCTGTTTCATAAACTGCTCTCCCATCAGGAAGCCACGGAAACCGCCTTCTTCACGGAGTCTTTTGACAACTTCCGGATGGGAGATACCGCTTTCGCTGACTCTGCACACATCCTTCGGCAACTGCTCTGCCAGGCGGAAACTGTTTTCCACATCGGTAACAAACGTACCGAGATTGCGATTGTTGATGCCATACATATCAGGTTCGAGTTCAGCATATTCGAAATCCCGGTCGTTGTGCATCTCCAAGAGCACTTCCATTCCGAGTTGGTGCGCCATATCAAGAAGACGCTTACATTCTTCTTTCGTCAGACAGGCTGCTATCAGGAGTACGGCAGAAGCACCGCAATATCTCGCCTGCAGGACTTGGTATTCCTCGATGACGAAGTTCTTATATAATATAGGTATATGTACCCCCACGTGGCGTGCCTCCTGGATAAACTCATCATAACCGCCGAAGTAGTCGATATCGGTAAGGATGCTGAGAGCAGAAGCTCCATTCTCCTGATAAGCCAACGGGATGATGCTTGCCTTACCCTCCTCCTTGATCCATCCCTTGGACGGCGATTTTCTCTTAAACTCAGCGATGATGCCCGTAGAGGACTCCATCAGTGCCTTGCGCATGCTGCCTCCAGGTACCTGTCCGTCATCCGCCTGCATCTTCTGTTCCGTCAGGGAAATCATCTGCCGAGGTTGGATGAAGCGCTTGCGCTGTTCTATCTCGATTCGCTTATGAGCGACAATCTCTTCTAAAATATCCATTTTCAATGTTGAATGTTAAATGTTGAATGTTGAATTAGGCATACGCCCTCAAACATTTGAATTCTTCACTCTTCACTCTTCGTTCTTCACTCTATACTTAACTATTCAGTTCTACAAATTTCTTGAATGTAGCGAGTGCCTTGCCACTATCGATGCTCTCTCGGGCAATCTCCACGCATTCCTCAATACTCTTCTGTCCTTTCTCCATAGCCTGGATACCGAAGGCAGCATTGGCAAGTACGATATTCTTCTGAGCAGGCAGAGCACGGTTCTCAAGTACGGCATCAAAGATTTCCTTAGCCTCTTCCTCAGTAGCTCCACCTTTAACTTCCTCAGGTTTTGCTATTTCAAAGCCAAGATCCTGTGGTTTGAAGATGCGCTCATAATGATTGGTAGTTACCTTGAAATCACTGGTCAGGGAAATCTCATCGTAACCGTCGATGCTATTTACAATACCATAGTCGATACCTAATTTCTGATAAACCTGATTATAGAGTCGCATCTGGTCCAGGTTGGCTACACCGAGCAACTGACACTTAGGCTGACTTGGATTGACCAGTGGACCGAGGAGATTGAAAACGGTTGGGAATTGGAGTGCCTTACGGATAGGACCCACAAACTTCATTGCCTTAGCAAAGAGTTGGGCATGGAGATAGACAATACCCGCCTCGTTGATAGAGCGGTTCAACTTATCCAGATCATCGGTGAACTGCACACCATGGTTTTTGATGACATTCGAAGCACCGCTCACAGAAGTAGCCGCATAATTACCATGCTTGGCAACCTTATAACCTGCACCAGCAATGACGAAGCAAGCAGTAGTAGAAATATTGAAAGTATTCTTGCGGTCGCCACCTGTACCCACCACATCAATGTATCGGTCGCAATCCAAGATGGCAGGAACGCCAGTAGCCAAGATACCATCACGGAAGCCCAATAGCTCATCTACAGTAACGCCTCGCATCTGCAAACCGGTAAGCAAAGCCGTAATTTGCTCCTCAGGGAACTCACTCTTGGTGATACCCACGATGATGTTCTTGGTTTCCTCACGGGAAAGTTCCTCGTGATTCAACATTCTGTTCAAAATGTCCTTCATTTCCATAATTTATTCTCCTATATTTTATTTTCTATTCCCAATCCCCCATTCCTGAGGTATAAATATGAAAAAAGACCTGTCGTAAGTACGGCAGGCCTTAGTTATATCATGGATTCATATCCACGCACGGCTTATCGTCTCACGACTTTTTAAATCTTGAGATACGCCACCACCATGCTGTTGAAGATACGAATGTTGTCATCATATTGTTTATTTTTAAATTCAATTGCAAAAGTACACTTTTTCTATTAAACTACAAACTTTTTGGCGAAAAATTTTAGAATTTAACAGAAAAAAGTTATTAATGGCTACTTTTTGGGTTAAAATCAAGTATTTCGAGGCACTATACATTATTATATATAATAAGGCAAGAGTCAAGTCGATAAAAAAAATACATTTCAAATGTAATAAAGTAGAAAACCTTACGTTATACTAATAAAGATGAAGAAATAAACTGAATCTTTGTATCATTATATTAACTATCATAACAGTAACGCCTATGAAGCAAGTTTTTACTTCCGAAGAAATGAGACCATCCGAAAGGACGATCAGCATTATCAAACAGATAGCATACACCTATCGAACGATTAAGAGGAATGGTAAGTACGAGGTGTACTGTCTTAACTAACGAACTCAAAATATGAAGACATTGGTATCACCATCTTTGCTTTCTGCCAATTTTCTGGATCTGAAAAGCGAAGTTGAAATGATCAATCAGAGTGAAGCCGACTGGCTCCACATGGACATTATGGATGGCGTATTCGTACCCAACATCTCTTTTGGCTTTCCTGTTCTTGAAGCCGTAGCCAAGGCTTGCAAGAAACCTCTTGATGTGCATTTCATGATAGCACATCCAGAAGAATACATCGAGCAGACTGCCAAGACGGGTGCCATGATGATGAATGTACATTACGAAGCATGTACCCACCTGCACCGTACCATCCAGCAGATTCATGCAGCTGGCATGAAAGCGGGTGTCACGTTGAATCCATCTACTCCAGTCTGCGTACTGGAAGATATCATCTGCGATGTAGATATGGTACTGCTGATGAGTGTAAACCCTGGTTTCGGAGGACAGAAGTTTATCGAGAACACCATCAAAAAGGTGGAAAGACTGAGAAAACTCATCAAGGAATCACACTCTAACGCCCTCATCGAAGTGGATGGTGGTGTACAGGCCGAAACTGCCCCACGCCTGGCAAAGGCTGGAGTCAACGTACTGGTAAGTGGAAGTTACGTGTTTAAGAGCACAGATCCTATTTCCACCATCCATGCCCTCAAAGAATTGAAACAGCCAGAGGATTAAACCTCCGGAAATAACATATCCAATACTAGTCTAACTGAAGATATACGTCATGCTTCTTAGCCATTCTGCGAAGATTGAGAAGAGCATAGCGCATTCTTCCGAGACTGGTATTGATACTTACACCGGTAGCCTCAGCGATTTCCTTGAATGTGAGTTGCTGATAGTAGCGCATATACACTACTTCACGTTGCAAAGTAGGTAACTGATCCATCATCTTTCTGACATCAGAAAGAACCTGGATATTAATCAAATTAACTTCTGCATTTGTTTCCAACAAATCATCACCACTGATATTAGACAGGTCATTGTCATCTTTCGATTCAACGACATACTTATAGCGCTGACCACGATACATATCCATCATGACGTTATGGGCAATACGCAACAACCAACCTCCGAATTTTCCGTTAACAGAATATTCGTGGTTCTGAAGTTTGCTTACCACCTTCAAAAACGTTTCCTGAAAGATGTCATTAGCCACCTCTTGATCACGCACCATGAACATGATGTAGGAAAACAACTTCACCTCATTGCGTGACAACAACAAGTCAAAGGCACGATTGTTACCTTCGACATAAAGAAGGGCCAACTCCTCGTCGGTCAAATCTTGTAGATTTCTCATTTCTTAATCCTTTATTTTTAATTAAGTAAATGTCTAATCAATAGGCTATATTTTTAATATATTACACAATATAAGTTAATTATCGTTGGCAAAGATAATAAATTTCTGAGAAACCACCAAAATTTTAACATAAAAAAGGTTGGTTACAGGACGTAGCCAACCAGAAATGAATACTTTGAAGCAAACGTCTTTAAAGTATTACGGGTGCAAATATACGCCTTTTTCCGATTATCTCCAAACTTTTTTAAGGCAAAATTACTTTTTTAACATTGTGTGCGTGTACATTACAAAATAAAATCGTATCTTTGCAGTATCTTTATAAGAGATAAGGTTCTAAACCAAGCTAAATCAAAATTTAATATAAATCTACAAACAGAACAACAAGCATGAAACACTTAAAAACGTTGCTGCTTGCCCTACTACTCTTCCCTACCCTCGCTTTTGCATCGGGATGGAACGACCAGGAGTACAAGCAGATCGAACAAAGTATTCTAAAGCCTCAACTTCATGAGCGCCAGTTTGTCATCTCTTCTTTTGGTGCCAAGACCAATGCGTCTGCAGCCCAAAACCAGAAGGCTATCAACCGACTCATCTCTCTGGTTTCCAGAAAAGGTGGCGGTAAGGTGATTGTGCCGAAAGGAACCTGGAACACAGGTGCCATCGAAATGAAAAGTCATGTCAACCTCGTTCTTGAGGAAGGTGCAACGCTGAAATTCGCTTTCGATACCAATCTCTATCCACTCGTCCGTACTTCTTGGGAAGGTCTGGCTTGTTGGAACTATTCTCCATGCATCTATGGCTACAAGGTGACCGACATCGCCATCACAGGTAAGGGTACCATCGATGGTGGTGGTAGCAACGAGACCTGGTGGCCAATGAACGGCAATCCTCGTTTCGGCTATCAGGAAGGCGTTACCAAAGAAGCACAGCGACTCGGCTCACGTGCCAAATTGCTGAAACAGGCTGAAGACGGCGTACCTTTCGACGAAAGAAAATTTGGCAAGGGACAGGGTCTTCGCCCACAGCTCGTCAACTTCGTACGTTCTGAGCGCATCCTCATCCAGGGTGTCAAGATGCTCAACTCTCCTTTCTGGGTTATCCATCCACTGCTCTCCAAGAATATCACCGTAGATGGTGTGACCATCTGGAATGAAGGTCCTAATGGTGACGGATGCGACCCAGAGGCTTGCGAGAATGTGCTCATCCAGAACTGTATCTTCCATACCGGCGACGACTGTATCGCCATCAAGAGCGGACGCAACAATGATGGTCGTCTCTGGAACCAACCTTCCAAAAACATCATCATCCGCAACTGTAAGATGGAAGATGGACATGGCGGTGTGGTAATCGGAAGTGAAATCTCTGGCGGATGCGAGAATGTATATGCCGAAGATTGCGAAATGGACTCTCCTCACCTCGACCGTATTCTGCGCATCAAGACCAACAACTGCCGCGGTGGTGTCATCAAGAACATCAACATGCGCAACGTCACTGTGGGTCAATGCAAGGAAGCTGTCGTAAAGATCAACCTCGATTACGAGCCAAAGGAGATCTGCTATCGCGGTTTTGAACCAAGCGTATCTCAGGTGTATGTGGAAAACGTAACCTGCAAGAAGAGTAACTATGGTGTGCTCATCATTGGTCGCGACCAGGTGGAAAACGTAACTGATATCACCGTCAAGAACTGTAAGTTTGATGGCGTCATCAAACAGCCTGTCAAGATTACAGGCAAGACCCGTGATGTGAAGTTCGACAATCTCATCATCAACGGTGCCCTCGTTCTCAACAAGGAAAACCATCCATACCAGGCATACAGCGAGTGGCTTACCCATAGCGAGATGAACCGTGTGGCTCATCCATACCTGCTCGATTTCAGCAGCAAACCTAAGTGGAGCTACGTGATGGGCATCGAGATGGAAGGTATGCTCGACACCTATTTATATTATAAGGACAACAAGAGCACTTTCAAGGGCAAGGATGCTGAAGCCAACAATGAGGCTATCCTCAACTACCTGAAGGAATACCCTGCCAAGATGATTGACGAGCAGGGCAATATCACTGGTTACAAGTACGAGGATTTCAATCTCGACAATGTGCGCACGGCAAAATTCATCCTCCGTATGCACAACCTCTTCCCTTCTGAGGGCACCGACAAGGCTCTGAAGACTCTCTTCAAGCAGTTGCAGAAGCAACCTCGTACCAAGGAAGGTGTCTATTGGCACAAGGCTATCTATGCCAACCAGGTTTGGCTCGACGGTATCTTCATGGGCTTGCCTTTCTACTGCAACTATGCGGTACAGACCATGAAGCCTAAGAAGGCAAAGAAATACCTCGACGATGCCGTTGACCAGATGATTAAGACTGACAAGCGTACATACGATGAGAAGACCCAACTCTGGAAACATGCTTGGGATGAGACGCATCAGCAATTCTGGGCTGACAAGGAGAATGGTAAGAGCCAGCATACCTGGGCAAGAGCCTTGGGATGGTATGTGATGGCAATGACCGAATGTCTCGATGCGATGCCAGAGGATTATGCACGTCGTGGTGAAGTGATCGAACTGCTCAACAAGGCGATGGCAAGTGTCGTGAAGTATCAGGATAAGAAAACCGGTGTATGGTATGACGTGATGGACGTAAAGGATCCTCGCAACTATCTGGAGAGCACAGCTTCCAGCATGTTTGCCTATGTACTCCTGAAAGGTTATCGCAAGGGTTACCTCTCAGAACAATATCGTGATGCCGGTATCAAGGCTTACAAGGGCATCTTGAAGGAGTTCATCCAGGTGAACCCTGACAAGACCATCAGTCTGACCAAGTGCTGCAGCGTAAGCGGTCTCGGTCCTGGCGATGGTCCATACGTAAAGAAGCCTAACTACAAGCGTGACGGAAGCTTTGAATATTACATGAGCGAACCTATCCGTGACAATGACCCTAAGGGTGTAGGACCATTTATCTGGGCAAGTTTGGAGATGGAACAGCAGGGTCTGAAAGCAGAATAACTTGCTGATATAGAGCTACCTGAACGCACAGGAGAACTATAATACACAAGAAATAAAAAAAATACTGAGGTGGAAAAGGACTTTTTAATGTTCTTTTCCACCTTTTTTTGTGTTTTTTCGTATATTCATCAAAATTTAATACGTTTTTTGAAACAACCAATTCAAATTTTTACTATCTTTGTACTGTGTTTAGGAATACAACCCATTCGATGTTCTTACCTGGCATCATGTGGGTGTTAGGACTTTCACAAGAGATAATCAACTATATTACTAATTTTAAATCTTAAAGTTTATGAAGAATTATTTACGCTATGCATTTATCGCCGTATTGGCATTTATCTGCAATGTTAGTTTTGGACAAACAGTTATTACATTTACTGCAGAAACGGACAAAGGTAGTTTTGATGCAACTCAAACTGGTACAGGTGCAGGTGCTGACAAAATTACAAAAGACGGAGTAACCATACAGACTAGCAATGGTGCTTTCGCAGCTAAAGACTACAACACTCAAGTTGCACAATATCGCATTTATAAATCTGCAACATTCACTGTATCATCAACAGTAGGCAACATAACAAAAGTGGTCATTACCTGTACCGCAAATGGTACTGCAAAATATGGTCCTGGTTGCTTCACTGGTGACAATTACAAAGCCAGTACAGGAAATGAGGGTACTTGGTCTGGTAATGCGGCCAGTCTGACTCTTACTGCTTCAAGCAATCAAGTTCGAGCAACGAAAGTAGAAGTTACAATTGGCGGTGAAACTGGCGGTGAAACTCCAACACCTCCTGCAGAAGAAACTAAAGCTGAAAATATTGCAGCATTCAAGGCTTTGGCAAGTGGAACAACTGCTACTTTAACTCTCAAGAATGCGCAAGTAGTTTACAAGAACGTTTACACAACAAAAAAATCAGGTGCAACAAACACAGAGTACTATGTTCGCGATGCATCAGGTGCTATTCAGTTCTTCAATACAGATTTGGAATTAAATGTAAATCAGGTAATCAATGGTACTGTAGAGGTTAAGTACACTCTTTACAACGAGATGCCTGAGGCTACAAAGACCGCAAATACATCTGCAGAAAAGTTAACTATTACAGACGGGGAAGCCGCAGTTCCTACAAAGGTTACTGTAGCAGACCTCACATCAAATAAATATCTTTGCGATCTTGTAACAGTAGAGAATGCCAATATAATATCTGAAACATCAGGAACTTATACTAATCAATATCTTACAAATGGTACTGATAAAGTTATGATTTACGACAAGTTCAAAACCAAGACAAGCATCACAGATGGTGAAGGTTTTGACGTAACTGGTATCTTAGTCACAGCTAAGTTGAGCAATAACATCATTAAAGAACTTGCTCCAATCTCTGCTCCTGTACCAACAGGTATCAACAACATCACAACTGATGCAGCAGACGCTAATGCTCCTGCTTACAACCTCGCTGGTCAGAAGGTAGGTAAGGAATACAAGGGTGTCGTTATTAAGGCTGGCAAGAAGTTTATCCAGAAGTAAAAGTAAACAAAATAATCTGATAGGAAACAATTCCATTTATCAGATTCCCTAACATCAAATCCCAGTTTCACGTCGTAACAGACGAGAAACTGGGATTTTTTATTCTCTACATTCAATCACAACCATTCACACACTTCATCATAACGCTTCATCTATAGAAAACTCATTTTGTCATAAAAATATATAAAAGGAAAAGAAAACTACACTTATTACATATTTTATGCTTATCTTTGTCAAGATATAAGTTTCAAACCCAAATATCAGATAAAAGAATCAACCAAAATAACATACTGAAACAAATGAAACAGAAAGTTTTTACTCTATTGGCTGCTTCGCTCATCAGCGCAGCATCCATGGCGCAAGCCCCTGCCTTTCCTGGAGCCGAAGGTCACGGAAGATACGTAACGGGTGGTAGAGGCGGCAAAATCGTACACGTAACGAATCTCAATGACAGCGGAACTGGCTCTTTCAGAGAGGCAGTCAAGTCAGGCAATAAGATCATCGTCTTCGATGTGGCTGGTGTGATTGCACTGAAGTCTGACCTCAAATTCGCAGACAATATCACGATTCTTGGACAGACTGCCCCTTCGCCAGGCATCACCCTGCGCTATTATACGGTTCAACCGGGTAGCAACAACATCATCCGCTTCCTTCGCATTCGCCGTGGACAGGAAAAGAACATCAACGACGGTGCTGATGCCACATGGCAGCGCAACAAGACGGGTATCATCTTCGACCACTGCTCCTTCAGCTGGAGTATCGACGAGGTGGCTTCGTTCTATGACAACAACAACTTCACCATGCAGTGGTGTACTGTAGCCGAAAGCCTCACCAACCCTGGTCACTCCAAAGGAGCACACGGCTATGGTGGTATCTGGGGTGGTAAGCTGGCAAGTTTCCACCACAACTTCGTAGCTCATCTCATGAACCGTGGTCCTCGATTCAATGGTGCCAGATATGGATGGACAGGCTATACTTCCAACAAGGAATACAGCACCTACAAATGGCAGAACGCTGTGCAGGCAGAGAACGTGGATTTCCGCAACTGCGTGATGTATAATGCACAAGGAACCTGCTATGGCGGTCCTGGTGGCGGACAGATCAATATCGTCAACAACTACTACAAGGCTGGTCCCAGCCATAGTTTGAAAGGTACAACTTTGAATGGACTCAAAGTGGATGTGAGCACAGGAAGCGTACGGGGAAACCAGGACCGTATCACCCTTGTCACACTTTCTACACAGAGCAACTCCGACAAAAAACATCCAGAATTATACGACATGACCAGTCGTTATTATATTAATGGTAATACGACCGAGACCACCAAAGGCTCAAAAACTGCTAATAAAGACTGGAAAGGTGTCAGCTATGACAAGGGCATTCCAAGCCTAAACGGCGAATACTATAGTCCGGATGCCAACAACTTCTATGGCGATGCTGTGGCTCATACCACCATCAGCGGCAAGTCTTGTGTCAAGATTAAGATGGACGAACCTGCTCCAACAGGACAAGTAACCACCCACTCTGCTGCCGAAGCATACGAAAAGGTTTTAGCCTATGTAGGAGCATCCCTCTATCGCGACGAAATAGATGCTCGATACATGGAAGAAGCCAAGACGGGTACCGCTACTTACAAAGGTAGCATCACCAACTCTCCAGGTATCATCGACAAGGTATCAGATGTAAAAGGATATACGGAAGACAACTTCGGAACTGGCACACGTCCTGCCGACTTTGATACAGACAAGGATGGCATAGCTGATGAATGGGAGAAAGCAAACGGTCTGAATCCAAACGACGCTTCCGATGCCCTCACCTACTCGCTCGACGAGAAGGATTATTATACAAATATCGAGGTCTATGCCAACTCTCTGGTAGAGAATATCATGAAGGCAGAAAACCAGGATGCCCTTTTAGGAGTAGATGAGTATTATCCAACTACCGTTTCCACCGGAATTTCTCAGATAGAGAATGACCAGGAAGTAGGCAATAGCGCCATCAAATCCATCACTTACTATGCCCTGAATGGGACAAAGTTACCAACTCCCAATAAAGGAGTAAACATCAGAAAGATAGAATTGGCGAATGGGACAATAAAGACAGACAAGGTTATCAAATAGGATAACCTTGTCGGAACCATACCATATCATAGAAAAAGATAGATTATATCGCAAGATAAAACAAATAAAAATCCCCTGCCAGCATATTGCCGACAGGGGGTAACTAAACTATATCCTTAAACCTATGACTAACCTTTTTACGCTTTCAAAAGGAAATTATTTATTAATGAACTTTTTACCATTCTTGATAACAATACCCTTAGCATCATTTGCAACTTTCTGACCTAAGAGATTGAATGTTGCGCCATCCTTAGAAGACTTTGAAGCTTGGATATCAGAAATACCAGTAGTGCCAGCAGCCACGAATTCAAAACCATAGAAATTGATACTACCTATTGGATAAGTGATAGACACATCACCCGCTTTTACTGCAACAGAGACAGCAGGATAAACTTTCTTAGCTACCTCTTCTCCATCAACCATCATGTTAACAGAAACAGCCTCAGACTCCAAGATTATTTTATTAGCCAATTCTGCATCATTCTGTGTCAATATAACATTACGGTCTGTAGCAGAAGTTTTACCTGTACGAGCATATACCTTAAGAGTACCATCTGAAGGCAAAGTAAGAGTCAAATTATTGTTAGATGAAGACTTACCTCCACTCTTCAATCTCTTCGCAAATTTTACATAAGAATCCGCTGTACCAAAATAAGCAGAATTCGCATCTACAACAAGTTTACCAGCAGTATCAACAGTTGTCAGCACCAAACCTTTAGTAGAAAAAGTTGCAGGCACTGAACCAGCTGCATAATCTGTATCAAACGACAAAGTCTGAGCGTTCATACTTGCTGCCATAGCGACAGCTGCAATAAGAGTAAAGAATTTCTTCATAATTGTTACGTTTTAAGTTTATTAATCTGTAATTTGTTTGAAAATTTAAGTTATTAGCTTATTTTCGTTTGCAAAAGTAACACATTATCTGATAAAATAGAACAGAAAAGTAGAGAAATCTCACGCAAACGATTACGTGCATTTCACCGGCATCTTACATACATATTACAGATATTTATTGTATTTTTGCCACGTGAATCTATTTAGGCAACAAATCGCAGTGGATTCATCATACTTGAAACAAACAAGTAAAACTATACAAAAATAAATATAAAATATTATAAATTTAAACCTAAAAGTAACAAACAATGAAAAGAAATCTACTGAGATTCGGACTGCTTAGTCTGTTACTTGTCTTTGCATGCATTGCAAAAGCACAAGATGTTACTGCGATATGGGACTTTCAGAAAAATTTGCCTGAAGGTATCAATACCGCAACTAATTTTCAAGGCACAACTGGTGATGTAAATTCAACAGTTGAGGGCATCACTATGCACATTGATGCAACAACCGGCAAACTAAAAGGAAGAACAAGCGATGCCCAGTTTAATACAGGCACAAAACTTCAGATTCCTGTGAAGTCTGCCAAAGATGTAGTTACTGTAACAAGTTATCCTAACTATCACAATTATACTATTGGTGGTGTTGCAGCGACAGCAGATGTCACAAACCACAAAGCCACTTCTGCAGAAGTAGCTCAAGGCTATGTTGAAGTAATAGCCACTGGTGGCTGCTACCTCTATCAGGTTAAAGTAGTGCACGTAAGTTCCATCCAAGAAAAGGCTCTCTACTCTACCGATTTCACCAACTGGGAGGCCATCGACCGTGCCAAGGCTACCGACGAGGTGGTAAAGGTGAAGACCCTCTACAGCAAGGAGAAACTCAGCTTTACATTCAATGGCGTGGGCGTTTACCCAGCAGGTACCAACGCTAAGTTCCCAGAAATTACCGGTTTCATGCAGACTGCCAAATACACCGGCGAATACAAGGCTGCAGAACCTAGCGTAGTAACATCTCCATTGGCTAGCATCACCAAGATTACCCTCCACCAGGCGGCTACCGGCGGCAAGCGTGGTATCAAGGTATCTGTAAAGGGCGATGGCGATGCAGACTGGGTAGCAATCCACAACGTAGCTATCGTAAATGCCAAGGGCGAAGACCTGACTCTCGATGTAAACCGCACCAACTGTCAGATTAAATTCGAGAACTTCAACCTCGGCCAGAACGCTTACGTTACCGACCTCGCTATCTATGGCAACGTAGATATGAGCAAATCGCCTATGCTCGGAAGCTTCAGCCTCAACGGAGAAAAATATCAGGCTGTTGACATCTTCAATGAAGATGCTACCGGTAAACAATTGGCAACCCTCCTTATCTCAAAGAAGGCAACACTCATCAGCGAGAGCAATCCTCTTACAGACATCACAGCAGACAACGGAACTATCAAGAGTACAACTTATACTACTACAGGCGAGGGCAACGACCAGAAGACTGTAGTGACTATCGTGGTAGAAGCAAATGGTGATGAAGCAACATACGAGCTGACCGTAGCATTCAAGCCAGACTTCACTCTCACCTATTATAATATAGACGGAACTACTGTTATCGGCACCCAAAAGGTTGAGCAGGATGCTATAATCGGTTCTTTCAATCAAGAGGCAGAAGAAAAGGTAACCGTAGCTGACGGAAAGAAATTCCGCGGTTGGGCACCTTCACAGGAACAGGATGAAAAGAAATACACTACATCATCTGCCTTCACATCAGATGCAAAACTCTATGCAGTCGTTACTGACATCGAAACGGCCAATACAACAGCTCGCTACGACTTCAATCTTCAGAAAGAAGGTTTCTGTGCAGACGACCATGAGGCTTTCTGTGTTGAGGGCAACGGCAAATGGCACGACACCACACATGGTTGGTCTTTCTCTGCAGGCGACAAGATTAAAATCTTGATGGGTGGAAAAGGTTACATCAAACTAACTCTCTGCAATTTTTCAACCACAGGCAACATCACATTGACAGACCCTAAAGGTAATATGATTGCAAGCGTAGATGCCAAGGCAAGCAAGGATGGTTTCAGCGCAATCCTGCAGAACAACTCTACAGAAAGTGGCGAGTACACACTTACATTCGCAGCTACTGCTTACCTCCACGGTCTCAGCATCGTAAACATGACAGAACCAGCCTATGCTCAAGATGGCAACTGGTACACAGTAAAGGCTGGCGATACCAACAGCTTCCTGACAACACTCGAAGTAGTAAATGCAGCTAATGCAGCAGCAGATGCTGCCCGTTCGTACATCTTCTTGCCAAACGGAACATACGATTTGGGCGACAAGTGTCTCACCAACATCAGCGGAAACAACATTTCCATTATCGGTGAGAGCATGGACAACACCATCATCGTCAACAAGCCAGAGGTTGAAGGTATCGGCGTAACTGCAACATTGTATAATACAAGTACAGGTCTCTACATGCAGGACCTCACACTGAAGAATGCTTATCCATTCAACAACAGTACCGGTCGTGCAGTCTGCCTCCAGGACAAGGGTACACAGACCATCTGCAAGAATGTGAAGATGCTTTCTTATCAGGACACTTACTACAGCAACAATAATAAGGGTCAGTACTACTTCGAAGATTCAGATATCCACGGAATCGTAGACTTCATCTGCGGCGGTGGTGATGCATTCTTCAACAAGTGTACACTTACATTGGAACCAGGTAAAGGTTCATACATTACAGCCTCTTATACAGACGGCACCAAGTATGGTTACGTATTCGACGGCTGCAAGATTGTAGGTTCTGCTACAGACAGCTTTACTTTCGGTCGCTCTTGGGGCGGTACAGCCAACTGTGCATTCCTCAACACCATCCTCGACAAGAATGCGGCAGCCAAGATAGCTTCTACCCGCTGGACAACAGGTGGTATGAACGTAGTTGCCAAGAACTTCTTCGAGTACAACACTCTTGATGAAGATGGTAAGGTGATTTCTCCAGCCGAGAACATCGTGAAGTTTACCAAGGATAAGGAAGTAAGCGAGTACAACACCATCATCACTGCAGAGAAAGCAGCCGAGTTCAGCCTCGACAAGGTATTTACCAACTGGAAGCCAGCCGACCTCGCTTCTCAGACCACAGCCACAGCGGCAACATTGGGCAACGGCAAGCTTTCATGGACAGGTGATGCAAAAATGTATCTCGTAGCAAAAGATGGCAAATTCTATACGTTGACTACAGAGAATTCATTGATTGTAAATGATGATAAAGCATCCTTCACAGTTCGTGCAGCAAATGGTATGGGTGGCTTCGGTACTGCAAACGGCACTGTTAGTACAGGAATCAATAGCACCATGACAACAGCAGCAACAGTCATCAAGACAGCAATCTTTGCAGCTGATGGCACTCAACTCTCTAACCTCCAGAAAGGTATCAACATCGTCGTAAAGACCATGTCTGACGGTAGCAAGAAGACAAGCAAGATTATCATCAAGTAAGCTAAATTGGAAGATGTTGCATTGAAGCAACGAAAATCATAGTTAATCCCCCACAAGAGGACATCGAAAGAAGTTCGATGTCCTCTTGTGGGGGATTTTTGTGTTAACTGACACAATACACAGAAACGTTATTTGGGGGAGAATTTTGCAAACGTTTACGTTATTTTTTTTATTAAAATGTATTGTCAGATAAACTAATATTCGTATATTTGCACAGAATTATACAATATTTCACTAATCTAACCAAAATAAATGTATGTCTGGTAATTCAAACAAAAAGAAAATTGCGTTAGCAGGTGCATTGATGTTCTGTGTAACGAGCATCTCAGCGCAGACCGTTAAGGGCGTTGTTACTGACAATACGGGCGAGCCTATTATCGGCGCATCTGTCATGGAGGTAGGTGTAGCAGGTAATGGTGGCGTGACTGACATTGATGGTAATTTCACCGTAAACTTGAAAGGCAAAGGTAACAAACTGAAGATTACTTACATCGGTATGAAATCTAAGGAAGTGAACGTTGCAGGTAAAACTAACATTACTGTAAAACTTGAAGACGAAGCAAACAGCTTGAATGACGTAGTCGTTATCGGCTATGGTACTGTTAGAAAGAAGGACCTTACAGGTTCTGTTTCTTCTATCAGCGATAAGCAGATTGCCAACATTCCTGTATCTAACGTGAGCGAGGCGATGACCGGTAAGATGGCGGGTGTGAACATCACCACCACCGAGGGTTCACCAGATGCTGACGTGAAGATTCGCGTGCGTGGTGGTGGTTCTCTTTCACAGGACAACTCTCCTCTCTACATCGTAGATGGTTTCCCTGTAAGCTCTATCAGCGACATCGCTCCAAGCGAAATCCAGAGCATCGACGTATTGAAGGATGCTTCTTCTACAGCCATCTATGGTGCTCGTGGTGCCAATGGTGTTATCATCGTTACAACCAAGAGCGGTTCTGAGGGTAAGACTCAGGTAAACTTCAATGCTTCTCTCGGCTACAAGAAGGTTTCTAAGTTGGTGAAGACTATGTCTCCATACGACTATGCATACTATCAGTATGAGTTGGGTAGCACTGACTATGGTAACTACAACGATCTCGACATCTGGAAGTCTATCGAAGGACGTGACTATCAGGATGAGGTATTCGGCCGTACAGGTAACCAGAAACAGTATAACGTGAACGTAAGCGGTGGTACCAAGGATATCAAGTACAACATCGGTTTCTCTCACAACGACGAGAAGAGCATCATGCAGGGTTCTGGCTACGCCAAGAACAATGTAAACGCCAAGATCAATGCCAACCTGAACAAGTGGTTGTCTCTCGACTTCAATGGACGTATGGCATTCACCAAGCTGGATGGCTTGAATGGTGGTGCAGATACCAACGAGTCGAGTGCAGCAAACTCAGTTGTTGCCAACACCGTAAGATGGAACCCGGTAGAGCCTCTCTCTGGTACATCAGACGATGATGAGGAGAACAGCACATCTACACGCCGTAACCCAACAGAGCGTATCACCGATACCTATAAGTATCAGGAGCGTTTCCAGCAAAACTACAACGTTGGCTTAAACTGGAAGCCATTCAAAAATATCACATTCCGTTCTGAGTTCGGCTATGGCTGGAAGTATAACAATACCGACCAGGTTTGGGGTTCTAATGCAACTACCAACTCTAAGTATGGTTACAACGGTCAGCCACAGGCACAGTTCGTACGCTTGGAGAACAAGAACTGGCGTAACGCAAATACATTGACTTACGACAACAAGAAGCTTTTCCATGGTCGTGACCACATCAATGTATTGGTAGGTCAGGAGTGGAGCAGCAGCCAGGACGTAACCCGCACCAACACTTCTGTAGCCTTCCCTACTTCATTCACATTGAACGAGGTATTGGCAAACACAGCAGCAGGTAAAGCTCTTCCAAACGAGGGTAATATCAAGGCAGAGGAGAACATTCTCTCTTACTTCGGCCGAATCAACTATACGCTCAACGACAAGTATTTAGCAACATTTACGCTTCGTGCCGATGGTTCAAGCAAGTTCGGCAAGGACAACCGTTGGGGTATCTTCCCATCAGCAGCCTTGGCTTGGCGTATGTCTGACGAGGAGTTCCTGAAGGGTGCTTCCAGCTGGCTTTCTAACTTGAAGGCCCGTCTGAGCTTCGGTACAGCAGGTAACAACCGTATCAACTCTGGTTTGTTGACTACCACCTACTCTATGGCAGACAACACATCAAAGGCTCCATTCTTCGATGAGAACAGAGCTTCGATGCTTGAGCATGGTAAATATCTCTATAATCCAGACTTGAAGTGGGAAACCACAGTGACCCGTAACTTCGGTATCGACTACGGTTTCTTCAATGGTCGCCTCAGCGGTACATTAGACTTCTACTGGAATACTACCAAGGATCTCTTGATGCAGAGCATTATTCCTTCCAACACCGGTTACACTTACCAGTTCCAGAACTTCGGTAAGACCTCTAACAAGGGTGTTGAGTTGGCGCTCAATGCCGTAATCGTGGACAAGAAGAACTTCGGCTTGAACTTCAACTTCAACATATCTTATAACAAGAACAAGATTGATGAGTTGAACATGGAGAACCCATGGCAGAGTTCTAACTGGAGTGGTTCTACCATCGCCAAGTATGAAGACTTCCGCGTAGAGCAAGGCGGTCGCCTCGGTGAGCTTTGGGGCTACAAGAGCAACGGTTTCTACACCGTATTTGATGCCTCAACAGGCAAGGGTGACTTGGTATTGAAAGAAAACGGCACCTGGGCACTGGCAGAAGGCGTAAAGGACAACAGCTACAAGCTCTTCGGCGGTAACCTCTATCCAGGCGTTGCCAAGGTAGAAGTTGACGAAAACGGTGATGCTGTAAAGCAGCGTCTGGGTAACACCGTACCTACCACAACGGGTGGTTTCGGTTTCGACGGTCACGTTGGTAACTTCGACTTCAACCTGTTCTTCAACTACTCACTAGGCAACAAGCTGGTGAACGGTACCAAGCTTGCCAACTCATTCTATGCAGGTTCAGCCAAGAACTACAACCTGGTGGATGACTTCAACGTAGGCAACCGCTATACCTGGATTGACCCAGCCAACGGTAACAACATCGGCCGCCCATCAGCTAGCCTCATCGCAGAGTATGGTGGTGTAGAGAACGTGATGAACCGCTTGAACGAGATTAATGCCAACGCCAATATCTACAATCCAGCAGGCGTATCAACCATGCAGCTCATCAGCTATGCTGTAGAAGATGCATCATTCTTGCGTCTGCAGAACGTAACAGTGGGTTACACCTTGCCAAAGAAGTGGGTAAACAAGTGCTATATGCAGAACGTACGCATCTACTTCACAGGTTACAACCTGCTTTGCTTCACTAACTACTCAGGCTACGATCCAGAGGTTGATACAAGTTCTAAGAAGAACCCAATGACACCAGGTATCGATTATGCAGCTTATCCAAAGAGCCGCACCTTCGTAGGTGGTATTAACGTTACATTCTAAAACTTTATAAGATAATAACAATGAACAAGATATTATATGCATTTGCATTGGCAGGCGTATTAGGATTGTCTTCATGCTCCGACTTCCTGGATCAGACCTCTCCATCAGAAATGACTGCAGAGAATACCTACGCCTCACCTTATTATACCAATCTTCGCGTCAATAAGCTCTATGGCGGAATGGCTCAGGACCGTACCTACGCACAGGACCTGTCTATTGTATGGAACCTGAACAGCGACTGCGAATTGATTGACGGTCTTGGCAGCAATGCTACCAACACCTCAAGTGAACGTGGTAACATGAACTATAACATGGACCCGGGATGGAGCAAGATTAGCGGCGTATGGGATGCTGAGTATGGTATCATCGAGGATGCCAACCAGATTATCGAGGGTATCCGCAGCAGCGCAACTCTCACTGCCGGCGGTGCTAACCAGAAATCTATGGAGCGCAGCCTCGGCGAGGCACTCACCATCCGTGCCATGGTTTACTTTGACCTGGTTCGTATTTTCGGCGATATTCCTTTCAAGGTAGAAGCATCAAAGGCTGACTTGAGCAACGCTTACCTGGAGAAGACCGACCGCGACGTGATTATGGATTCCCTGATGAACGACCTGGATGAGGCTATCAAATACTTGCCATGGGCAGACCAGGCATCAGGCTATACCACAGAGCGCACAACCAAGGGTTATGCTCACGCACTCCTGGCACAGATTGCCATGACACGTGCTGGCTACGTGATTCGCGAGAAGGCAAAGGACGGATATGAGACAGCATCTTACAGCGATGCTACTTATCCAACACAGCGCCCTGGTGCAGCAGACCGCAAGGCTCTCTACGAGCGTGCCCTGAAGCACTGGTCTGCTATCATCAACGACAATACTCACAACCTCAACCCATCTTTCGAGAACGAGTGGTACTTGATTAACCAGCTCTCTCTCGACAAGACTTACCACGAGAACCTCTTCGAGATTCCTTTCGGTGAGAACGTAACAGGAGAGTTGGGTTACACAGTGGGTGTCCGCATGAATGGTGTTACAACAGAATATGGCTATGGCAACTCATCTGGTAAGATGAAGGTTACAGCTCCTCTGCTCTATTCTTACGACAAGAAGGATACACGCCGTGACATCACCTGCGCCAACTTCGAAATCAAGCAGGACGGCAGCAACACTGTTGAGAACATGCTGAAGAATGCTCCTTTCGGTATGTATGTAGGTAAGTGGGATGCCCGCAAGATGAACAATACTTGGTTGCAGAACAACTTGAAGGCTACAGCTAAGCACACTACAGGTATCAACCCTGTAAAGATGCGCTATGCTCAGGTATTGCTCTACTATGCTGAGTGCATGAACGAGTTGGCAGGTAACCCTGATGCCAACTACGAAGGTTCAGCAAACGGCATGACAGCCCGCCAGGCTCTGGAAGCAGTACACACCCGTGCCTTCAACCAGGCTGACAAGAATGAAGCTAAGGCATACGTCAACAACATTGCTTCTGACAAGGACGCATTCTTCAATGCTCTCGTTCAGGAGAACATGTGGGAGTTTGCAGGTGAAGGTATCCGCAAGTACGACCTGATTCGTTGGAACCTCCTCGCAGAAAAGATCAATGAGTTCAAGCAGACTTACCTGACAGAACTTGCAGACGGTACTTACCAGAAGACCATCTACTTCAACTACCTGGATAAGAACAAGACAAAGATTGACTTCTCTAGCGTAACATGGTATGGTATTCCTGACGGAAAGACATCTGCTGACTACGATGGCAGTATCGACTCATTCGGTGCAGCTAAGTTGGATACAGGTTCAGATACACAGGTTGACGTAAACCTTCCATCTATCAGCAGCGGTTTGGTTGGCGATAACGTAGCAGTGAAGAACCGCTACCTCATGCCAATCGCTTCTACAACCATCTCTGCAACCAACGGTAAGATTCACAACTCTTATGGTTATGCAGACTAATTCATCTTTAATCAAAAAAGACAAGAAAATGAAGAGCATTAAAAACATATTGGGCACAGCATCTATGATGGCTTTGGCTTTATCGGCTACTTCTTGTACCGATGGCAATGACTGGGACGTAGATGGCAGCCTGTCAAGATTATTCGGTCTCAACGGTGACAAAATCACCGTTGAAACTGCCGAAACATCAGCTACTGTTACATTCTCTGCCTTCACATCAAAAGCAGTTCCTTCACCAGAGTACTATGTATTCGAGGTAAGCAAGGACTCTCTTTACGAGGGTGTTGAGAATGCTAACATCATCAAGTTCGGAGAAGATAAGACCTTGACTTCTTCTCCAGTAGTTCTCTCAGGTCTCGATGGCGACAGCAAGTACTACATGCGTGTAAAGGCTATGTCTTCTACTGCTAACGAGTCTAAATGGGTTTACTACAAGGATGGTTCATCTTTCAAGACAAAGGCAGAGCAAATCTTCAACAATGTAGAGGCAACCGACCTCTTCGAGGATCATGTTAACTTGAGCTGGACTCCAGGTGCTGAGGTGACTCACATCACTTACGCCAACGCCAACGATGCAGAGAACATCCAGACTATCAATCTGACTGATGAGGAAAAGGCAGCTGGTAAATATACGCTTGCTGGCTTACAGCCAACAAGCACTTATAACATCATTATCTATAAGAATGACGTAAAGCGCGGTCAGTTGCAGATTACAACTCCTGCAGCCATGCCAGCAGCTAACTATAAGTATTCACTTTCCAGCGATGTAACAGTCATCTCACAGACTCTTATCGATGAGATTGCTGAACAGGCAAAGGCTGCCGCAGGCAACGAGACCAACTATAGCGCAACCATCGGTATCCCAGCCGGTGCCAAGGTTGCTCTCTACGGCACAAATGATTCAGATGGTGGCAAGACCAACGTAACCATCCCAGACGGAATGTCTGTTACATTCTTCGGTTTGGCAGGTGGGGAGACTCCAACCATCACCCTCGACAAGAACTTCGATGTTGCAGGTTCTCATGCATTCATCAAGTTCCAGAACGTGAAATTGGAAGAGAATGGTGCTGGCTACTTCATCAACCAGAGCAAGGCTTGTACCATAAGCGAGTTCACTTTGGAGGATTGCGAGGTTAGCAATATCAAAACATCATTCTTCCGTATCCAGGGAAGTGATGCTAAGTCTATCGGCAAACTTACCTTGAAGAACAGTATCTTCACCAAACTCTGCGCAGGTTATGGATTCATCCATGTAGATGCAGGAAGCGGTAAAGGTCATCTCGACAACGTAGAGATTGACGGCTGTACATTCAACAGTATCTGTGTAACCGGTAAGGTATTTATCTTCAGCAAGAAGACAGATATGCAGGACATCACCATCAAGAACAGCACATTCTACAACTGTAATGGTAACGGCCAGTTCTTTGTTGACTTCAATGCTGATACATTTGGTCCAAACACCTTTACTATTGAGAACTGTATCTTCGGTAAGAGTGCTGATGAGGCTACCAACAAGAACATCAGAAGCAAGACTCCTGCTTCTGTAGCTAACAGCTTCAGAACAACAGACTTCTTCAAGGTGATTAAGGGCGTGAATGATACAGAGTTCAGCTCTACCCAGTTGTTCAAGGACCCAGCCAATGGCGACTTTACCATCAAGGCTGGTACTTTGAAGGAAAAGGCTGGTGACCCACGCTGGTATGCAGTAGAGGATTAATCCACAAGGATTAACATCTCATATAAATTTAAGAAAAAGTGCAATGCTTATATGGAGCATTGCACTTTTTTTATCTTCTCTTATTCTCTATCTCATTTTTACAATTATTTTCTTGGAAGTTACGAAGAAAAAGCGTATCTTTGCAGCGAGAACATAAAATCGCAAAGATATGGCAAGATACATCAACCCATTCTCAGACTGGTCGTTCAAAAGAATCTTCGGCCAGGAATACAGCAAAGACTTGCTGATTGAGTTCTTGAACCAGTTGCTCCTGGGAGAGCAGCACATCACGGATGTAAAGTTTAAGGACAAGGAGATGTTGCCAGAAACAAAAGACCAGAGAGGTATCATCTACGACGTCTTTTGCGAAACTGACACAGGTGAGCACATTATCGTTGAAATGCAAAACAGGAGTCAGACCTATTTCATCGACCGGTCTCTCTACTATGCATCGAAAACGATAGTAGACCAAGGCATAAAAGGAAAATGGGATTATCATCTCACACCCGTTTATGTTATCTGTTTCATGAACTTTGATGTAGATGAAAATACGCCAAAGAAGTTCAGAACAGATGTTGTGCTTGCAGATAAGGAAAGCGGAGAGGTTTATTCAAACAAAATCCGTTTTATCTACTTAGTGATGCCTCTTTTTAAAAAGAAAGAAGCAGAATGTACTACGTTTTTTGATTGTTGGATTTATAATTTAAAGCATATGGAGACTTTAGAAAAAATGCCTTTCGAGGCTCAGCATAAGATATTCAAGAGATTGGCAGAAATCGCCGACTCCAAGAGCCTGACCAAAGAGGAACAGGAGAAATACGACAACAGTATGATGGTCATGTGGGACAATTATGCTGTATATAAGCATGCTGAAGAGAAAGGAATAGAAAAAGGAATAGAAAAAGGAATAGAAAAAGGAATAGAAAAAGGTAGAAAAGAAGGCAAAGAAGAAGGTAGAATAGAAGGTAAGAAAGAGGGCAAAGAAGAAGGTAGAAAAGAGTTTGCTTTGAAGTTGTTGGCGCACAACTTTCCATTAGACGAAATTGCCAATCTCACCGACTTATCTATCGAAGAGATTAAGAAATTGGAACAATAAAATGAGTTCTAAACGTGTACTACGTTTTTAGATTGTTGGATTTATAACTTCAATCAAACTATATTTAAAAGAAGTGCAACGCCCAGTGTGGGCATTGCACTTTTTTATTCTGTTCAATCATGATACTATGTTAAATAGTATTGAACAACATAAAATATTGAACAAAAAGTTCGTTCGTTTAAGTTTTGTTCATTATCTTTGCAGTGTTCAATCAAATTGAACACAACTGATATATTGAACAAATAATATAAAATGATGGCAAACAATATCATAATAAACCAAGCATTGGATGCTCTTAAAGCAAGCCTTCCTGTGGGGGATGTTGTGTCAACAACAGCCGTCAAA
>OIZO01000541.1_pt1 | contig 25068 bp, 20 predicted proteins | sample 1588551 | NCBI WGS metagenome assembly OIZO01 (sample SAMN03283271) | human gut metagenome | biome: human-associated habitat; material: feces | host: Homo sapiens | place: Peru | collected 2012 | reverse complement strand
ATTGAGGTCGTGGTTTTGCCCAACCTGTACGGAGACATCGTCACAGACGTGGCCGCCGAGCACCAGGGGGGCCTGGGCACCGCTTCTTCCTCCAACATCGGCGACCGCTACGCGCTGTTCGAGGCCATCCATGGCACAGCGCCGGGGCTGTGCGCAGCGGGCAAGGCAGGCTACGCCAACCCCTGCAGCCTGATCCGTGCCATGGGACAGATGCTGGCGCACATGGGCTACGGCGAGGCCAATGCAAGGCTTGAAAAGGCTCTGGACAAGTGCACCCGGGGCGAGGGCACCATGGTTGTCGGCCCCAGGGAGGACCAGCACAGCGCGGCGGAGTTTACGGAGTATCTGATTCATACGATTCAGATGATGTAAGAAATCAATCGGACCGGTGGAACAAAAGCCTTCCCCTCCGGGGAAGGTGGCACGGCCTTTGGCCGTGACGGATGAGGGAAGCCAGCCTTCCCATAGAACCAAGCCGGGTTTCTATCGGTAGGGGTCCCCTCCACACCCGCCGCCGCGGCGGCACCCTCTCCAAGCAGGAGAGGGCAAGGGGCAGGGGAAGGAAACGAATGGAGGTAACCATGAATACCCTATATTCTGAACGTTTCGAGCACGATGCCTGCGGCATCGGTGCCGTTGTGAATATCGACGGCATTGCCAGCCACGATGTGGTGGACGATGCCCTGACCATTGTGGAGCGGCTGGAGCACCGGGCCGGTAAGGATGCCACCGGCCAGGTAGGCGACGGCGTCGGCGTGCTGCTGCAAATGCCCCACAGGCTCTACAGCACCTTTGGATTCGACCTGGGGCAGAAGGGAGACTACGGCGTTGGTATGTTCTTCTTCCCCCAGGAGAATTTGCAGCGCCGCCAGGCCCAGAAGCTCTTCGAGGTCATCTGCGGCAAGGAGGGAGTCCCCTTTTTGGGCTGGCGTCAGGTGCCGGTGGACCCGGAGATCCTGGGGGCCCCGGCCAGGGACTCCATGCCCGGCATCTATCAGTGCTTTGTGGCCCGGCCCGGGGACGTGGACCGGGGCCTGGCCTTTGACCGGCGGCTCTATGTCATCCGCCGGGTCTTCGAGCAGTCCAGCGAGGGCACCTATGTGTGCTCCTTCTCCTCCCGGACCGTGGTCTACAAGGGCATGTTCCTGGTGAACCAGCTTCGGAAATTCTACCTGGATCTGCAGGATGAACGGGTGGAAAGCGCCATCGCCATGGTCCACTCCCGGTTCTCCACCAATACGACCCCCAGCTGGGAGCGGGCCCACCCCAACCGGCTGATCCTTCACAACGGGGAGATCAACACCATCCGGGGCAATGCGGACCGGATGCTGGCAAGAGAGGAGACCATGGACTCCCCCAGCCTGTCCGAAGAGGACATGGGGAAGGTCCTGCCGGTGATCGCCCCCACAGGCTCCGACTCCGCCATGCTGGACAACACCCTGGAATTTCTGATGATGAACGGCATCCCCCTGCCTCTGGCCGTGATGATGACCATCCCGGAGCCCTGGCAGAAGGATACGGCCATGGACCGGAAAAAGCGGGATATGTACCGCTACTACTCCACCATGATGGAGCCCTGGGACGGCCCCGCCGCCATCTTCTTCTCCGACGGCGACATTATGGGTGCCGTGCTGGACCGGAACGGCCTGCGGCCCGCCCGATACTACATCACCACGGACCGACGGCTGGTGCTGTCCTCTGAGGTAGGTGTGCTGGATATCCCCCCGGAGAAGATCCTGAAAAAGTCCCGGCTCCAGCCCGGTAAAATGCTGCTGGTGGATACGGTCCGGAAAAAGGTCATCTCCGATGAGGAGTGCAAAATGGCCCTGGCGGCCCGTCAGCCCTACGGCGAATGGCTGGACCAGTACCTGGTGACTCTGGAGGAGCTGCCGGTGCCCAACAAGAAGGTGGAAAGCTACAGCCAGGTCCAGCGGGACAAGCTCTACAAGGCCTTCGGCTACACCTACGAGGACATTATGGATGCCATTGTGCCCATGGCCAGGCTGGGAGCCGAGAAGATCTCCTCCATGGGCACGGACATTCCCCTGGCGGTGCTGTCTGAGAAACACCAGCCCCTTTTCAACTACTTCAAGCAGCTCTTTGCCCAGGTGACCAACCCGCCCATCGATGCCCTGCGGGAGGAAATTGTCACGGATACCTCCGTGTATATCGGCTCTGACGGCAACCTCCTTCAGGAGAAGGCGGAAAACTGCCGGGTGCTGCAAATCAAGAATCCCATCATCACCTCTGTGGAGCTGATGCAGATCAAGGCCATGAAGCGCCCTGGGTTCCGGGTGGCTACGGTGAGCCTGCTGTACTACACCAATGCCTCCCTGAAAAGCGCCATTGACAAGCTCTTTGTGGAGGTGGACCGGGCCTACCGGGACGGGGCCAACGTGATCATCCTCTCTGACCGAGGGGTGGACGAATACCATATGGCCATTCCCTCTCTGCTGGCGGTTTCCGCCATTGAGCAGTATCTGGTCCGGACCAAGAAGCGGACCGCCGTGTCCATCATCCTGGAAAGCGCGGAGCCCCGGGATGTCCACCATTTCGCCACCCTGCTGGGCTACGGTGCCCGGGCCATCAATCCCTACCTGGCCCAGGACTGCATCGAGGAGCTGGTGGAGCGGAATATGCTGGACAAGGACTGCCACCAGGCCGTTGCGGACTACAACAAGGCCATTCTGGCGGGCATTGTGAAGATCGCCTCCAAGATGGGCATTTCCACCCTGCAATCCTACCAGTCCGCCCAGATTTTTGAGGCGGTGGGCATCTGCAAAGAGGTCATCGACAGCTACTTTACCAATACCGTCAGCCCTGTGGCGGGCATTGGCCTGAAGGAGATCGCCGAGGGGGTCCAGTGGCGGCACAACCATGCCTTCGATCCCCTGGACCTGGGGGTGGACACCACCCTGGACAGCGTGGGCACCCACAAGCTTCGCTCCGGCGCTGCCGCCGAGGACCATCTGTATAACCCCAAGACCATCATCGCCCTTCGGGAGGCGGTGCAGTCCGGCTCCTATGACCGCTTCCGGGAGTACACCGACCTGGTGGACGACGAGCGGAAGCCCCACACCCTTCGGGGTCTGCTGGAATTCAACTATCCCCAGGACGGGGCCATTCCTCTGGAGGAGGTAGAGCCTGCGGAGGAGATCGTCAAGCGGTTCAAGACCGGTGCCATGTCCTACGGCTCCATCTCCATGGAGGCCCACTGCTGCATGGCCCAGGCCATGAACCGCCTGGGGGGCAAGTCCAATTCCGGCGAGGGCGGCGAGGATCCGGCCCGGTTCGGCACGGACAAAAACAGCGCCATCAAGCAGGTGGCCTCTGCCCGGTTCGGCGTGACCAGCGCCTACCTGTGCTCCGCCAAGGAGATCCAGATCAAAATGGCCCAGGGGGCCAAGCCCGGGGAGGGGGGCCATCTGCCCGGCAGCAAGGTCTACCCCTGGGTAGCCAAGACCCGGTGCTCTACCCCCGGCGTCAGCCTGATCTCTCCGCCGCCCCACCACGATATCTATTCCATTGAGGACCTGGCCCAGCTGATCTACGACCTGAAAAACGCCAACCGGGATGCCCGGATCAATGTGAAGCTGGTCTCCGAGGCCGGCGTGGGCACCATCGCCGCCGGTGTTGCCAAGGCCGGGGCCCAGGTGGTGCTGATCTCCGGTTACGACGGCGGCACCGGGGCGGCTCCCAAGAGCTCCATCCACAATGCGGGCCTGCCCTGGGAGCTGGGCCTGGCGGAGGCCCATCAGACCCTGATCCGCAACGGCCTCCGGGGCCGGGTGCGGCTGGAAACCGACGGCAAGCTCATGAGCGGCCGGGATGTGGCCATTGCGGCCCTCTTAGGTGCCGAGGAATTCGGCTTCGCCACCGCCCCTCTGGTTTCCATGGGCTGCGTCATGATGCGGGTGTGCAATCTGGACACCTGCCCCGTGGGAATTGCCACCCAGAATCCGGAGCTTCGGTGCCGGTTCCAGGGCAAGCCCGAATACGTTATGAACTTCATGCTCTTCATTGCCCGGCAGCTTCGGGAGATCATGGCCAGGCTGGGGGTCCGGAGGGTGGACGAGCTGGTAGGCCGGACAGACCTGCTGCGGCCCAGGGAAAACCGGATCACGCATCGGGCGGATACCATCGACCTGAGCGCCCTTCTGGGAGATCTGCCTGCCCAGCACTATGAAGAGGCGGAGAAGTACGACTTCCACCTGGAAAAGACCCTGGACGACAGCGTGCTGCTGCCTGCCTTCCGGCCCTATATCCGCAAGCGGAAGCCCCACAGGGAAACCGTCCGTGTGTCCAGCGTAAACCGGACCTTTGGTACCATTCTGGGCTCCGTCCTGACCAAGGAGTGCGGGGAGCTGCCTGAGGACACCTACACCGTAGAGGCCAAGGGCGGCGGCGGCCAGTCCTTCGGCGCGTTTATCCCCAAGGGCCTGACCATCCGCCTGGAGGGGGATGCCAACGACTACTTCGGCAAGGGCCTCTCCGGGGGCAAGCTGACGGTGCGGCCTACGGCAGGAAGCACCTTCGCCCCGGAGGAAAATATCATCATCGGCAACGTGGCCCTCTACGGTGCCACCGGCGGCGAGGCCTATATCAACGGCATCGCCGGGGAGCGGTTCTGCGTCCGCAATTCCGGGGCCAACGCGGTAGCCGAGGGCTGCGGCGACCACGGCTGTGAGTACATGACCGGGGGCCGGGTGGTGATCCTGGGAGCCACCGGCAAGAATTTCGCGGCGGGTATGTCTGGCGGCATTGCCTATGTGCTGGATGAGAATCACGAGCTGTATCTGCACCTGAATAAGCAGATGGTGGACATGGAGGCCGTTACCGAGCGCCATGACGGGGAGGAGCTGAGAACCCTCATCGAGCATCACGTCCGGGAGACCGGTTCCCCTCTGGGCAAGCGGGTCCTGGACCACTTCCAGGAGTATCTGCCCAAATTCAAGAAGATCATCCCCCGGGACTACAAGCGGATGATCACCACCATCGGCCAGATGGAGGAAAAAGGTATGTCCCACGAAAAAGCCACCATGGAAGCCTTCTACGCGGTGAGAAAGGGGTAAGGATCATGGGAAAACCCACAGGATTTTTAGAATTTACCCGGCAGGAGAACCGGTGGAAGGAGCCCCTGGAGCGGATCCGGGATTTTGAGGAATTCAAGCTGCCCCTGAACCTCCGGAGCCGGACCGAACAGGCCGCCCGGTGCATGAACTGCGGCGTGCCCTTCTGCCAGAGCGGCGAAAACTTCGGGGGTATGTTCTCCGGCTGCCCCCTGCACAATTTGATCCCGGAATGGAACGATGAGATCTACAACGGCAACTGGCGGCAGGCCCTGAACCGGCTGCTGAAGACCAGCAACTTCCCGGAGTTTACCGGCCGGGTCTGCCCCGCTCTGTGCGAGGCGGCCTGCACCTGCGGCATGAATGGGGTGCCGGTCTCCGTCCACGACAACGAGCTTGCCATTGTGGAGAAGGGCTGGGCCCAGGGCTGGATCACCCCCCGGCAGATCCCCGTCCGCTCCGGCAAGACCGTGGCCGTCATCGGCTCCGGCCCCTCCGGCCTGGCGGTGGCGGACCAGCTGAATCACCGGGGCCACAGCGTCACCGTCTTTGAGCGGGAGGACGCGGTGGGAGGTCTGCTGATGTACGGCATCCCCAATATGAAGCTGGATAAGCGGGTCGTGGACCGGCGGGTGAAGCTCATGGAGGCAGAGGGCGTGGTATTCAGAACCGGCTGTGACGTAGGCGGCAATACAGCCCCCCAGGCGCTTCTGGAGAGCTTCGATGCCCTGGTCCTGTGCTGCGGCTCCAAGACCCCCCGGGACCTGAATGTCCCCGGCCGGGAGGCCCAGGGCATCCACTTCGCCGTGGACTACCTGACCAGCGCCACCCGGAAGGTGGTGGGCAAGGCCGATTCCTTTGCCATTGACGCCAGGGACAAGGACGTGATCATCGTAGGCGGCGGCGATACCGGCAACGACTGCGTGGGCACCGCCATCCGCCAGGGCTGCCGCAGTGTGACCCAGCTGGAAATGATGGCCTGCCCTCCGGAGGACCGGCTGCCGAATAACCCCTGGCCCCAGTGGCCCAGGGTGAAGAAGACGGACTACGGCCAGCAGGAGGCCATTGCCGTTTTCGGTCAGGACCCCAGAATTTACAAGACCACCGTCAAGGAGATCAAAGCCGACGAGGAAGGGAACATCACCTCTGCCGTCACCGTCAGGCTGGAAGGAAAGCAGATCGACGGCCGGTTCCAGATGGTCCCCCTGGAGGGCAGTGAGGAGGAGCGCAAATGCGGCCTGCTGCTCATTGCCGCGGGCTTCACCGGCTGCCAGAGCTATGTGGCGGAGGCCTTCGGCCTGGCCAGAGACAACCGGGGCAGTATCGTCACGGCGGGCTACCGCACGGAAAACCCCAGGATCTTTGCCGCCGGTGACTGCCGCCGGGGCCAATCCCTGGTGGTCTGGGCCATCACCGAAGGCCGTGCCTGTGCCAAAGAAGTAGACCAGGCCCTGATGGGATACACAAACCTGGTATAAAAAACCCCCGCCGGGAGGCAGCCTTCCCCTCCGGGGAAGGTGGCAGGGCCAAAGGCCCTGACGGATGAGGGAAAACAGGCTTGTCGAACCTTCGGGCCGATGAAGGGCATCGGCCCCTACGCGAGGAGAAAGATTTTGCCATTCAACCGGGCCTGTTTCAGGTTTCAGGGGGGCTCCCCTCATCCGTCCCGGGCTGCGCCCGGTCCACCTTCCCCGGAGGGGAAGGCGACCTCCCGGCGGGGGCTTCATACGAGGACAAAAAGGGCCAGCGACGGAAGTCGCTGGCCCAAAAAGCGCTATGGGATCGATTACTTGGCGAAAGCAGCGGCGCTGGCACCGGCGATGCGGCCAAAGACCACAAAGTCGGCAACGGCGGTGCCGCCCAGACGGTTGGCGCCGTGGACGCCTCCGGTGACTTCACCGGCAGCGAACAGGCCGGGGATGACGGAGCCATCTTCCTTCAGCACTTCGGTGGAGGAGTTGATGACTACGCCGCCCATGGTGTGGTGCACACCGGCGGAAACCTTGATGGCGTAGTAGGGAGCGGTGTTTAGGGGGTTGGCGAAGCTGGTGCGGCCGAAGTCGGCATCGGTCTTAGCCTCTACGCAGCCGTTCCACTTCTCCATGGTGGCGGCGAAGGTGGCGGGATCGACCTCGATCTCCTTGGCCAGCTCCTCGTAGGTAGCGCCCTGCTTGGTGTAGCCCTTGGTGATGTAGCCCTGGATGACGTTGGAGGCATCGGCCATGGCCTGGTCCACGATCAGCCAGCTGAAGCTGCCGGGCTGAGCGATCTCAGCGGCGGAAACCTTGTCACGGGTGGAAACTTCGTCGGTGAAGCGCTCGCCGTTGGCATTCACCAGGATAGCGCCGTCGCCACGGAGGCCTTCGGTGATCAGAGCGGCAGTGTTGGCTTCCACAGTGGGATGGATCTGGATCTGGTCCATATCCACGGTAGCGGCACCGATGGCGGTAGCCATGGCAATGCCCTGGCCCTGGATTCCGGGGGCGTTGGTGGTCATGAAGCCCTTCAGATCAGGCTTGTAGCTGGCGACCATATCCAGGTTGGCGCCGAAGCCGCCGGTGGCCAGGACAACAGCCTTTGCATTGACGGTGACGGTGTTGCCGTCCTTGTCGGTGCCGGAGACACCCACGGCCTTGCCGCTCTCATCAGTCAGAATGGTGTCGGCGGTGGTGTTCAGGATGAACTCCACGCCACGGTCCTGGCAGGCCTTCTCCATCAGAGGCACCAGGTAAGCGCCTACGGAGACGACCTTGCCCTCTTCGTTCACAGGGCGATGGATCCGCTTGACGGAAGCGCCGCCGAAGGCAGCCACGTTGTGCAGGGACATGCCGTTCTCATCCAGCCAGTCAATGGCGGGAGCGGTGCCCTCTACCAGGGTCTTGACCAGCTCAGGGTTGTTGATGCCCTTGCCGCCCACCATGGTGTCCAGCTCCATCAGCTCCACGCTGTCGAAGTAGCCCACGGGGTTGGCCTGGTAGTCGGCCCACTGCTGGGCCACGGTGGCAGCCAGAGAGGTGATGAACTCGTTGTCGGCATAGTTGTCGGCAGCGGACTTCAGCATCTTCTCCACGCCGGCGCCTTCGCCGAACTCGTTCTCGTCCTGGTAAACGGTCTTGGCAGCGTTCATGCCGCCGGTGGACCGGACGGAGTTGCCGCCCACCATGGCCTGGCTCTCCAGGATGATGACGCTCTTACCGGCGTCGGAAGCGGTCATAGCGGCGGTCATACCGGCGCCGCCGGCACCGACGATGACCACGTCGGCTTCCTTGGTCACGTCACCGGCAGCGGCGGCAGCGACCTTGGTCATGTAGTCATCGGGGTTCAGCCCGGCAGCGGTCAGAGCGGCCTTGGCAGCCTCGATGAAGGCGTTGGAGGTAATGGTAGCACCGGAAACGGCATCCAGGTTGATGGTGTTGCCCTCCACAACCTGGGCGGGGAACTGGGCAATGACAACGCTGCCAATGCCGTCGGTCTCCTTGTCGCCGGTGGCGACACAGTCGGTGATGACACCGTTTTCGATGGTCAGAGTGACGCTGACCTCACCGCCCATGCCCTGGGCAGTGCCGGTGTAGCTGGCAGCCGCGGGGGCAGCAGCTTCGGTGGTGGCCGCAGGAGCGGATCCGCCGCAGGCGGACAGCAGCATCATGCAGGCCAGAACCAGAGAAATCAGGATCTTGCTTTTTTTCATGTCTTTTTCCTTCCTATGAAACGCATTTCCGGGTCCGTAACATGATTCCACGGCCCAGCGGTGCTATTATAGCAGAAATTTTATAATATGCAACCTCTGAAAGTATCAGAAAATTGGTATGCCACATCTTTCTTTTTGTACAGAAGTGAAAAACACCCCTGCCTTCCGTGGGTGGGCCTAGAGATTTGGTTCCCTGGGAAAATACGGCATGCTTGCATCTTGGAAAATTCAGATTTGCGTGATATAATTATTTTATGAGTGATTAGAACTGCCAACGGAAGTGTGGACGATATTTTGGAATATCTGCCGGAGGAAACAGACAGAAAAACGGAGGAAAAGTGATGGATAAGAAGCGTGTAGAGCTGACCAAGCAGCAGTTTGACTTGGTTGTACATAATCATGAAGAGGCACAGGTGGAGTATTGGCGTGCCCGTGAACTGATGCCGTTGCTCGGCTATGAGCGGTGGGAAAATTTTGATAAAGCCATTGTTCGTGCAATGGAATCCTGTGAAACCAGTGGCATTGAGGTGATGGATCATTTTCGTGAGGTCACGAAAATGATAGAGATCGGCAAGGGCGGACTTAGACCTGTTAAGGACTATATGCTGACCCGCTATGCCTGCTATCTGGTTGCCCAGAACGGCGATCCCAAGAAGGAAGAAATTGCTTTTGCACAAAGTTACTTTGCCCTACAGACCCGTAAGCAGGAACTTATTGAGGAGCGAATCTCTTTGATTGAGCGCACCCAGGCTCGCGGTCGTCTCCGTGAATCCGAGAAGCGGCTGTCTCAGAATATTTATGAGCGTGGTGTTGACGATGCCGGTTTTGGTCGCATTCGCTCCAAGGGTGACCAGGCTCTGTTCGGTGGATATACAACACAGGAAATGAAGAATCGCTTGGGCGTGAAGGACAATCGTCCCTTGGCAGATTTCTTGCCGACCCTTTCTATTGCCGCAAAGAATCTGGCGGCAGAAATGACGAATTACAATGTGGAAGAAAAGGACTTGCAGGGGGAACAAGCCATCACCGGGGAACACGTGCAAAATAATCTCTCCGTCCGTGAGATGTTGGGACAGCGTGGAATCAAGCCGGAAAATCTCCCTCCCGCCGAAGACATCAAGAAACTGGAACGCCGGGTAAAATCCCAGGAAAAGAAAATTGCGGCACAGTCCGGCAGACTGCCTGCTCCCGCAGAGGAAGGAGAGGAATACAATGGCAAATAAACTGGAACTGACATGGTACGGAAAGGACGAACCGATCCGGGTAGAGCCCCGGCTGCTGATCGAAAACACGGCCCTCTCCAACACTGCAGAAATGGCAAGGCGGCGGGGGTGCTTGTTTCAGGGCTAGGGGTGCTCCTTACTCAGGTCCTTGATGACCTCTCCCGCCAGGATGAGCCCTGCCACGGCGGGGACGAAGGCATTGCTGCCTGGGATGTCCCGGCGGTTGGTGCAGTGGCGCTGGGTGCCGGGGGGGCAGATGCAGTGGGACCGGCAGCTGATGGACATATCCTCCAGGGGCCGGATGGGCTCCTCCTCGGAGTAGACTACCTTCAGCTTTTTGATCCCCCGCTTCTTGAGCTCCCGGCGCATGACCCGGGCCAGGGGGTCCACCCGGGTCTTGTAGATGTCCGCTACCTGGAAGGCGGCGGGGTCCAGCTTGTTTCCGGCCCCCATGGAGCTGATAATGGGGGTGTGGGTCCTGGCGCACTGCTCCACCAGGGCCAGCTTGGCGGAGACGGTATCCACCGCGTCCACCACATAGTCGTAGGCCTCAAAGTCAAAGGTATCCGCGTTTTCCGGCAGGAAGAAGCAGGCGTGGGTCGTCACCTGCACATTGGGGTTGATCTCCAGGATCCGGTCCTTCATGGCCTCTACCTTCAATTGCCCAAGGGTTTTCCGGGTGGCAATGATCTGCCGGTTCAGATTGGTCAGGCACACCCGGTCGTCATCCACCAGGTCAATGGCCCCTACGCCGCTGCGGACCAGGGCCTCGCAGACATAGCCCCCAACGCCCCCAATGCCAAACACGGCCACACGGGAGGCCCCCAGACGGTCCATGGCCTCCTTCCCAAACAGCAATTCCGTTCTGGAAAACTGATTCAGCATAGATTTCTCCTTAATGATATGATTTTTCTGTTCCAAATCATACGCCGAAAAACCTAGCTTGTCAATAAACTTTTTTTACGCTCGGAAAGGGCGGGAACCAAAGCCCTCTCCTGCTTGGAGAGGGTGGCCCCGCAGGGCCGGGTGTGGAGGGGACCCCTGAAATATCAGACCAGGCCCAGTTGAATGGGGAAGGTTAGTCGATCCCTCAGTCAGCCTACGGCTGCCAGCTCCCTTTACGCAAGGGAGCCTATGGTACCGCCCATCAGCCTTACCATTCAACAAAGTCTGGTTTATACCGTTAGGTGTCCCCTCCACACCCGTCCCGGGCTGCGCCCGGTCCACCCTCTCCAAGCAGGAGAGGGCTTTTGGGCTTTTCCCACTTGCTTTTTGCTTGCTCCACCTATATAATATCACCAAACGGGAAAGGAGGGACGGCGGTATGAGAGATATTCTGCCTCGGATGCGGGGGGCGCTGCTGGGCCTGGCCGTAGGAGATGCCATGGGCTATACCGTAGACAGTCTCAGCATTCAGGAGATCCGCCAGAGCTATGGGCCCAACGGCCTTCTGGGCTACGATCTCGTCAACGGCTATGCCGACGTGACCTCCTATACCCAGCTGGCCGCCTTCACCTGCAACGGCCTTCTGCTGGGACTCACCCGGGGGCAGATGACGGGGAAAATGCTGCCTCTGCACCGGTACGTGGGCTTGTCCAGCCGGGAGTGGGCTGCTTCTCAGCGCCCCTGGGGCCGACCCAGCACCACCTTCTGCTGGCTGCTGCAGCAGCCGGAGCTGTGCCGCCGCCACTGCATGGACACCCGGATGCTGGACGCCCTGAGCCGGGACACTCTGGGCGGCATGGAAGCCCGATTCAATTCCTCCTCCACCCCCGGGAGCCTGTCCTCCGCCGTGGGGGTAGGTCTCTTCAGCCATCTGTACCCGGTGGAGCAGCCGGAGCTGGATCTGCTGGGTGCGGAAGTGGTGGCCCTGTCCCACGGCAGCCCCTTGGCCTTCCTCTCCGGGGCTGCTCTGACCCATCTGGTGAGCCGGAGCCTGTCCGCTCCGGAGATCCCCCTGAAAAATCTGGCCCTGGAAACCGCCCAGTCTGTGAAATCCCAGTTTGGCCACCAATACAGCCAGAGCTTTGAGATCTCCAACCTTTTGAATCTGGCCGTCTCCCTGGCAGAGGATTCCCGGCTAAGCGCCGTCACCGCCATGGAGCAGCTTCACTGCGTAAGCGCCGCCCAGGTCCTGGCCGGGGCAGTCTACGCCTGTCTGATGAACCCCAAAAGCTTCGACACCGCCATGATCACCGCCGTCAACCACTCCGGCCGCAGCGCCGCCGTAGGTGCCGCCGCCGGTGCCATCCTGGGAGCCCGGCTGGGAGAAAAGGCCCTGCCCGGATTCTACATCGAGTGTCTGGAGCCCGCCGGAGTCCTGGCGGAGCTGGCCTACGACATGGCCAGCGGCTGCAGCATGGAGATGGGCAACAAGCTCTTCGACCTGGACTGGGACCGAAAGTACGTACACGGGGGAAGATAAGCCTTCCCCAACCTTCCCCTGGGGGAAGGTGCCGCCGCGGCGGCGGAAGAGGGGCGGGACCCCTAAAAATTTAGGTCATCCTATGAATACAGCCCCCGCCGGAGGTAGCCTTCCCCCACGGGGAAGGTGGCAGGGCCCTGGGCCCTGACGGATGAGGGGGTATCCAGCCCTCCCATTTGTCCAGGCCCCGGAATGCACCTGCTGCTCCTGCGTCAGAAGGCAGGCTTTCACCATTCTGCATACCCACTCTTTGCTTTCAGGTTTTTCCCCTCATCCGTCTCGGCTGCGCCGAGCCACCTTCCCCGTAGGGGAAGGCTTTTTGGGGCGCTCTATTACTTTTAGATACAGAAAGGAACTTGCATTTCCATGGCATCCAAATCCACTGCCCGGGGCATTTCTATGACCCAGGGCTCTCTTTTTCGGAATATTTTTCTCTTCAGCCTGCCCCTGATCTTCTCCCAGCTGTTACAGGTCATGTTCAACATGGCGGATGTGGCCGTGGTAGGCAAGTTCTCCAGCGCCACGGCTCTGGGCTCCGTGGGCTCTACCAGCATCCTCGTCACCCTCTTCACCGGTTTTCTCATTGGCCTGGGCTGCGGGGTCAATGTGTGCGTAGCCCAGCACCTGGGGGCCTGTCAGAAGCAGCGGGTCCGGGAATCCGTCCATACGGCACTGGTGCTGTGCACCCTGGCCGGTTTTTTCATTGCCTTGGTATGCTTCTTCGGGGCCCGGGTCTTTTTGGAGATGCTGAACACCAAGGAGGATCTGCTTCCCGGGGCAGTGCTCTATCTACAGATCTATGCCTGGGGTATGCCGGCCTTGGGCATCTTCAACTTCGGCAACGCGGTTTTGAGCGCCAACGGCGACACGGAGCGGCCCTTGGTGTACCTGACCGTTGCGGGGATCCTGAACGTCATTTTGAACCTGGTCTTTGTCATCGGCTGTCATATGGCCGCCGACGGCGTGGCCCTGGCCAGCGTTCTGTCCCAGTATGTTTCCGCCGGGCTGGTGCTGTGGCACCTGATCCGCCTGAAGGGGGACTGTGGGGTAGAGCCTCAGGCCATCCGCGTTTATGGCGGCGAAGTAAGGCAGCTGCTGGTGCTGGGCATTCCGGCAGGCCTCCAGAACGTGATCTTCGCCTTTGCCAACCTGTTCATTCAGGCGGGAGTCAACTCCTTCGATTCCATCATGGTCGCCGGAAACGCCGCCGCGGCCAATACGGACACCATCGTCTATAACGTGATGGCCGCCTTCCACACCGCCTGCTCCAGCTTCATGGGCCAGAACTGGGGGGCCGGGGACCACAAGCGGGTGCTGAGGAGCTACTACATCAGCCTGGGCTATTCCTTCTGCTCCGGGGCCATCCTGGGTCTGGGGCTGCTGGCGGTGGGAGAGGCCTTCCTGTCCCTCTTCACCAACAGTCCGGAGGTCATCGCCGCCGGTATGCTCCGGATGCGGATCATGTGCTGGAGCTATTGCCTCAGCGCCTTTATGGACTGCACCATTGCCGCCTCCCGGGGCATCGGCAAGAGCCTGATGCCCACCATTGTGGTGATCCTGGGTTCCTGCGTTTTCCGGGTGATCTGGGTGTATACGGTATTCGCCTACTTTCAGACCATCCCCTCTTTGTACCTCCTGTACGCCTTCTCCTGGACCATCACCGCCGCGGCGGAAATCTGGTACTTCTTCCACAGCTACCGGAAATTGACGAAAGTCCATAGCTGAGTTTCTTCTCAGTCCGTCGAGGCCCCCTCTCCTTTCGGAGAGGGGTATTTTTTGCTCAAATTCATCAAACATGATTGAAATATCGCTCAATCTATGCTACTATACAAGAAATCAATCAAAAGGGGGATTTCTTTTGAATTACAGCCAGCGCAAAGACTCCATTTTGTCCATGCTGAGGGTGGCCGAAGAGTTGTCCATCCGGCAGCTGACGGATATGACCGGGGCCTCTGATGCCACCATCCGCCGGGACCTGGCCCGGATGGAGCAGGAGGGCTGCGTCCGCCGGTCCTGGGGCGGAGTCTGCCGTCCGGACACGCCGGAGAACACCCGCCGCAGCAGCCTGCAGCGCCAGACCCTCAGCTCCGCCCACGAGGTCATCGGCAAAGCCGCCGCTTCCTTTCTGAAGGACGAGGAGCTGATCTTTATCGGCTCCGGCACCACCACCCTGTCTATGATCCCCTATATTCAAAACAAGCGAATTCACGTCATTACCAACGGAATTCCCCAATTGGAGGCCCTCCAGGAGAAGGGGATCCAGACTTTGCTGCTGTGCGGCTTCTTCAAGGAATACTCCCGGTCCCTGGTGGGAAAGGAAACCGTGAACATGCTCCGCAGCTACCATTTCGACCGGGCCTTCCTGGGGGTCAACGGGCTGGATCAGCAGCTGAATCTTCTCTCCGCCGATGAGTACGAGGACTCCATCAAAACCATCTCCATCCACCAATCCCGGCGGACATACCTGATGTGCGACCACCGGAAATTCGGCCGCACCGCCTTTTACCTCATCCCCCATGAATACGCCAAGGACGTGACCCTCATCACCGATCAGCCCAGCACCCCCTCCGGCTTCTGGCAGGAGCGGGAAGGGGCCTGTATTGCCAGACTGGGAGACCTGTCCGAATGAAATTTTGAGCGAGTTGACGGATTTTCGACCATTTCGGACCGTCAAAACGCAGAATCTTAATCATTTGATTGATTGGGAATTGACTTTCCTTTCCTTCTGTGTTTATACTGGACTCACCAAAGGGCCCCGGAGCTCCGGGCCCTCAAAAAAATTTCAAAGAGGAGAGATACAGTATGAACCCAATCGTCAAGTTTCTGGTCAGCGACTTCCTGACGACCCCAACCATCGTCATCGGCCTGCTGATCCTCATCGGCTACCTGCTGCAGAAAGCAGGGCCTGTGAAGACCATCAACGGCACCATCGGCGCCATGGTGGGTCTGCAGCTCATCATCTTCGGCGGTTCCCAGTTTTCCAATGTTTTTAAGCCCATCGTCACCGCCGTGTGCAATGCCACCGGCATTCAGGGATACATCATGGACTCCTACGCCATGAAAGCCGCCAGCCAGGAAGCTCTGGGCGACCGGTTCGGCTGGATGGCCTTCGTATTCCTGATCGCCTTTGCCGTAAACCTGCTGCTGGTGTTCTTCGGTAAGTACACCCATGCCAAGGGTGTGTTCCTCACCGGCAACGCCGGCACCGCTCACTCCCAGGCCATGCTTTGGCTGATCATCGCCAACTTTGCCCTGCCCTCCGTGTGGACCATCATCCTCTCCGGCGTGCTGGTAGGTATCTACTGGGCCTTCTCCACCACTCTGGTGGCCGGCACCATCGATGAGGTCACCGAAGGCGGCGGCTTCACCGTAGGCCACAATCAGCAGATCGGCCTCTGGTTCTTCGGCAAGTTGGCCCCCAAGCTGGCAGGCAAAAAGAAAATCGACTGCGAGGATCTGGAGCTTCCCGGCTGGCTGGCGGTCTTCAACAACAACGTGACCTCTGTCACATTGCTGATGTTCGTCTTCATCGGCGTATTCTGCATCCCTCTGGGAATTTCCGGCATCACCGAGCTGGCCGGTGGCTCCAACTGGCTGATCTTCCTGATCCTCACCGCCATCAAGATCTCCATGTTCATGGTGGTACTGCTCCAGGGCGTGCGGATGCTGTGCTCTGAGCTCACCGAGTCCTTCCAGGGCATTCAGCAGAAGCTGGTCCCCAACGCCATTCCCGCCATCGACGTAGCCGCCATCCTGCCCTTCTCCCCCAACGCCGCCACCCTGGGCTTCCTGTTCTGCACCCTGGGCACCATCATCTCCATGGGCATCCTGGCTCTCTGCGGCAGCCCCATTATGGTTCTGCCCGGCTTCACCCCCCTGTTCTTCTCCGGCGGCCCCGTTGGCGTTGTGGCCAACAAGAAGGGCGGATTGCGGGCTGTGATCATCTGCAGCTTCCTCACCGGTGTCATCCAGACCTTCGGCACCGTCTGGGCCATCACCCAGCTGAACTATCCCAGCGCCACCGGCTGGTCCGGCATGTTTGACCTGTCCACCTTCTGGCCTGCCCTCATCCAGGTGCTGCGCTGGATCGGCGGCATCTTCAGCATCACCATCTGATACCTTTCTCGCGCGGGCCGCTTCTACGGGCGGAATCGGCCCGCGCCTTTCTCCCTTTTCTATCACTTTATCAAAGGAGTCTGAGTATTATGGCAAATAACAATTCCGCGGTCCACATTCTCTTTGTCTGCGGCATGGGCATGGGCACCAGCACCATGGCGGAGCTGGGCGTCAAGCGCAATTTGGTTCCCCTGAAAATCACGGCGGAGCTCCAGCACACGTCTCTGGGCATGATGGAGTCCCTGCGGGACTGGGCAGACATCATCGTCATCCTTAAAAATCTCTACAAGCAGATCACGCCCCGGGAAAACGAGATCATCATTCCCGTGGTCAACATCATGGACAGCAAGGGCATTGCCGCCAAGATCGATGAGGCCGTCCAGGCACACTTCTCCTATGCGAAGGGTTAAACCGCATGAAGGCAATCATCGTATTCTATGACACCCTGAACCGCAGGTATCTTCCCTGCTACAATCCGGCCGCAACAACCATTGCCCCCAATTTTCAGCGTCTGGCAGAGCACAGCGTCCAGTTTGACAACAGCTATGTGGGCTCCATGCCCTGCATGCCTGCCCGCCGAGAGCTCCATACCGGGCGCTACAACTTCCTCCACCGGGAGTGGGGTCCCCTGGAGCCCTTTGACGACTCCATGCCGGAGCTGCTGAAAGAGCAGGGGGTCTATACCCACCTGATCTCCGACCACCTGCACTATTGGGAGGACGGGGGCTGCGACTATCACAACCGCTACAACTCCTGGGAGATCGTCCGGGGCCAGGAAGGTGACCACTGGAAGGCCAGCCTGAAGGACCCGGCAGTGCCGGAGGTGGTGAAGGTGCCCCAGAAGCAGCAGGGCGGCGGCGTGGCCTCCGGCTGGCGCTATGACTGGGTCAACCGGAGCTACATCCGGGAGGAAGCCGACTTCCCCCAGACCCAGTGCTTCGACCGGGGCTGCGAATTCCTGGAAAAGAACCACGACGCGGACAACTGGCTCCTCCAGCTGGAGACCTTCGATCCTCATGAACCCTTCTATGTGCCCCAGAAGTATCTGGACCTCTACCCCGAGGACTACGACGGGAAGCACTTCGATTGGCCCCGAGGCACCGCCGACGAGACCCCGGCGGAGATCCGCCATGTCCGGCGGCAATATCAGGCCCTTGTGACCATGTGCGACCACTCTCTGGGCCGCATCCTGGACCTGATGGACAAATACAGCATGTGGGAGGACACCATGCTCATCGTGGGCACGGACCACGGCTTCCTGCTGGCGGAGCACGACTATTGGGGCAAAAATCAGATGCCCTATTACAATGAGATCGCTCACACCCCCCTATTTGTCTGGGACCCCCGATATGGGATCGCCGGGCAGCACCGGAAATCCATTGTCCAGATCATGGACTGGATGCCCACTCTGCTGCAATACTTCGGTGCTCCCATCCCCAAGGACGTTCAGGGCAAACCCATGGACGGCATTCTCACAAGCGACACCCCCAACCGGGACTACGCCCTGTACGGCGTCTTCTCCGGCCATGTGAACATCACCGACACCCACCACGCCTATATGCGTGCCCCCTTGCCGGAACGGAAGGACGAGGTGTACAACTACACCCTGATGCCAACTCACATGAACGGCCGGTTCTCCCCCAAGGAGCTGTCCACTGCCACACTGGAAAAGCCCTTCTCCTTTACGAAGGGCTGCCACGTGCTGAAGGTAAAGAGCAAGGACAAGTATAACGTGGCCCGATTCGGCACCCGGCTCTATGACCTGGATGCCGACCCCACGCAGAGCACTCCCCTCCATGACCCCCAGGCGGAGCAGGCCATGATTGCCCTGATGGAGCGGGCCATGGCGGAAAACGACTGCCCCCCGGAACAGTTTGACCGACTGGGCCTCCACCGTCCGGAATAACCCGATACAGCAACAGCCAGTGCCTCTGGGGCACTGGCTGAAGGTTTTTTACAATTCCAGGATCCTTGCCGCCCCGATGAGGGCGGCATCTTCTTTTCTGTGGGTCACAAGCAAGACGGTGGCCCTGGGGCAGGACTCCCCAAGGGCGGCGGCGCTTTTCTGCCGGGCGGCATCGTCCAGGCCCGTAAAGGGCTCGTCCAGGATCAGCAGCTCCGGGTCCGTCAGCAGCGCTCTTGCCAGTGCCACCCGTCGGGCCATGCCCCCGGAGAGCTGAGAAGCGGGGATATCCAGGGTCTCACCGATACCCAGAGAGGTAAGCAGGGCCAAAAGTTCCGGTTCCTTTTTGCTGTTTCCGCAGACCATCCGCAGGTTCCCCCCTACCGTCAGGTTTCCGCAGAGTCGGTCCTCCTGGAAGACGGCGGCGATTTTCGCCGGCCGCCCGGTGACGGTGCCCTGGTCCGGCTTGGTAAGTCCCAAAATAACGCGAAGCAATGTGGTCTTTCCTCGGCCGGAGGGGGCCATGACGCAGGTACGGCTGCCCTGGGGAAAGGTCAGGGAAATATGATCCAGAACCTGGTTTTCCCCATAGGCTTTGCTGATGTCCTTTAAAATCAGATCCATATCACACCGCCTTTTCGATCCACCAGGCCACCCGGTCCAGGAGCCACAGAAAGGCTTTTTCAAAGCACAGGCTCAAAATCACGATGATGAGGGTCCAGGCGAACAGGTCACTGATTTCCAGATACACCTTGGCATCGTAGAGCATCCCGCCGATGGAATGGGAGGTTACGGCGATGACCTCAGCGGCTACGCCGGACTTGAAGCACATGCCCAGCGCTACCCGGCAGCCGGAGCGGAGGCTGGGTGCCAGGGCAGGCAGGTAAATGCCGGGGATCTGCCGCAAAAGCGGGATCCGAAAGACCTTTGCCATTTCTTTCAGCTGTGGATCGGCGTTTTTCAGCCCCTGAAGGGCGTTGGAATAGAGCACCGGCAGCACCATCAGGAAGGAAATGAAGGTGGAGAGCCGCTTTCCCGAAAGCCACAGCAGAGCGATGACAATAAAGGAGGCCACAGGCACGGACTGAATGGCCAGCACATAGGGCCCCAGCAGCACCTGCGCCCAGGGGAACGCCGCCGCCAGGCTGGCCAGGATCAAGGCCAGCACAAAGGCCAGGAAGAAGCCCAGGCCGATCCGTGAGAAGGTGAAGGCAATGGCCTGCCAGGTGGTCCTCTGGCCCAGCAGTGACCAAAGCCTGGTCAGGGTCTGGATCGGCCCCACCAGCAGCAGCCGATTGTGAATGACCCTGGCCCCCAACTCCCAAAAACCTATGGCAAGGCCTGCGGAAAGCATCCGCAGGCCTTTGGTATTTCTTTTCTCAGGCCCCATAGTAGAAGTCGTCCTGAGGCAGAGCTCCGCCTACGGCGGCGGGATTCTGCTGGAACAGGACCTCCAGGCAGCCGCTGAGGGCGGCCTTCATGTCGCTGCCGGTGATGGAGACGATGTTGCACTGGGGAATGGCCTTCTTGGCAATGGGTGCCTTGACGATCTCGTACTGGCCGCACAGGTCTCCGGCGGCCTCCACATTCTCATTGACCCAGGCGGCGCTGTCCGCGTAATCCGCCAGGAACCGCTCTACAGCGGCAGGATTCTCCTCGGCAAACTGGCTGCGGACCAGGATGCAGGCAGTGGTGCAGGGGGTGCCGCCGCTGACCTTCTGCCACTCCTCAGAGACGGACAGCTTCACCTGGAAGCCTTCTCCCAGCTGGGCGGCGGCAGCGGTGACATAGGGCTGAGGCAGCATGGCAATGCCGCTGCCCTGGCCGTTCAGCACCGCCAGGACCTCGCTGGGCTCGCTCTTCCAGTCCAGGGTCACATCGGTGTCCGGGTCCAGGCCGTTCTGAGTCAGGACATAGCGCAGGAAATACTCAGGGGTAGAGCCCTTGCCGGTGGCATAGACGGTCTTGCCCTTCAGGTCCGTCAGGGAAGTGATCTCATCCGAGTTATACTCCGCCAGATACAGCACCCCCAGCACGTTGACAGCCAGAGCCTTGACCTTCCCCTCGGTCTTATTGTAAAGGACAGAGGCCAGGTTGGCGGGGACGGAGACGATGTCCAGCTCCCCCTGGAGGAGCAGCGGGGTCAGCTCATCGGCAGCGCCCTTGACGGTGTAGGTATAGGGAGAGGCCGTATCCTTGTCAGCATCGTCAAACAGCTTGACCATGCCGATGCCGGTAGGGCCGGTCATAGCGCCCAGGCGGACGGGAACGGCAGCCTCTGCAGGGGCCTCAGTGGCCTCGGTGGTGGGGGCTTCCGTTACGACGGTCTCCGGGGCGGCTGTGGTCTCCGGGGTAGAGGCGGCAGCGCAGGCCGTCAGGGAAATGAGCATTGCCAGCAAGCAAGCCAATGCAGTCATCTTTTTCATAGTCTCTCCTCCTTCTGTTGAATGGGACTATTGTACAATAAAAAAGCCTGGGAATTCCGTTGCGTCCGCAACATTCCCAGGCTTTTCACTTATTCCTCGAAGGTCAGCACGTCCTTATACTTCTCTTTGAAAATATCGTAGACCGCATTCAGGATGGCCTCGTCCTGGACGGAAATGTAGTTTTCCGTCTCCTCGTCCACAGGCTCCACCTCCAGGATCACCACGTCCGTGGCCGCCTCATCGGCAGGCAGCAGAAGCAAATACTCCTTGCCCTCGTAAGGGATGCAGTCCAGGTATTCAAAGTCGGTCTCTACGCCGTTTTCGTCGGTCAGGGTCAGGATGCCGCTTTCTTCGTCCTCGTTCTCGAGGATTTCTTCATTGTCCATTGTTCACAAGCTCCTTTCGCTTTTGGGGCCATTATACCGGAGATTTTAAGAAAAAGCAAGGGTCACATTCTATTGAAAATTCAGGGAGATTCCTCCCTAAATTTTCAATAGAATAGGGGGCCGGGGTGATGAGCTCCACATGGCCCCTCTGTCCTTTGGGGAATTTATGTCTGTGTATCCCGGCAACCGCTACGACGGCTGGAATGAATATGTGCTCTACGGCGGTCTGCCCCCTGTGGTGCTGCTGCCTGCAGTGGAGCAGAAAGCGGAATTTTTGAAGCGGCTTTTTGAGGAGACCTATATCAATGACATTGTGGGCCGCCACAGGATTCGCAATCGGGAAGAATTCGAGGAGCTGATCGATATTCTCTCCTCCGGCATCGGCTCCCTGACCAATCCCAAGAAGCTGGCGGACACCTTCAAAACCAAAAAAGGGAAGTCCATCAGCGTCAACACCATCAAGAGCTACCTGGACTATCTGTGCGATGCCTTTGTGGTCAGCCGAGCAGTCCGGTACGATATCAAGGGAAGAAAATACATTGATTCTCCTCAGAAATACTATTTTACCGACGTGGGTCTGCGAAACGCCCGAATCAATTTCCGGCAGCTGGAGGAGAATCACACCATGGAAAACGTGATTTTCAACGAGCTGCTTGCCAGAGGCTACGGCGTAGACGTGGGTCTGGTGAATGCCACGGGCAGCGACGGAAAAAAGAAACAGCTGGAGGTGGATTTTGTCTGCAACAAGGGCTCCAAGCGCTACTACGTCCAGTCCGCCTTCGCCATCCCGGACGAGGCAAAAATGCGGCAGGAGTCCAACTCCCTGCTCCGGATCGGGGACACATTTAAAAAGATCATTGTGGTAAAGGATACCCCAGCCCCCTGGTACACGGAAGAGGGGATATTGGTCATCGGTATCCATGATTTTCTGTTAACAGAAAACAGCCTGGACCTATAACCCCAAAAGAAGGGAGTCAGATCATCTGCTCCGGATGAAACACCTCGTCAAACCGCTCTGCTGTCAAAAAGCCCAGCTTGACGCAGGCCTCCTTCAGGGAAATGTTTTCCCGATAGGCCAGCTTTGCCGTTTTGGCGGCGTTTTCGTAGCCGATGTAGGGATTCAGGACGGTGACCAGCATAAGGGAGTTGTGGAGGTTGTGGTCCATTTTCTCCTTGTTGGCCCGGATGCCCACCACACAGCGGTCGTGGAAGGATACCATGACCTCCGCCAGGAGCCGGGCGGATTGGAGGAAGTTGTAGGCCAGCACCGGCATGAAGACGTTCAGCTCGAAGTTGCCCTGGCTGGCCGCCAGGGAGACAGCGGTGTCGTTGCCCATGACCTGGACCGCCACCATGGTGACGGCCTCGCATTGGGTGGGGTTCACCTTACCGGGCATGATGGAGGAGCCGGGTTCGTTCTCCGGGATGAATATCTCTCCCAGGCCGTCCCGGGGGCCGGAGGCCAGCCAGCGGATGTCGTTGGCGATCTTCATCAGGTCCGCCGCCAGGGCTTTCAGGGCCCCGTGGGCGAAGACCAGCTCATCCTTGGAGGTCAGGGCGTGGAACTTATTGGGGGCAGTGACGAATTTCTTCCCGGTGAGGGCCGTGATCTTCTGGGCCACCAGGGTGTCGAAGCCCTTCGGGGCGTTGAGCCCGGTGCCCACAGCAGTGCCCCCTAGGGCCAGCTCCCGCAGAGGGTCCAAAGAAAGGGCAATCAGGGCCTTGTCCCGCTCCAGGCTGGTCCGCCAGCCGGAAATTTCCTGGGAGAAGGCAATGGGGGTAGCATCCTGCAAGTGGGTCCGGCCGGATTTGACAATGCCCCGGTTTTCCTCCTCCAGCCTCTGGAAGGCAGCGGTGAGGACATCGATGGCCGGGAGCACCTTGCTTCCCAGGCTCAGCACCGCGGCAATGTGCATGGCCGTGGGGAAGGTGTCGTTGGAGGACTGGGACATATTCACGTCGTCATTGGGGTGCAGCAGCTTCTCCCCCGCGATGGCGTTGCCCCGCCCGGCAATGACCTCGTTGGCGTTCATGTTGGACTGGGTGCCGGAGCCGGTCTGCCAGACCACCAGGGGGAAGTTGTCGGCAAGCTCCCCGGAGATCACCGCATCCGCCGCGGCGGAGATGGCGGCCAGCTTCTTTTGAGTCATCTTTTCCGGGCGAAGCTCGGCGTTTGCCTGGGCGGCGGCCTTTTTCAGAATACCGAAGGCGTGGATGATCTCCTTGGGCATAGTCTCCTGGCCAACGCCAATGGGAAAATTCTCGTGGGACCGCTGGGTCTGGGCTCCCCAGTATTTGTCCGCGGGGACCTGCATATCCCCCATGGAGTCGTGTTCGATGCGATAGTCCATGTCGTTCCTCCTGTTTTTTCTTTCACTATACACGTTCCCCACTTCCCTGTCAACGGCGGTTTTCCCTTTACTTTCCGGCCGGGATGGGGTAGAATAGGGAAAACGCTTTTACCTCATGGAGGACCCATTATGTTTGACAATCCCAGAAAGGAATTGGAAAAGCTCCAGCAGGAGCTGCTGGCCGCGGAAGCGGAGCAGGATGATACGGCAGACCTGGAGCAGGAGGAAGATTACGGCACCCCGGTGGACTGGGACGAGGGCGACCGGGAGCCGCTGTCGAAAAGCTATACGGACTGCGATGACGACACCCTGATCTGGCAGACGGAGGAGCCGGAACCGGAGGAACCGGAAGAAGAGGACTTTTCTCAAAAGCCGGAAAAGAAGCACTACGTCGGCCTGAAATTTGCCATTGCCCTGGAGCTTCTGGGCATTGCGGCCCTGTTCTGGTGGTGGTATCTATGGATCCGGTAAAGCCCGTAGGCCGCTTTGCCCCCACCCCCTCCGGGCGGATGCACCTGGGCAACCTGTTCTCGGCTTTGCTTGCCTGGCTTTCCGTCAAGTCCCGGGACGGCGAAATGGTCCTGCGGATGGAGGACCTGGACACCCAGCGGACCAGCCGCGAATACGCCCAGCTCCTTCGGGAGGACCTGCAGTGGCTGGGGCTGACCTGGGACCGGGAGACCCCCGCCCAGAGCCAACGGACCGAAGTCTATGACCGGTACTTTGATATTCTGAAAGAAAAGGGGCTGCTGTATCCCTGCTACTGCACCCGCAGCCAGCTCCACAGCGTCAACGCCCCCCACCTGAGCGACGGCACCTACGTCTACCCCGGCACCTGCCGGGATCTGACGGATGCCCAGCGGGGGGCCATGAACCGGGCCCCTGCCTGGCGGGTCCGGGTCCCGGACAAGCTCTGGCAGGTGGAGGACAAGATCCAGGGGCACTATAGGTGCAATCTGGCCACAGACTGTGGAGACATGGTGGTCCGCCGGGCCGACGGTGTCTACGTCTACCAGCTGGCCGTCACCGTAGACGACGGTCTGGCCGGAGTCACGGAAGTAGTCCGGGGCTCAGACCTATTAAGCTCTGCCCCCCGGCAGATGTACCTGCAGGAGCTCTTCGGCTTTCCCCATCCGGAATACGCCCACGTGCCCATGCTCCTGGCCCCCGACGGCCGCCGCCTGAGCAAGCGGGACCGGGACCTGGACCTAGGAGCATTGCGGCAAAATTACAGCCCTGAGGAGATCATCGGCACCCTGGCCCACTGCGCCGGACTGTTGGAGCGCAGGGAGCCTGTTTCTCTGGAAGAGCTCCGGGGAGAGTTCTCCTGGAAAAAAGTCCGGAGGGCCGATGTCCGGCTGGATGGGCTGTAAACAAGCATAAAGAGGCTGTTGAAAAGCTTGTGATATGCTCCCCATAGAGTAGGCACTCGAAAAAACAAAAATTCGAGACTACACTATGGGGAGCATTATTATGTCTAA
>OIZO01000540.1_pt1 | contig 25205 bp, 24 predicted proteins | sample 1588551 | NCBI WGS metagenome assembly OIZO01 (sample SAMN03283271) | human gut metagenome | biome: human-associated habitat; material: feces | host: Homo sapiens | place: Peru | collected 2012 | reverse complement strand
TCGCCAAAGAGGCGCTAAACCATCGACTGTAATCGTTGACTGTAAACTTACAGATGGACCAAAAGAAATTTTAGCGGACCTAGAAGCTACAACAAACAAACTAGTTGAAATTACTAGAATAAGATATGTCGATGATGTTCCATGCATTGTAGAGGTTGACTATTTTAGAGAAGAATATGACTTCTTATTAAAAGATGATATAAAAGATAGATCCTTAATTGAATATTTGACTGAAAAAATCAAAATAACACCTGAAACATTCACCGATTTCTTTACTATCGATTATGCTAATAAAGAATATGCGAGTTATTTAAATTGTCCAATTAGAACCCCACTTCTAGAAGTAAGACAAGTAGTTAAATCAAGAAATGGCAAAGTAATCTATATTAACAAACAATTCATATTAACTTCGAAATATATCTACGTTAAAAGCAATCATTAATTTGATTGTTTTTTGTAGGAATTTTTAAGTTTCATCCCAATAATATATTAGAAACATAATTAAACATGTTTCTTAGGAAGGATCTTTTATGGAGATACTTCTACGCTTCTTTGTGGTTTTGATTGAACCTCATCATGAGACAATTCAAAATAGCTTTAGCTATGGCGATGGTTGATTTAATTGCCTTAGCTATAAAACTATTGTTTACATTACTGTTTAAGTAATGTAAATTAACCACAAAGAAGCAATTGAAAACCCGACATTCGCACTTGTCGGGTTTTCTTGTGGTTTAAATTGAACCATTTCATCACTTTCAGTATATCACTTTAATTTTTTATAAAATGTAGAAATTTTAAGTTTAACGGCAATTATATATTAGAAACATGAATATACATTGTGTTTTTTAAGGAAAATCTTTTTACGAAGAGGCTTCTTTGTGGCAACAACAAAATTGGAACTTTTTTATATGAAAGACTTCCAAATAGCTTTAGCTATGGCACTTGTAGATCTTATCGCCTTAGCACTTAAGCTATTGATTACGTTACTATTTAAGTAACAACAAAGCCAAAAAGAAGTACAAGAAAACCCGACACCACCAATGTCAGGTTTTCACTTGCAGTAACAACACCGGAACTTTATCACTTAAATTATTATAGTGAAGCTCTAAAGATAGCTGCGATATCCTCTTGCAATAAAGGTGCCCAAGCATTCTCAAGACCTTCATTATCCGCAACATGTTTAGCCATTTCCTCAATTCTTGATTCATCAATTCCAACATCCTTTAGATGCATAGGAATATTGATTGACTCAAAGAATTTATAAGTTTCATCAATTGCCTTGTTGGCAATAGCCATCTTATCTAGACTTTCATCAATGCCAAAGACATTAATACCATACTTTACAAAACGGTCAACTGTCTTTTCACTTAAAATATGTTTCATCCAACGTGGTGTAATAATAGCCAATCCTTCGCCGTGCGTAATATCATAATAAGCACTTAAGGCATGTTCCATACCATGACATGGCCAACCAGATTCACTGTTACCAAGACAATAAATACGGTTACAACCATAAGTACAAGCCAACATCATCTCAGCTCTTGCATTGTAGCCTTCAGGATTTTCAAGACACTTTCTGCCATTAATCATCAAACTTTTTAGTCCTGCTTCCATAAAACCATCATTAAGAATAGTTGAATCTTCACAGAAATATTGTTCAAAAATATGGTTCATCGCATCCGCAATACCAGCCGCTGTTTGTTTATTAGAAACTGTAAAAGTATAAGTAGGATCTAAGAAAGATACTTCAGGATACAAGTGTGGGTCACTATAACATGTCTTATCATTAGTTTCAGTTCTAGAAATAACACCACCTGCATCATATTCGCTTCCTGTTGCAGCAAGCGTGATAATATCTACAATCGGTAAAGCGTCCTTAGTTTCAGCCCTATAAGTAATTAAATCCCACGGCTCGCCATCATACTTAGCACCACCCGCAATAGCCTTAGAACAATCAAGAACACTGCCACCACCAACAGACAAGATGACATCTATATTGTGTTGTTTACACATTTTCACACCATCCAAAACACTTGGATTATACTTTGGATTTGGCATGATATTAGGAAGTTCATAAATCTCATAACCTTTAAGAAGCTCTAAAACCTTATCATATAGACCAATCTTCTTAATACTGCCACCACCATAAGTAAGAAGAATTTTCTTTCCATAATGACTCATTACTTCTGGTAAGTCCTTGATGACACCCTCTCCAAAGATTAATCTTGTAGGTGTACAATAATTAAAATTTTGCATAATTTCTCCTTTGTTACATTAATGTATTATTTAAGAATTGTGCTAATTCTTTAAATTCACAAGAATACTTTATATCCTCTCTTTTATTTCCAACAAATACTCCTTCAGACAACAACAAGGCAGGAAGATCGTTTTCAGCGTCACCACAGGTCATAATATTTTTAGGATTAATAGCTAGTTTCTTACTCAAATCAAGCACAGCAGTACCCTTATTTATGCCCCTAGGCACTATTTCCAAACATTCATCACCTGAAAAGAAGATATCTACTTTATCATTCTTGATATTATTAACTTTAGCAACTATTTGATTATGATATTCTTTCTTAAACAAGATAACAAGCTTTGGAATTGCATAATCAATCTTAGAAAAATCAACATACTTAGGTTCTACAAAACGAACACTCGCCCACTCTTTAATCTTATTTTCATCACTAATCTTATGATTTAAACATAATATCTTATTATCTTTATAGAAAGACAATTCTAGATAATCCTCATGAAATAATTTATCTAATTCATGAATAGTATCAACACCAATTTCATCTAAATAAGTACTTAGTTTTGACTTAGTATCATAGAACTCCAAACCATTACAACCATAAAAGATATCAAATAAATCAGTAACCCCATTCTTTTCAAGTACTCTTAAAGAAGAAAAGACAGGTCTACCCGAATTAATTCCCAATAGATAACCCTTATTCTTTAAATTAAATAAAGTATCTTTTAATTTATTTGACATAAGACATTCTCTATCAACTAAAGTCTTATCTACATCAAAAAGAATAACCTTAATGTTCAAGCTCATCGATAACCTCTTGTAATAATTCTCTTTCTTCTTTAGACAAGTCTCTTTTTTCTAATAAGTCCTTACGATATAAATATGTTTCTCTTAAAGAACCCTTTAAGTTAAATCTTCTAATTTCCTTATGATTACCATTAGTAAGCACAAAAGGAACCTCCTTACCTTCAAAATTGAAAGGCCTTGTATATTGAGGATATTCTAACAAACCATCAGTATAAGACTCTTCCTTAAGGCTCTCACTACTAATACCCTCATTAATCAAACGCATGATAGAATCCATAACTACCATCGCAGGTAACTCACCACCAGTTAAAACATAATCACCAATAGAAACATTCTCATCTATAAAGTCACTAATTCGATCATCAACCCCTTCATAATGGCCACAAACAATCATCAAATCCTCTTTTTCAAGTAATCTATATGCGTCCTTTTCTTCGTAAGGCTTAGCCTTAGGAGAAGTCAAAAGAACATAAGTATCCTCATTTCTATTAGCCCTAATCGCATCAGCCAAGACATCAACCCTCATAAGCATGCCAGCACCACCACCATAAGGTGTATCATCTACATGTCTATGCTTATCCTTAGAATAATCTCTTATGTCTACAACCTTAACTTCACATAATTCTTTTTCAAGAATTCTAGAAATAATTGAAGTATTCAAAAAACTATCGAACTGTTCCTTAAACAAAGTCAAAACTGTTATCTTCATAATAAGCCACTCGCTTTACCTATTAGATTGATTCTTGAGTTAGCTAAATCAACATTCTTTATAAAAACAGGAAGATTTGGAACCAAGCATTCCTTACCATCTTCTTTCTTAATTCTCAAGAAATTATAAGCCTTACCCTCTTCCACATTTATACATTTACCTACTTGCTTATCATCTAAATAAACATCTAAATTAATTAAATCCTTAAAATAATATTCACCATCACCCAAAGGCTTAATATCATCACAAGACTTATAAATATACATATCCTTATATTTTAAAACTAGATTAATATTATCTAGTCCAACAAGAGACAGCATAACAAAGCCCTTGTGCATACGATACGAAGCTACTTTAAGTGCCTCATGATTTTCACCAATATAAATAGTAGAATCTTTCTTAAAACGCTCACTTAAAAAGTCGGTATGTGATTCTACCTTAAGCTCTCCTTTAATTCCAAAGGTATTAACTATTTTTCCTATAACTACATATTCCATATATAAAATTGTATAAAAAAAGGATGAAGAATTCATCCTTAAAGTGCTTCGAATTTAATAGAAATGCGCTTATTTTCAATTCTAGAAGCTACTTGTAACATCTGACGAATTGAATTAGCCATCATTCCTTGTTTACCGATTAGTCTTGCGATATCGTTACTAGGTGCATAAACATATAATAGAATTTCATTATCATTTAATGATTCCATTTGTTTAACCATAACCTCATCACTATTACCGCAAATAGGCTTCACAATATTTAATAATACTTTTTCAAGATCAATCATTATTTGCCAGCCTTTTTACTATCAGCATACTTCTTCATAATGCCTTCATTAGATAAGATATTACGAACAGTATCTGTTGGAAGAGCACCATTATTTAACCAAGCAAGAGTCTTTTCTTCATTAAGATTAACTACTGCAGGATTTTTTCTTGGATCATAGTTACCGATAACTTCGATTTCTCTGCCATCTCTTCTATCTCTTGAATCCATAACAACGATTCTATAGAAAGGAGACTTCTTAGCACCCATTCTCTTTAATCTGATTTTAACCATTTACACTATCCTCCTTTTTCCTTAACTATAATTACATAAATAAAAGAAGGTGTCAAGTATTTTTACTTAACACCTAAAACATTCCTCTTGCTAGACCACTCAAAGACTTCATCATCTTCTTAGATCTCTCAAATTGATTAATTACCCTATTAACATCATCAACACTAGTACCACTACCCTTGGCAACTCTACGTTTATGAGAACCTCTCATAAAACTAGGGTCTTTTCTTTCTTCCTTAGTCATAGATTGAATAACAGCCTTAGTAATCTTAAAATTCTTATCTACTTCAGCATCATCAACCTTACCCTTGAAATCACCCATACCAGGAATCATGCCCATAAGAGATGATAAAGGACCTAACTTCTTAGTTTGATCAATAGTAGCCAACATATCATCCATTGTCATCTTGCCTGACAACATACGCTTAGTCATTTCCTCAGCTTGTTTCATATCAAACTCTTCTTGAGCCTTTTCAACAAGAGAAACAACATCACCCATACCCAAGATACGATCAGCTAAACGATCTGGATGGAAACAGTCTAAGTCGGAAATCTTTTCACCAACACCAGTATACTTAATAGGAACACCAGTTAAAGCCTTAACAGATAAGACAGAACCGCCCTTAGCATCACCATCAAACTTAGTAACAACTAAACCAGTTACACTTAATCTTTCATTGAAAGTCTTAGCTACATTACAAATATCTTGACCAGTAAGTGCATCAACAGTCAACAAGATTTCATTTGGATTAACTTGAGCCTTGATATCCTCTAGTTCCTTCATCAAAGTCTCATCGATTTGAAGACGACCAGCAGTATCAAATAAAGCTACATCAAAGTTATTTTCCTTAGCATACTTTAAACCCTCAATAGCTGTATTTAAAGCATTCACAAAAATTCCCTTAGAATATACTTCAACATCAATTGAAGCTCCCAAAGACTTTAATTGATCAATGGCAGCAGGTCTAATTACGTCACAGGCAACCATTAAGACCTTCTTGCCCTCTTTCTTCATTTGATAAGCAATCTTAGCAGTCTGTGTAGTCTTACCTGTACCCTGTAAACCAACTACCATAATAGTGGTTAAACCATTATTTGTATAATGAATTGAGTTATCATCATCACCTAATAATTTGATGATTTCATCATGAACGATCTTAATTAATAATTGTCCAGGATCAATCGCATTTAAAACATCCTGTCCCTCTACTTCCTTTCGGATTGAATTCAAAAAGTTTTGGACAACACTATAATTAACATCAGACTCTAAAAGAGCAACTCTTATCTCCTTTAAAGTATCTTCCATATTACGCTCAGAAAGTTTGCCCTTACCGGCAATATTCTTAAGCGATTTTGTTAAACGATCTTGTAATGAATCAAAAGCCATATGCCTATTATATGAAAAAAAGAGTCAAAATATCAATTCGACTCTTCTTTATTTGGTAATGTGTGATGATTAGTTTACATAGAATATTTTATCTCCGACAAGCTCTGCTCTATAAATGGTATCACCATTATCCTTGACGAAGTTATTCTCCTGAAGACGACCCTTCATAATTAATGTTTGACCTTTCTTTACATTCTTCTCGATCTCTTCAGCGAGACTTTTGAAACAAGTGATTCTGAAATCATCAGTATCTACTGTGCCATCACTATTTTTATATTCGCGTTCAACTCTTAAAAATAAGTGGGCATACTTGCTTCCTTTTTCAGACTCTAGGAGTTCAGGTGTTTCTAGAGCTCTGCCACAAAATCTAAATTCGTTCATTTTTCTCCTTTCTAGTTACCTGTACCTATAATTTAGCACTCTAACTAAAAGGAAAATTCCCATATTATTCCCAAGTTTTTATCACTTTCCACACGGTAAAATGTGGATAAGTGCATAATTTGAGTAATCAAAGCCCTTAAATACAGCCTTTAAATCATCTAAAGAAATGTGGGTAAGTATCTCAATACTCTTAAAATAATCAATACCATTCACATAATCTCTTACATAACCAGTATCAAAAGACTCAACATCATTTAAAGTATCAAAGCTATTTCCAATATATCTACGCTTAATAGAAGTCAAAATTTCCTCTGTAATTAAATCCTTCTTTAATTCATTATCAATAAGTTCCTTAATATTATCTTCTTCACTCTCGTTATAGAACAAGATATAAGCATAATCCTTATCAAAATCTACTTCATAACCAAAGTAATCATTTATTAAACCCTTATTTAACCACTCTTGATAATCCTTATTGATACTTGAGAAATAAGCCTTTAGATACAAATCCATGCACCATTGTTTGTAAACAATATCATCGCTATCCTTGAAATTAGGCTTTAATTTAAGCGCATAAACATGTTTTGGCATATTGATATCCATCTCAAAAGAAAATTCTTTTCTAACAACACTATCATCTTCATTAATCATCAAAGTCTTAACATCCTTCTGTTCATCAAAATGCTTCTTACTTTGATTCTCTTTAACGATATCCATCAAATAATTCACATCTAGTGGCGACACAATCAATAAAACCATATTATTTGGATGATAATTGATCTTATAACATAAGTCCAATTCATCCTTACTAATCGCATTAACACTTGTCTCATCGCCACCAATATCATACTTAAGTGGATAATTATGATATAAAGAGCGATAAGTCTCTTGTAGTAAACGAGAATCAGGATTTTGCATATACATGGCTAACTCCTGACAAATAATTCCCTTTTCCTTCTCAACATTCTCATCAGTAATATCTAATTTTTGGACAAAATCTAACAATAGATTCAAAGGTTCTTCAATCTCTTTATTGGTAGTTGAAAAATAATAAACAGTCTCATGATAAGAAGTAAAGGCATTGACATTACAACCCATATTAGAAAATTCTTCAAAGATATTCTTATCTTCACTCTCAAAAAGCTTATGTTCCAAGAAATGAGCTACACCTGGATGAAAATGATACTCTTTACCATCTAATACTTCATCAGTATTTAAAGCACCATAAGATGTCGCAAAAGCACAGGCTGTAGTTAAGAAGTCTTTCTTATTAAAAATAACTACCTCTAGCCCATTATCTAGTTTCTCTATATAGAAATCTTCATCAAAAAAATCATTATGAATCTTTTTCATCTTTAACTCCATTTAGCATATAAGTTAATACATGTTGATACTTCTTAAACACTTCACTAATGTCATCAACAGTAACGCTTTCTAAATTCTTAATATATTCCTGTCTATTACACTCAATACCATTTAATTTATTCATAAAATAATATTCAGTATAGGCATCAGTATTATCTTGTAAAGCATTTAAAGAATCAACTAATAAGGCACGTGCAAAGTCTAATTTGATTGGATCATAATCCTTATTAATCATACGTTGAAGTTGTATATCAACTTGTTTAACAAGCTCATCCTTATTCTTACCATCAATAGCTGTATAAACCTTTACAATGCCCTCATTCTTATAATCTAAAACCGAGATATAGTAACACAATGAAAGCTTTTCTCTTACTTCATCAAATAATAAAGATGTGGGTACAATGCCAAACACCGAATTACCCAACATATAAGCATAGAATTCCTTAGAAGTACGATTAAATGGTGTCTTATAGACTATTTGTAGTGATGATTGTGATACATTTTTATCTTCAACAACTTCACCTAATTCATTAATATTTAAGGAACAATTATTGAAATGATAATCATGTTCCCTAATCAAACTCTTGGCATAGGCTAATAATTCATCACTATAATCACCAACCAAGAAAACATCTATTCCAAAGTTGTTTAACAAGTCATGGTAGACATTCTTCACATCTTCCAAGGTAATTGAATCGATCATTTCAATCTTATCAACTGTATAAATATTAAAGATTGGATCTTCTTGCCCAATAATTTGATTTACACGATTAGAAGCATACTTATTTGGCTTATCTAAACTTCTTTGAATATTAGCCTTATAGATAGTCTTGAATTCCTCTAATAGTTCTTCTGAGAAATAAGGATTTAATACTAATTCCTTAAAGAAAGCTACAAATTCCTTTTCATCAACATCCACAAAACAAGGATTCAAGAAAGTATATTTAATTGTGAAATAAGCTAAACCGGCTCTAGCTTTAGAACCGGTATAGATGTTAGCTGCATATAAATTATCCTTCGCAAAAGTCATCTTCTCCTTAGTTGGATACTTCTTAGAATAGTCACCAATAAAGAAAGCCAACAAGCTTAAGCATAGATGCTTCTTTAAATCATAATCAGATGTAAAGTATAAATACAAATTGATATTCTTATACTTCTTTGTCTTAATAAAATTATTCTTCATCTTTCTTTTTGTACACCTCACGTGGTTTAGAACCATTACTTGGACCAATTATGCCATTTTTCTCTAATTCATCAATAATACGAGCAGAACGATTATAACCAATCCCAAATCTTCTTTGTAGTAAAGAAGTAGAAGCCTTTTGAGCCTGAGTTACATATTCAACTACCTCATCATATAAGGCATCCTTTTCACGTGGATTATTACTCTCACTTGAATAAGAGAAAGACTCACCTTCTAAGTTTCTCTTAATCTCAAAATAAGTATCATCATAATCAGGACCACCTTGTTTCTTACAATAATCAGTGATTCTTTTAATCTCATCATCAGTCACAAAACAACCTTGAACTCTAATTGGACCACTCTCTCCTTGAGGAAGATATAACATATCACCATGTCCTAACAGCTTTTCAGCACCAGTTTGATCAAGAATAGTTCTTGAGTCAATCGAACTAGATACCGCAAAAGAAATACGACTTGGAATATTAGACTTAATTAAACCCGTAATAACATCAGTACTTGGACGCTGTGTAGCAACAATCATATGAATACCACAAGCACGTGATAATTGAGTTAGACGTTGTATTGATGCCTCAACCTCTTTCTTAGCAGTCATCATCAAATCAGCAAGTTCATCGATGATGATAACGATATATGGCATCTTTTTCATCTTAGACTCACCATCACCAACACTTGCATTATGCTTAATTACCAAGTCATTAAAGCTCTTAATATCTCTAACACCAGCATCCGCAAAGGCATCATATCTTTCTTCCATGATAACTACAGCCTTTTTAAGCATCATACTAGCCATATCTGAATCAGTAATTACTGGCCACAATAAATGTGGTATGTCATGATAAGGTGTAAATTCAACCTTCTTAGGGTCGATCAAGACAATCTTTAAATCCTTTGGATCACTTCTTAATAAATAAGAAATGATAATCGTATTCATACAAACAGACTTACCAGAACCAGTTGCACCAGCTACAAGTAAATGCGGCATCTTATTTAGTTCGCAATATACCGGCTCACCCATCAAATCCTTACCCAAAGTGAATAATAATTGTTTAGACTTATCCTTAAACTTCTCACTCTTTGTAAGTTCTGACATACGAACCATTACATTTTCCGCATTAGGTATTTCAACACCAACAGCACTTCTACCTGGAATTGGAGCTTCAATTCTAATATCCTTAGCAGCCAAGCCCATCTTGATATTGTCAGAAATACCGCTAATCTTATTTACCTTAATATTCTCATCGGGAACAATCTCAAACTTAGTAACACTTGGGCCAATGAAAGTATTAGTTAATCTAGCCTGGATACCAAAGTTACTTAATATTTCAATTAGCTTTTGTCCCTTTACCTCAGCTGAATTCTTATTGATGTTACTAGCCTTTGAAGATGCAATATTGGTAAGAAGTGACATAGGTGGTAAATGATATATTTTATTCTTATGTACAGGCTCTACTTCATCATCATTAAGCACAGGCTCTAATTCTATATCGGCTTTTACTTTTGTAGAATCTTCAACTTTGGATTCGAGCCCAGCAGATTCGAGCCCGCCAGATTCGAGCCCAAGATTCGAGCCCCCAGATTCGAGCCCAGATTCGAGCCCACCAACATCCAAACTTGTTTGTTCGACCTTAACATCATCATCTAAGAAATAAGTCTTAGAGAAATCACTAGTATTCTTAACATCTTCAATCTTTTCTTCTTCCTTTTCCATTGTAGGAATAGATAAGTTCTCATTAAAGATATTATGGATATCCCTTTGAAGGCTAGCTCTTCTTTGTTCCTCTTCAATACGTTGACGATTTGCTAATTTAGTTCTTCTTTCAAGTTCAAGTCTATTAAGTTCATTCTTAATTTGACGTCTCTCATTCATGTCATTGACTCTATCTTTAACGCCATGGATTGTGTTGATACTTGCATCCTTGGCACCATTAATAAATACCTTATAAACACCAAGTGGTATTAATAATATGGCAGCTATAAGAAACAATAAAACCAAAATAGTTATAGTACCAGCATAGTCAAAAGTTGACATGCAAAAATACATTAATAAGGTTCCAATTAGTCCCCCACCAAAGATTACGTCAGCTGTAAATAATAATTTAATATATGAGAATGCAGTACTAACTATAGTAAAAGGAAATTCACTTACTTTACCATAGAATAAAACAGTTGAAAGTAACATAACTGCTACATTTAAAACACCAATTCCAATGTAAAACCATACATTAAACTTAACTTTCTTAGTTAAGAATACATTAATAAAGGCACACACAAAAAGACTTATTAATAAGACTAAATATAAGTTTCCAAACAAATAAGATAGTAAGTTATTAATAAACAAGCCAACAGGGCCTGTTTTGGTGATCGAAAAATAAATTAGAGCTGCAACGCATAGAAAAGATATCAGCCCAGCATAATTAAAGGGATCATCAGGGACAATTTCTTTCTTTTTTCTAGGCATTATTTTCCTCCATTAACTTCCACAATAGCAGGCAAAATCATCGGACGCTTGCCTGTATTTCTAAGTACATAGGCTTGGATCTTTTCCTTAGCCTCTACTCTAACCTTCATATTATCATATCTATTTTCTTTAACAGCTTGAGCCACTGTATCACATAAAATATTACCTATTTCAGCTAATAAGTTTTCAGCATCCTTTAGATAGATAACTCCTCTACTTTGAACATCTGGTCCCCCAATTAAGTCCTTAGTCTTAAAATCAAGGACAATACCACATACAATCGCACCATCGGTACTAAGTGTTTCACGATCTTTTAGCACCATACCAGATACGTCAGCCTTATCACTACCATCGATTAAGATTTCATCTAATTCAATAGAATCTCTTGTAGAAACAAGCTTTTGATTATCAAAAGTAGCAAATTGACCATTATCAAGAATAATAATCTTATCAGGTGTATAACCCATTTCAACTGCAATATCAGCATTGTTGATCAAATCATAATATTGACCCTTTACAGGCAAATAATATCTAGGCTTAACAAGATACAACATCGTCTTCAAATCTTCCTTAGAAGCATGCATAGACAATAAATCATTCTTATTCAACTTAACAATTCTTACATCAGCTCTATAAAGATCATCCTCCATAGCTGCAGCCTCTTTTTCAGTACCTGGAACCACAGGAGATGCAATGATTACTAAATCATTCTTCTTTAATTCAAACTTACTATCTTCCCCAATCGCAATATTATTCAATAACTTGAATACTTGTTTACCACTGCCAGACAATACACAAATCACATTAGTTAAATCATTACTAAAATTCTTCTTAGTAACAATAGTACCAGCAGGAATATGATAATAACCTAATTCTTCAACAGCCTTTAATAGTTTTAAATGACTCTCATCATAGAAATATACTTGTCTTTTATATTTCTTAGCCAACTCAAGAATTTCAATAATACGATATAGATTTTGTTTATATAAGGTAATAATTACTCTATCACCAATATTCTCGATATAAGGCTCAATCATATCAGTAATACGATGCTTAGGAGCTGTATAACCATCCTTATTAGCACCAACTGACTCCGACATCAAACACAAGACATCATGATCGCCAATCTTAGATAAGACATTCATGTTCATTGAAAAAGCTTCAAATGTTAAATCATAGTCAACAATAAATTCACTAGTATAAACAATAGAACCTTGATCAGTCTCAAAAATCAAACCAACACCATCCGCAATAGACATCATTACAGGGAAAGTATGAATCTTATGACCAGCAATAGTATAAGAACCATCTCTTCTTAAAATATTGATCCTCTTCTTAGAATTCTTAGGTAAATCTTCTTCAATAACCTTAGCAGTCAATGCAGTCGCATATACCTCAAAATCAGCCACTCTTAAAACATGTGTTAAAGCTTTCATTACATCATCATGACCATGAGTGATGAAAATACCCTTAACACGATCTTTATTCTCTATTAAATAATCAAAATCAGGAATTACATATTCTACGCCTAACTGTTGATTCTCGGGATATTTTAAACCTGCATCAACGACAAAAATATCGTCATCAATCTCAACACAATACATATTTTTGCCATCTTCGTCTAAACCACCAAGAGCCATTAAGCGAACTTTTTCCATTATGATATCCTCCATAAGTATACTTCGTAATTATAGAATAAAAAGTTAATTAAATTCAAGAAAACTACGTGCCTTAATTATACTATAGGCCAAAACACAAATTTTAAAAATTAGGGTAGGAAAAATTCTTTTTGTCGTCAATAAATATATGTAAGAACAAAGATTGGGCACTGATGTGATGGTTTATTAGAAAAGATTAAGTTAAAAAACTATTGATTAATTATTTAAGCCAACACTCCTTGTAAATTCAGAAAGGAGAGAAAATAGACTATACTTCACGAGATATACAAAACGAAAACAAACATTTGCCATTCATAGCCCCATTTATTATATTAGCAAGATATTAATAATATCTTATGCAAATATATTACTTATTAGTATTGATTGAAGATAAAATCATGATAGAATGATAGTATAAATAAGGAGGTTCATTATGATAGAAATTAGACCTGTTTCGGATTTAAGAAACAAATTCCCGGAAATTGAAAACCTAGTTAATAAAGGTAAACCAGTTTTTTTAACAAAGAATGGCTATGGCGCTATGGTTGTTTTAAGTTTACAAGAGTATTCTAGTTTAACTGATAACATTGAAAGAAAACTAGACGAAGCAGATTTAGAAGCTAAAAATTCTAGCATCAGATTATCTCATAAGGAAGTATTTGATTCTATAAACGAAGCAATTGATGCGAAATAACGAAATTAAGCTAAAGTATCTTCAACTATTTGAAAAAGATCTTAAAGATGCTGTTTTATACATCAAAGATACTTTAAACAATCCTTCTGCAGCTCGAGATTTAGCTGATAAGGTTGAAATCGCTATATTGGAAAGAATGAAGTATCCAACTTCCTTCGAACCGTATCGTTCAATTAGAAAAAGAAAAGAAACTTATTACTGTATACAGGTTAATAATTATTCTATCTTTTATGTTGTTGAGAATGATGTAATGGAAATTAGAAGATTCATTTATAGTAAGCGAAATATTGACGAAATCTTATAGAGCATAATAAAACCGCATTACTGCGGTTTTATTTGTTTGATTATTTGTTAAAGTATCTATTATATAAGCCCTCTAGAGCTCTACCATGTCTAGCTTCATCTCTAGCCATTTCATGAACTGTATCATGGATTGCATCTAAGTTGTTTTTCTTAGCGCAAGTAGCTAATTCCATCTTACCAGCTGTTGCGCCATATTCACAATCAACTCTCCACTTTAAGTTCTTAGCAGTAGAATCAGTCATATTAACTTCTAAATCGCTACCTAATAATTCAGCAAACTTAGCAGCATGCTCAGCTTCTTCATAAGCAGCCTTTTCCCAATATAAACCAATTTCAGGATAACCTTCTCTATGAGCAATTCTAGCCATACATAGATACATACCAACTTCTGAACATTCGCCATTGAAGTTAGCCATTAATTGATCGAAGATATACTTCTTATCTTCATCAGAAATATCAGGATTATTCTTAACTGTCTCACCATATACACCAAACTTATGTTCAGCAGCTAACTTGATTTCACCCTTTACTTCCTCAAACATATCACTCTTAGCGTGGCATACTGGACATTCTGCAGGAGCAGCATCTCCCTCATAAATATAACCACATACTTTACATACAAATTTCATATACATTTCCTCCTTGTATTTGTTAACTTATTTATATCAAATTTAGAATTTTATTCAACTACTTTGCCCACAAACTCACCATTTAAAGAGAAAGACATGCACTCAGTTATTCTTACATTAACCAAATCGCCAATTTGAACATCATCAGCCTTAAAATTAACAAGCTTATTCTCCCTTGTATAACCCGAATAAACTGCATCATTTTTCTTAGAAGTGCCATCAACAAGTACCTCAACCACTTGATTCAAATACTTTTGATTCTTCATATTAGCATAATAAGCAACCTTCTTATTAAGTTCTTGCAAACGCGCTTCCTTAACCGCTCTTGGTGTTTCATCCTCCATCACAGCAGCTGGTGTACCACTTCTTGGTGAATAAATGAAAGTAAAGGCATTATCATACTTACAATAATCGACAATATCTAAAGTTGCCTTAAAGTCCTCATCAGTCTCATTAGGGAAACCAACAATGATATCAGTAGTATAGGCAAAATTATCTAAATTTGAAGTTAAACGATCAAATAAATTTTTATAATCCTCAATAGTATATCTTCTATTCATCTTCTTAAGAATACTATTAGAACCAGATTGAACAGGCAAATGAATATAAGGACAAATATTCTTATTATTCTTAATCGCCATAATCATATCGTCATTAAAATCCCAAGGATGAGAAGTCATAAAACGAACTCTATTGATACCAGTCTTAGCCACTTCAGTCAATAAAGTCGCAAAATCATAACCCAACTTTAAATCCTTACCATAGGCATTAACATTTTGACCAAGCAAACACACTTCCTTATAACCAGTATCCTTAAGTTCTTGAACCTCTTTAACAACATCCTTAAGCAGTCTACTTCTCTCCTTACCACGAGTATAAGGCACAATACAATATGTACAGAACTTATCACAGCCATACATAATATTTACTGAAGCCTTATGACTTGATAAACGAGTAACTGGAACATTTTCAATAACCTCGCCTTGCTTAGAAAAGACCTCAACAGCCCTCTTTTTATTCGCATTATAGATATCATAAATCATCTTAGGCAAAGAGATAATATTATGAGTACCAAAAATAATATCTACTTGATGATACTTCTCTAATAAAGTGGTAACTGTCTTCTCTTCCTGAGCCATACAACCACAGATTCCAATAAGCATTTCAGGTCTTTCCCTCTTGAGTCTTTTTAAAGCACCAACTTCACCAAAAACCTTATCTTCAGCACCCTCTCTAATAGCACAAGTATTAATCAAAACAATGTCAGCATCCTCTTCACTTGTTGTTTCTATAAAACCAAGCTCCTCCAAAAGACCAGCAATAGTCTCTGAATCCCTAAAGTTTGCCTGACAGCCATGAGTCTTGATGAGATACTTCTTGTCCTTTCCTAGATTCAAATATTTTTCATCAACATTATATGTTAGTCTAGCAATCTCCTCTGTGTTATTTCTTCTTCTTGCTTCCTTAATATTAGGTAAAATATAATCTTTCTTCATACCCATCTATTTTACATCAAAACAATAAAAAAATACCAAGCTAAGCTTGGTATCAACTCATTGATATTATTATTGAGAAATTGCACCTGTTGGGCAAGTACCGCAACAAGCACCACAATCAATACAAGTATCTTCGTTTACTTGGCACTTTCCATCAGCATCAAGATTTAAAGAGCCTGTAGGACAAACATCAGTACAAGCACCGCATCCTACACAAGTATCAGTATCAATTCTTACTGGCATGTATTAGATCCTCCTTCTTTCTTATAATTATAGCCTAAATAGCCATAAAAATAGCACCTAGATTATAACCCAACAAACTAATCACGATAATAGAAACGACTGCAAAGACACCACCCCAGACAAACATTGACTTACTATCAGTCCAACCAGAACCGATAGCTACCGTATTAATAGTAGATTGCCCAGCCGGCGTCATATTACAAATACCAGCACTAAAACCAATCAAACAAATAGCAGCTGGAATACAAATTGTTCCTTTTGGAAGTGATGATAGCACTGTAAGCATAATTGAAGAAACAACAGTTGTAGTAACAATATTACTAGAGAAATTAGTCTCGATTACAGCCCAAGCTACAAAGAAAAAGACAAGAACACTAACTGACAAACCACTGGCAACAGGCCCCATCATATCAGATAACCAAGTAGAAATACCTAAATCCTTATTAGTAAGTGTTGCCCCAACTAAAGTAGCAGCAGCTGTCATCAAAATAGAACCCCACATAACACCCTTAGTAGTTGCCTCTTTAAAGTTTAATAATGGCTTACCATCAAAAGAAATCACAAACATCAAGATACAGCCAAGAAGTGGTGGCATCGCTGTTGTCATGCCATTAATCAAGGCATAATATTCAGGCATTGCGTTCTTTACAAGAGATGGTGAAATCCATAAGAACACCACTAACACCAAAATACCAATAATAGCCCTCTCACGTGCATCAGCCTTAGCTATACTTCCTTTTAAACTAATTGCCTTAGCAGTATCAATATCCTTAATATCATCTGGTCTATAAATAAACTTAAAGATTAAAACAAGTAAAACCAATAAAACAACACCAGTAGGAATACCAAAGGCCATATATTCAAAAGCACTAATAGGATAACCAATTTCACTACCTGCAAAATAACTCATCGCCAAAGTTGGCCAAACATGGCCAATAGGAGTCATGCCCGAAGATAACGAGATACAAAAAGCAGTTCCCATCATAAGCATATTACCAGTCTTACTACCCTTTTTAATATCCAAAACCTTATAGATATCCTCTAAGAAAGGTAAGAAAGCTACAAACAAAACTGAAGGTGAAATAAATAGACCAATGAAAGTAATAGCACCAAACAAGAAACATACAAAATGCCATGGTCCCTTTCTGGCTACCTTATTAGTAATAAACGCAATCGTTATTCTTCTTACAAAATTAGTTTGTGATAAAGGATAAACAAGAATAAAAGTAAACAACAAGAAAGCAACTGTTGAATTACCAAATGATCCCTGTAACATCTTATTAAAACCATAAGATGGAAGTAATCCTATCATAAATAACGAAATAAGTGATGGCCAATCAATAGACACATTAATCCACATGATAAGTGAGGCAAAAAAGATACCTATTGCCCACAATGCCTCATGAGACAAACCCCATGTCATATCTGGCAACAAATAGAAAAATAAGATTACTAACATCGAAACAAGTAATGATATATTTCTCTTAGTAAATAAATTATTCATCAAAATAAGCTCCTTACAATAAATGGCATGATAAACATGCCACTTTTAGTTTATTTCTTCTCTTTAACAATCAAATCTAAAGCATCAAGTTGTTCTTGATCTACATTGCCTGGTGCATCAGCCATCAAATCATAAGCTGTAGCAGTCTTAGGGAAAGCAACAACATCCTTGATATTATCAGTACCACACAAGATCATGATAAGTCTTTCTAGACCAATACCACATCCACACTCTGGTGGCATACCATATTGGAAAGCATCCAAGAAGAAACCAAATCTCTCCTTAGCTTGTTCTTCACTTAAGCCTAGCGCCTTAAATACCTTCGCTTGTACATCTTGATCATGGATTCTAATTGCACCACTTGATAATTCATAACCATTTAATACAAGGTCATAAGCTCTAGAGAAACAGTTGCCCTTATCATCTTCTAACTTAGCGATATCCTCATCTCTTGGACAAGAGAATGGGTTTGATGCAGCCTCATATCTTTGTCTGTCATCACTCCATTCATACATTGGGAACTCTACAATCCACGCAAAACAGAACTTATTCTCATCAATTAAACCTAGTTCCTTAGCAACCTTACAACGTAAAGCACCTAAAGCCACATCAGCAATCGACTTCTTATCAGCCACAAACAACAAGGTATCATTTTCATTTAAGCTAAATTCATTTCTCAAAGCATTCTTTTCATCATCGCTCAAGAACTTTGCAATGCCACCTGTAAAGTCATTGTTCTCATACTTAACAAAAACGACACCCTTTGCCTTATAAATCTTTACAAACTCAGAGAACTTATCTGTTTCCTTACGAGAGAAGCTATGATTATCAACCTTAATAGCCTTTATTACACCATTGTTTTCTAAATTTGACTTAAATACAGAGAATTCAGAATTTCTAAACAATTCAGTTACATTATGTTGTAACATCTCAAATCTTAAATCTGGCTTATCACTACCATACTTTTCCATTGCATCCAAGTATTTGATTCTTGGGAACTTCTCAAGCTCAATACCCTTGATTTCCTTAAATACTTCATGCATACAGTCTTCAACAATCGCAAACAAGTCTTCTTCACTCGCAAAACTCATTTCCATATCAATTTGAGTAAATTCAGGTTGTCTATCAGCTCTTAAATCCTCATCTCTAAAACATCTAGCGATTTGGAAATAACGGTCCATACCTGAAATCATCAACAATTGTTTATAGATTTGTGGAGATTGAGGTAAGGCATAGAACTTGCCATTATATAAACGAGAAGGAACAAGGTAGTCTCTAGCACCCTCTGGAGTAGACTTAGATAGAATTGGAGTTTCTACTTCAATAAAATCATGATCATGTAAAACTCTTCTAAAGATAGTAGTAACCTTATCTCTTAAAATTAAATTCTTTTGAAGCACAGGTCTTCTTAAATCTAAGTAACGATACTTTAATCTTAAATCCTCAAGAGCATCTGTTTCATCCGCAATAATCATTGGAGTAGTCTTAGAAGAATTTAACACCTTAACTTCCTTAACTAAAACTTCAATTTCACCAGTTTCAAGCTTAGGATTAGGTACTTCCTTAGCACTAACCTCACCCTTTACCCAAAGAACATATTCGTTTCTTACATCCTTGATAGCCTCAGTATGAGCCTCATCGAAAGTAATTTGAGTAATACCATAACGGTCTCTTAAATCAATAAAGACAATAGAACCAAGATTTCTTCTCTTTGAAACCCAACCAGCCAATTCTACTGTTTTACCTACATCATCTTTTCTTAATTGTCCACAAGTATGTGTCCTATACATTTATCTATCCTCTCTTTCTTCAAGATAATCAATTAATTCATCAAACTTGATTGTATTTTGTTGTTTAGTAATCGTATTTTTAATAGTAACCATACGATTATTCATTTCATCCTCACCAATAATCACAACATAAATGGCATGCTTACGATCACTAGACTTAAATTGTGACTTCATTGAACGATCATAATAATTTAATTCAGTAGTATAGAAGTTATTACGTAAAGTAGTAGCTACCTCAAGCGCATAAGAACTACCCTTTGTCATATCAATGACATAACAATCGATTTCTTCTTCAATTGGAGCCAAGGCATCCTCAGCCTTAGCTAAGATTAATAAACGTTCTAGTCCAATCGCAAAGCCAATGCCTGATAATTCAGGGCCACCTAATTGTTTAACTAAATCATCATAGCGACCGCCCGCAAAAACAGTAGCTTGAGCTCCAGCACTTTCATCGGTTGAAACAACTTCAAATACCGTATCGGTATAATAATCCAAGCCTCTTACAAGTGAATCTTCTACAACATAAGGAATCTCTAATACATCTAAGTAAGCTTTTACCTTCTCAAAGTATTCCTTTGCTTCATCAGTTAAATAGTCTTTCATCTTAGGAGCATTTTTGACAAAGTCCTTATCTCTATCAACCTTACAATCTAAGATTCTTAATGGATTTTTAACTAGACGATTCTTACAATCCTCACATAAATCATCCCTTTTGCTTTCAAAATATGCCTTCAGTGCATTAGCATAATTAACTCTAGATACGCTATCTCCTAATGTATTAATCAATACTTTAACATTTGATAGACCTACTAACTTGATATAGTTATAACCTAGGGCAATAGTTTCTGCATCAACCAAAGGTGACTTTTCACCAATATTTTCAATACCCATTTGAGTAAATTGACGTTGTCTTCCTTTTTGAGGACGCTCATGTCTAAACATTTCCTCAATATAAGCTAATTTAACTGGAGTATCCATATATAGCTTATTTTGAATAACACTTCTTACAATACCCGCAGTACCCTCAGGTCTTAAAGTATATAAGTCCTTATCATTAGGAGAAAAAGTATACATCTCCTTAGTTACCATATCGCTGGTATCATTGTCTTTTCTAAAAACGCCTGCATATTCAAATACTGGTGTTTTCATTAGCTTGTAGCCATATAAATCAAGCATGATTCTAAATGAATCTTGAAGATCTTCGAAATTTTGTAGTTCTTCTGGCAATAAATCGTAAGTTCCTTTTACTGTTTGATACATAAATACCTCCTAAAAATATAAAAAAGGTAGCACAAGGGTGCATAAGCACGGTACCACCTTATCTTTAACTCTAAGCTCTTAACGCGAGTAACGACCTATCTTTTAAATAGATTCTAAAGAAGTGTCACTTATATCTTTTACTAAAACTTGCACCAAAACGTTTCTCTCTATAAATAAAAGACATAATCATTTTCTTTGTCGATAGAAACATTATACATCAATTTAATAGAAGTTGACGCGCTTTAAGCCTACTAATCGAAATAAACGCAAATAAACATGAAACAAGAATGAAAGTATCGTTGATTAGATAGATATAAACAACATCTAAAGTACTTATACTTATCTCATATTCTTCATATAGAGCTAATTGTTTCTCAAAGACATCAAAGTCTTCTTGATTACCTGATATCATTGCCATACGCTCTTGTCTTTTAATATTAGCCTCTAGCATCTTATCGGCAGAAGACTTAGCTACTCTTATGCCTATTGGGAAAGACAAAGATATAGCTAAGAAAGCTATTATTAATATCTCAAGCGCAAAAGAAATAATTGATAATAATTTACTTTGTCCTATTGCCAATAACACCGCGTATTCATGAATTCGCTTCTCGTTTAAAAAAGTAATGACATTAATCAGTAATAAACAACTAATAAAAACCATGACAATCATAATCACATTATAAAGATCTTTTAAACTCTCACTTGGTTTAACCACCTTGTTATATTCATCAATATTAGAGCTAATTGTATAACTCTTAGCTTCTTTATCAATAATGTCTTTAAAAGTTAGCTCTAGTTCTTCATAAGTTGTTCCATAAGTTTTAATACCCATGAAGTTTGGTTTAAGTTTAATGTTATTTTCTTTAGCGATGCTAAAGAATTCATCTTTATTTATGATGAACTTTGTTTCTCCATCATAATAAGGATTTTTACTAGATATAGAAGAATCGTTATTTATAAAAAAGCCAACTACTTCAAAGGTATAAGGTTTATCCTTAATATAGATATCTATCTTATCCCCTTCTTCTATTAACATACCAGCATTCACTAAGACTTGATTGGTATCATTAAAATAATTAGTTATTTCATAGTTTGAACTTGTAAAGGCATCATAGGATACAGCTGAAGCTAAAACAACTTCAGACTTATTTCCATATTCATTTTTTATGTAGGCCTTAGCATCATAAGAAGACTCATAAATACAGTTATTATCTCTACAATAATAAGTAAAATCATCATCAATATCTATACAATCTTCATTATTTTTAAAGTCAACATCATTTGTATAAACACTTATTTCTATGTTATCTTTTACACTATTTGAGATATTAGTACCAAGTCTTGATATACAGGTTGCGACAATAATGAAGAAAGACAAGATAAAGATAATCGAAAAAATCAGGAATGAGTCTTTCCTTCTTGTGATAATCGATTCAAATATTCTTTTAAAAAAATGTTTACTCATAAGACATTCTTAGTTTTTTGATCAATGTGAACTACATGATCACACATATTAGCCAATTCATTATTATGGGTAACCATAATAATGGTCTTACCAAATGTTTCTACTAGTTCTCTAAATAATTTAATAATACCTAGAGATGTTTCATAATCCAAATTACCAGTAGGCTCATCGGCTAAGATAATTTCACCATCACAAGCAACCGCTCTAGCGATTGCCACACGCTGTTGTTCGCCACCTGATAGCTTATTTACCTTACGCTTAGCCTTATTCTCATCGATACCAAAACGACTTAAATAGCCATTTAACATGTCCTTATTAACTTTTCTTTTCTTATCAGTAATACTGATGGCAGTTAAGATATTGTCATAGGCATTTAAATAATTTAATAGATTATAGTTTTGAAAGATAATTTGAACATCCTTCTTATGATAATTATCATAGCCAATATCCCTTATATCTTCTCCCTTATATAAGACACTACCTCCCTTTGGTTCGTCTAGTCCTGCTAGTAACATCAATAGTGTTGTCTTACCACTTCCTGATTCACCAACGATAGAATAGAATTTCCCTTGTTCAAAACCATAGTTACACTTATCAAAAATAACTCTAGTATTAGAACCATCTTTATAGTAGTATGATAAATCTTTAATTTCTAATATTTCTTTCATATACCCTCCTATTCATCAATCATGATTTTTCTAACTTTGATAGTAAAAATTTGTATTGCGCTAAGTATTATCGTAAACAAAATAACTACAGTTTGAATTAAACATATTTTGATTAAATCAACAAAGTCGATAGTCAACTTAGCCTTATTTAAAATCGATATACTATCGGAATAATCTAGGGTCTTATCATTAAAGATGTCGCTTACTTCAGGATTTAGATCAATCTTATCGATAAATTGATTAGATATTATATTAGATACAAAAGCCGCTATTATCATCGTGAAGACAATGATAATTAAATATTCAAGTACTAGTTGTACCATGATGGCTACTTTACTTTCTCCCAAAGATGCTAATAGACCTATTTCCTTTTTACGTCTATTTAAGTCTAAGCTAACAATAAAGATTGTTAATAAGATAGATACGACAAAAGAAAATTTAAATAAGATGTCTGAATTCAAAGACAAGGTATCTAAATTACCTGCAAAACCATAGTAGGCATCTAAGGCAGTTTCATATTTATAGTTGCGGTCACCAAATTCATTTAGTTCCCCGATTTTTTCAACAAACTTATCAATATCCTTAAAAGAATTTAAAGTAATAATGCTTGGATAAACCTGAATATAATCAAATTCACTAAGTTTATAAGACTTAACGTCCTCATATATTTTCATGAATGTTTTTTCAGGAATGATAACATATGATCTACCAATAGTATCATTATGATTACGATATTTTCTACCATTTAAGATACCAATTACTTCAAATTCATATTCTTCATAAATATTTACTTCGCCATCTAGTACTTGTGCGATGCTATATTTGATGTAATCTCCAACTTCAACCTTAGTAAAAGAACCATCTTTATAAAGATAGATATCAGAAGTTAAGACACAGGTCAATGTTCCGTTGTCTATTTCATCATCATTAAAGGTTCTACCTTCTTTTATAGCTGCTTCATTAAAATGATAATGTAGGTCAGTGAATTCACTTTTACTAGTACTACATAATCGAATAGAAGGACAATATTCATTTTTACCGCTTAGCCAATTATTAAACGAAGATAACCATCCTTCTGGTAAATCTTCTTCACTAACCTTATTTCTTTTAATTTTACTTAATAATTCACTACTACCCACATCATACAATAGTCCCTCATCACTATAAGAGACAAGTGATTGATTAGTCATCGTCATGTTTAAATCATAATATTGAGGCTTTAATTCATCGATTAGTTGATAATAATCCTCATAATACATCTCACAATATTCTTGATAGCCAGTCTTTCTAAGCAAATCCCAATCACTTTCATCTTTAGTAAAACTAAAAGCAGAGTTAGCAGCATTAATAGAAACAACAGGATTAACACTGGCTGCAATCTTATTATTTAATACATCGCTTACATTCTTAATAGAAAAGGTAACACATAACAGTAGCGATATTACAAACATCACCACTAATAGTAGTGATGTTTGTCTTAGCCTATTAAATATGGAGCGATAAATTCTTTTAAACATATTATTGATTTTCCTTGTTTCTTGAATTTTATCATAGCCCCTATAAATAAATATAGATATTAATTAGTTAACATGTATTAACTAGTGGTTAATAAAAACAGCATTTAAGCTGTTATTTAAAACTCATATTCGCGAATATCTTTTCCATTCTCTCATTTGGATATATTCTATCAATAGTTTCAACTATCTTATTATTAGCTTCTGCGCCTTGTAATCTTTCTTTCCATCTAAAAACTACAGCACCAGTGGCAAGAATATTAACAATCATGAATACTAGTAGTACCATTGTAAGTTTTTTGCCTAATGAATCTCCCCGGGTCAAGACCCGGGGTATCTTACCCTAAGCGATGCAAATGT
>OIZO01000534.1_pt1 | contig 25248 bp, 24 predicted proteins | sample 1588551 | NCBI WGS metagenome assembly OIZO01 (sample SAMN03283271) | human gut metagenome | biome: human-associated habitat; material: feces | host: Homo sapiens | place: Peru | collected 2012 | reverse complement strand
CGCCCTGGGTTCGGTTGCCGTTGAACAGGCCCTGGCCCGTCAGGCCGCCGCCGGTAAGGGACTGCAAATTGATTTTGGAGTGGTACCGTTCGTTGGTGCCCTGAGGGTCAACGGTGGGGTCAAACAGAATGAGAATTCGGTTTCTCTGATACTGGCCCAAAAACTGCCACAGAATGGGGAACATGGCCGCAATGCCGCCGATGGCCAGGGCAAACCACCAAAGGCTCACGCCGCCGGCAAAGGCCATGCCGATGAAGATGAACACGAAAATCAGGGACACGCCCGCGTCCCCAGACAGCACCATGTTCAGGCCAACCAGCAGTCCCAGGTGATAGACCATGTGAATGACGGACACTGGGTGGGAAATTCGGTTCTGATGGGAGGACATAACCGAGGCCATAATGACGATGTAGGTCATTTTGCAGATTTCGGCAGGCTGGATGTTCACCGGGAAGCCGGGAAAATGGAGCCAGCTCTTGTTGCCAGTGTTGTTGTCCGTACCGAAGGGAATCAGCATCAGAAGCAGCAGCACGTTGAAAATCACCAGAGCCGCCCGGTGCTCGGACAGGTAATCCAGATCGATGGAGGAAACCATGGCGTAGACCACCACCCCCAGGCCGATGGAAACCAGCTGAATGGCCAGATATTTGAAATTACTTTCACCGAACTTATCTGCTGAGGTGGCACTGGCAATCGCCACCACACCGAACAGAGCCAGGCACACGCACATGCCCAGCAAAAACATATCACCCTTCTTGGTGAAATCCTTTAATTCTTCAAAATAGCGGCGCATTTATTGCCTCCTTTGGGATACTGGGGCTCATTATACCATTTTTCCTGGGGAAAGTAAATAGTCCAAATGTGAACATTCTTTCCGATGTCTTCTATCCGACGCCGGGATGTACGGAAACCGAACCAAATAGCAAGCTTTTCCCATTGACTCGCCCGGTTTTTCCCGCTATACTGGGAACATCTGCCGTCTGCCTCCGGCTGGCGTGCTTTCGGAAAGGAATTCAGACCATGCGTAGACACAATTTCGGACGGATTTTCCGCTTTCTCCTGGTTCTGCTGGGCAACTGCCTGTACGCCCTGACAGTAAAGCTGTTTCTGCTTCCCGCCGGGCTGATCAGCACCGGAACCACCGGCATTGCCCTGACGGTGAACCATCTGACCGGCTTTCCCATGCCGGTGTTTATTCTTCTGTTCAACCTGCTGATGCTGGGACTGGGCTGGTGGATCCTGGGACGGCAGTTTGCCCTGACTACGGTTTTCTCCTCCCTGTTCTATCCTCTGGCCCTGGAGGGGCTGAACCGCCTGCTGGGAGATCCGTTAATCACCGACAATCTTCTTCTGAACACCCTCTTTGCCGGACTGGGACTGGGGCTTGCCTTGGGCATCGTCATCCGGGGCGGCGCGTCCACCGGCGGTATGGATATCCCCCCTCTGATACTCCACAAAAAATTCCGGATTCCCGTTTCCGTCAGCCTGTGGTGCTTTGATTTCTGCATTCTCCTCAGCCAGATGCTCTATCATACGGCGGAGGATTTGCTCTACGGTATTCTTCTGCTGATTGTCACCTCGGTGGCACTGAACAAAATTCTGCTTTTCGGCACCGCAAAAATCGAAATCAAGGTGATCAGCCCGGAGGCTGTCAGAATCCGGGACGCCATTCTCTCCCAGGCAGATCGGGGCGTGACCCTGCTCCACGGCGAGGGCGGATATCTGCACGTCCCCTCGGAGGTGCTTCTGAGCGTGGTCTCCGCCCATGAGCTGCCGAGGATAGAGCAGCTGATCCGGGACATTGACCCGGAATGCTTCATGGTAATCAGTCAGGTCACCGAGGTCTGGGGTCGGGGCTTCTCCCTGGGCAAGCGGTATGCCGACGGAATTTCCCGGGAAAACATTTGACTTCCTTCGGAAAATCCGGTATAATTTAGGAGATTTCGGTTTGGAGGAAGTAATATGCAACGTGAACACCTGGGAAGCCGGTTAGGCTTTCTTCTATTGAGCGCGGGCTGCGCCATCGGCATCGGCAACGTCTGGAAATTCCCCTGGATGACCGGCCAGTATGGCGGCGGCGCTTTCGTTCTGATTTATCTGCTGTTTCTGCTGGTGCTGGGCGTGCCGGTGCTGACCATGGAATTTGCCATGGGTCGGGCTGCCCAGAAAAGCCCCCTGAAAATGTACCAGGCTCTGAAGCCCGGCAGCAAATGGGGCTGGCACGGCTATGTGTGCCTCCTCGGAAACGTCATGCTGATGATGTTCTACACCACCGTGGCCGGCTGGATGCTCCAGTACTTTGTGGACACCGCCAGAGGCGTCTTTGTGGGTCTGGATACCGCGGCGGTGGAGGCCAAGTTCGGGGAAATGCTGGCAAGCCCCGGCAAGATGACCGTCTACATGGCAGTCGTCGTGGTTCTGGGCTTTTCCATCATTTCCATCGGCATCCAGAAAGGTCTGGAGCGGGTCACGAAGGTCATGATGATGGCTTTGATCGTCCTGATGTTCCTGCTCTCCCTGCACAGCATGACCCTGCCCGGCGGCGGCGCAGGTCTGCGTTTCTACCTGGTGCCGGATTTTGACCGGATGCTGGAAATCGGCGTAGGAAACGTAATTGTCGGTGCCATGAACCAGTCCTTCTTCACCCTGAGCCTGGGCATCGGCGCCATGGCCATTTTCGGCAGCTACATCGGCAAGGAGCGGGCGCTCATGGGCGAAGCCGTCCGGGTAAGCCTGCTGGACACCATGGTGGCTCTGTGCTCCGGTCTCATCATCTTCCCTGCCTGCTTTGCCTACGGCGTGGACGTGAACAGCGGCCCGGCTCTGATTTTCATGACCCTGCCCAATGTGTTCAACCACATTGCCCTGGGTCGGTTCTGGGGGAGCCTGTTCTTCCTGTTCATGACCTTCGCCGCCTTCTCCACGGTGCTGGCGGTGTTTGAGAATATCGTCTGCTGCGTAGGCGAGCTTACGCTCTGGAGCCGGAAGAAAGCCTGCCTGATCTGCTGCGTCGGCATTTTCCTGCTGAGCCTGCCCTGTCTGCTGGGCTACAATCTGTGGAGCGGTGTTCGTCCCATTGCCGGTCATGACATTCTGGACAGCGAGGACTTTATGGTCAGCAATGTGATGCTGCCTCTGGGCTCCGCCCTGTTCGTGCTGTTCTGCACCGTCCGCTACGGCTGGGGCTGGAAGAACTTCATGGCCGAAGCCAACGAGGGCACGGGTCTGAAGGTGGCGCAGTGGATGCGCCCCTACATGACCTATGTTCTGCCGGTGATTGTCCTTGTGATTTTTATCATCGGCCTGGTGGGCTTCTTCGGATAAATTATATTAAGAAAGGGCACTGCCGGTATTGGCAGTGCCCTGTTTTTACTCAGATTTTGATGATTCTGCCCGATTTGCGGGGCTTCGCCTCCGGCTCTTCCTCGGCATAGCCCAGGATGCAGTTACCTACGCCCCGGTAATTCTCCGGCACGCCCCAGGCGCGCAGCAGTGCCTTCCCTTCCGGGGTATCAAAGCACTCCTTGGCTCTGTGAATCCAGCAGCTGCCCAGCCCCAGGCTGTGAGCGGCATTCATCAGGTTCCCCAGCACCAGAGAGCCGTCCTCCACCCAGGTCATTCGCTCCGGGTCGGAGAGCACCACAATCACGCAGGGCGCACCGTAGAAGGGATCCCCGGAGGCTCCCATGACCGCCGCGTTCATCCGGGAAAGCTTGTCCCGGGTCTCCTTGTCCCGGACGGCCACCAGAACGGGCAATTGGTTGTTCATTCCTGTGGGGGCATAAAGCCCTGCGGTAAGCACCTTGTCCAGCTTCTCCTCCTCCACCGGACGGTCAGAGTATTTCCGGACGGAACGCCGGGTCAACAAATCTTCGTACATATTGATTTCCTCCTCTTAACGGTTCAGCACCTGGATTGCCGCCTGAATCTGGAGATCGTCGGCATAGCCCAGGGTGCCGTAATAGATTTTTTCAGCGGTTTCCTCATCCACGTCCACCCGCACATCCGGGATTACTCCCACATCCGTCAGAGAGTTGCCCTTGGGGGTGAAATACTTGCCGGTGGACAGGGCTACGGCAGAGCCGTCTCCCAGAGAAATGGTGGTCTGATAGACGCCTTTGCCCACAGTTGGCTCTCCCACGATGGTGGCCGCCTGATATTCCTGCAAAGCCGCCGCGAAAAATTCCGCCGCACTGTAGCTGCTGCCGTTAATAAGCACCGCCATGGGCATATCCAGGCAGTCGGCGTCGGAGGTATCCACCTTTTCCGTGCCGTCGTAACTGACGCTGCGGAACAGATCTCCCTCGGGCAGCAGGTAATCGAGGAGCTTTACCAGCTCCTCGGCGTAGCCGCCGGGGTTGTTGCGCACATCGAAGATGATCTTCTTCGCGCCCTCCTGCTGAAGCTTCTGGACGGCAGCGATACTCTCCGAGGCGCAGCGTTCATCGAAATTACTGATCTTCACCAGGCCGATTCCGTCGGCCAGCATCTGCCCCGTGGCAACCGCAGACTCAATCCGGCGGCGCTCCACCGCAAGGGTCTGGTGCTCTCCCTGGCGCATCACCGTCAGGGAAACCTTGGTGCCGGCCTCCCCCCGGATCAACTCCCGAACCTGATCGGCGGTCATCTCCCGGACATCCTGATCCTCTACGGCAATGAGCAGGTCATTGACCTGGATACCCGCCTCCTGGGCGGGGCCATTCTGGTTGACCATCACAATCAGAAAGCCGGAGCCGTCCTCTGCCTGCTGAATGGTGATGCCGATACCCACATAGGCATTTTCACTTTGCTCCTTGTGGGCTTCGTACTGGGAAGCCGGGATGTAATAGCTCCACCGGTCGCCGGTGGCCTTGACCATAGCGGCCGCCGCCGCGTCCTCCATAGCCTCTCCATCCGCTTCCCCGATATACCGCTCCTGAATCAGATTTTCCAGTCGATCCAGCTTGCCGGTGCCCGTTTTCATGGTCATTTGCAGCGTAATGGCAGTGGCCAGCATGGCAACCACCACATAGGATAAAAACCGAAGCAGCTTGTCCTTCATTTCTCTTTTCACACCTCACCATAGAAAGCTTCCCACAGCCCCCTATGGGGCTGTGGGAGAATCGTTACAGGGATACATAGTTGCAGGGATTCACATACACGCCGTTGACGGCAATACCGAAGTGCAGGTGATCGCCGGTAGCAACACCGGTAGCTCCGGTGGTGCCAATCTGCTGGCCTGCGCTGACCATCTGACCGGAGGACACACAGTAGCTGTTCAGGTGCATGTAAATCGAGGACACGCCGTCGCCGTGGTCGATCTTCACATAGTTGCCTGCCGCGCTGCCGTAGCCGGCAATGACCACCCGGCCGGCCTTGGCGGCTACTACCGTCCAGCCGGTGCCGGTATCCAGGTCAACGCCCTGGTGATAGGAGGACGCGCCTGCCGTAGGCGAGGTACGGGAGCCAAAGGGGGAGGTAATGGAGGTGTAGCTGCATGGCCGCACCCAGCCGCCGCCTACCGCCGTGCCGCCGGTGCCGCCGGAGGTATTGGTCTTATCCATGTTGGTGCCTGCCGCCGCAGTGGTGGGGGGCACATAGGTAGCCATATAGGCCGCCCATTCCGCCTGCTTGGCGGCGCTGTACTCCTGCTCCTTGGTAGCAATCTGCTTCAGGAAGTCGTTTTCCATCTCCACAAATTCCGCCTCCAGAGCCTCCAGGTCGTCGGCCTTGCTCAGAAGCTCCTGAAGCAGATTATCCGCTTCCTTCCGCTTGTCGTCCATTTCCGTCTGGGTGGCGTCCAACTCCTTCTTGGTTTCCTCCATCTCGGCCTTTTCTGCCTGAAGGTCGGTCTGCGCCACCTCCACCGCATCGGCAGCTTCGCTGAGCTGCTTCAGGCGGCGGTTGTCGGAGGCGTTGATCTCCTCCACCATGTTCAGCCGATCCAGAAGGTCGGAGAAGCTGTTGGCCTTGAACAGAACCTCCCAGTAGGACAGCTCGCCATCCTCCTCCATGGTGCGCACCCGAACCTTGTTCTCCTGGTTCAGCTGGTCATAGAGACCCTCGGCGTTGTCCAGCTCGTCCTGCTTATCCGCAATGAGCAGATTGTAGGCCGACAGCTGGTCGTTCATATTGGTCAGCTGCTCGCTGAGCAGCTGGATTTCCTGGTCAATGACGTTCTTTTTGGCGATGATATCCGCAATTTCGTTTTCGTTGGCCTTGTACTGCTCCTTAACATCGGAAATCTTATCCTTGATTTCCTCCTTCTCCTTCTTCAGCTGGTTGATCTGCTTGCGGATCTCCGAGGAGGAGGCGGCACTTGCCCGGGTGGGCAAAATGCTCATGAGCAGGGTCAGCAGCATGACGGCAGCCATCAGACCTGCCAGGAAGGATACCAGACGCTTGCGATTTTTCATAAGACACTCCTTTTTGCGGGCGGCGCAATCAGTTGATATACGCCAAGGGGTTTACATAAGTTCCGGCATAGGATACGCCGAAATGCAGGTGGGGGCCGGTGGACAGTCCCGTGCTGCCAACATATCCGATCAGCTGTCCCTGAGAAACGGTCTGTCCCACGGAGACAACGTAATTGGTCATGTGCATATAAATGGAAGAGAAACCATCCAGATGGTTGACGCTGACGTAGTTTCCCGCGCCGCCGGCCTGATAGGAGGCGGCAGTCACCTTTCCTGCCCGGGTGGCGTAGATGGGGGTGCCCTGGGCACAGGACATATCAATGCCGTTGTGCATCCGGGTGGTTTTCAGGATGGGGTGGGTACGCATCCCGAAGGGACTGGTCAGCTTCCAGCCGGACACCGGGGTGACCCAGGTGGCGTTGGACGGGGGGTTATCGCCTTGGAGGGCAAGCTTGGCAAGATACTCATCGTACTTCGCTTCCTTCAGTTCCTTCTCCTTACCGGCGATCTCCTGCATGAGCTCGTCCTGCAAGGCCTCGGATTCCTCCATCAGCAGTTCAAATTCTTCGCTTTTGGCCTCCAGCTCCCTCAGAACGTCGTCGGACTCCGTCCGCTTCTCCTGAAGCACGGCCTCGTCGGAAGCCAATTGCTCCCGGACAGCCTCCAGCTCCCCTTTTTCCGTCGCCAGACTCATCTGATTGGCGGTGACGATATCCGCGGCAATCCGCATCTGCTCAATTCGCCGCCGGTCGGAGGCATTGATCTCCTGAACCATGTCAATCCGGTCCAGAAGGTCCGTAAAGCTGTTGGCCTGGAAAATCACCTGCCAATAGGTCAGCTTACCGTCCTCCTCCATCGCCCGAATCCGCTGACGGTGCTCCTCGCTGAGGGTTCGCAGGTCTTCGTTGGCTGTGTCCAGAGCCTCCTGGGTATCGGCAATCAACTGTCCGTAGGCCACAATCTGTTCATTGGTAGCGGCTATTTTATTGCTCAGCAGGGCAATCTCCTGATCCACCGCGCTTTTCTGGGCTACAATGCTTTTCATGTCGTCCATATTGGCATTGTACTGGCTCTGAACGCCGTCAATCTGCTTCTGAATTTCCTTGTTCTTTGCCTTCAGCGCATCAATGTCTTTCTGTATCTCCGCCGAGGAGGCGGCTGCCGCCGAAAGAGGCAGCATACCAACCACCAGTGCGGTCGTCAACAGGGCGGATAGGGCTGCGGCTGCTAATTTGTGTATACGCATAAAAGTGTGTTTCCTTCGTTTTTTCTTCCGTTTCCGGGGGATGGAATGTGCTGCGGGAAAGCCCTGAATCAGGGCTTTCCGCCGTCACACATTCATAAACTTCCGGATGGAAGTCCAGCTGCCCACGATGCCCACGAACATGCCTGCCGCGGCAAAGACGATGACCATGGGAATCAGCAGTTCCTGGAAGGGAACAAACTTGAAAAGCTGCAAGGAATCCACACTGCCAATCTTCTGAACCAGGGCGTCGTAGCCGGCCCATTCCGTGCCAAAGGCCAGGATGGCGCCGATCATGCCCAGGGAGAAGCCCTCCACCACGAAGGGAAGCCGGATGAAGCCGTTGGTGGCGCCCACCATTTTCATAATGGCGATTTCGTCCTTCCGGTCGTACATGGCCAGCTTGACGGTGTTGGAAATAATCAGCAGGGACACCACCAGAAGCACGGCAATCACCGCCGCGGAGACGATGTGCAGCACATCCTGAATGGTGGTAAAGCCCTTGGCCAGCTCATAGGCCGCATTGGTCTTGGCCACGCCGGGCAGCTGCTTCAGAGCCGCGTCGGTCTGCTCCATCTTGGTGTTGTCTTCCAGGGTGACGATGTAGCGATGGCGCAGGTCACTGGCCTGAACACCGCTGAAGGCACTGTCGCCGTCATGGTCGGCAATGAAGTCCTGAAGCGCCTCCTCCCGGGAGACGAAGGTAGCCTTAAGGACATTGTCCAGCAGGTTGATTTTCGTGCCGATGCTTCTTGCCTCCGCGTCGGACAGGTCAGAATCGATGTACACCAGGATTTCGCTGGTCTGGTTCAGATCCTGAACCATTTCATCCAGGTTATAGGCCAGGGCGGAAAAGCTGCCCACGATGACAAGGCAGGCCACCGTCACGCATACGGCGGCGAAGGACATAAAGCCATGGAGGAAAATGCCCCGGAAGCCCTCTTTCAGCAGATATCCAAGATTATTCAGCTTCATTGATCTCTTCCTCCCCTGCTCCGTCGCTGACCACACGGCCCTCGTCAATGGAGATGACCCGCTTGTGGAACAGTCTGACCAGATTCTGGTCGTGGGTAACCACCAGCATGGTGGTGCCCAGATTGTTGATTTCCTGGAGCAGCGCCATGATTTCAAAGGAGCGCTCCGGATCCAGGTTGCCGGTGGGCTCGTCGGCGATGATGGTGGAGGGGTTGTTCACCAGAGCCCGGGCAATGGCCAGTCTCTGCTGCTCGCCGCCGGACATCTCGTGGGGATGCCGGTTCATTTTGCTTTCCAGTCCCACCAGCTCCAGCACATAGGGCACCCGCTCCTTGATCTCCCGCTCCCGGGCACCGACCACCCGCATGGCGAAGGCCACGTTTTCGTAGACGGTCATCTTGTCAATGAGCCGGTAGTCCTGGAATACCACGCCGACCGTCCGGCGCAGATAGGGAATCTCCCGCTTGCGGATTCGCTCCAGGGAGTAGCCGTTCACATGGACGGTACCGGAGGTGGGCTTCAGCTCCCCGGAAATCAGCTTGATAATGGTGGATTTACCGGAGCCGGAGGGGCCGATGAGGAAGCAGAACTCTCCGTCCTCAATCTGCATGGAAACGCCGTTCAGCGCGTTATTGCCCTGCTCATAGGATTTTACCACATTCGTAAATTCAATCATATGTATAATCTCCTGTATCAGGCAGCCCCGGGCGCACCCGAGCCTGCTCGCATGTAACCGAATTGTAACACATTGTGCCGCAGTTGTCAACGGCGAACCGGGTTTCTCCCCGTTTTTGTCGGAAAAATTCACAATTGAGCCATATTTTTTATGGGTAAAACTCCAGATTTTCAAAATTATGGTAAACCGGTAAGAGAGCCCCGGCCGGTTTGTATGCGCCAAAATAGCAGTTGTCACTGCGAACCCACCATGTTAGAAATATGTCATTGCGAGCCAGTGCTCACACTGGCGTGGCAATGACATACCTTTTTCAAAGCCCCCGCAGCAAAAAAGCTGCCCCGCAAAAGCGGGGCAGCTTCAAAAAGCGCAGATTACTGTCGGTTTTCCCGGGAGGCCAGATACTGGCGCACCATCAGCGCTACCCGGAAGACAATGGCGTGGTCGAACTGCCGCAGGTCGAGACCCGTCAGCTTGCGAATCTTCTCCAGCCGGTAGACCAGGGTATTCCGGTGGACGAACAGCTTCCGGGAGGTCTCGGACACGTTCAGACTGTTCTCGAAGAACTTGTTGATGGTAAAGAGGGTCTCCTGATCCAAAGAATCCAGGGAGTTCTTCTTGAAAACCTCCCGCAGGAAGATCTCACACAGGGTGGTAGGCAGCTGATAGATCAGACGGCCGATGCCCAGGTTCTCATAGTGCATGACGCTCTTCTCGGTGTCGAATACCTTACCCACCTCAATGGCGGTCTGGGCCTCCTTATAGGAGTCGGCCAGCTCCCGCAGGTGCTCGGCCACGGTGCCGATACCGATGATGGTCTTGATGCGCAGCTCGTTTTTCAGGGTATCTTCCACGCTCACCGCGATCTTCTCCAGATCCTCGGCGGTAACGGTGCCGCTGATCTGCTTGATAATGGCAACGTCGGTCTCATTAACGGACAGGACAAAGTCCTGCATCTTGTCCGGGAACATGCCGGTGAGCACGTCCACGGTGGCCACGTCGCTGTGACCCACCTGGCGGATCAGGAACACCGCCCGGGGGGCGTCGGTGGCAAAATGCAGTTCCTTGGCCCGGATGTAAATATCGCCGGGGAGAATATTATCCATGATAATATTCTTGACAAAGGTGCCCCGGTCGTGCTTCTCCTCATAGAAGGTCTTGGCATCGTTCAGGGCAATAAAGGCCATCTGGCAGAAGCTTCTGGCGGTCTCATCGTCGCCGGAGCAGAACACGGCATACTCGAAGTAATTGGAGTTGCCCATAATGGCCTTGAAGCTCTTCTGGGCGAAGGTCACAATGCTTTCCGAAGCATTTCCCACCTTCAGTGCCGCATCCGGCCAACGCTCTCCCAGCAGAGACATATCGGTGCTGGAAATCACGCAGCCCTCGGTGTCAATAACGCCGAACACCCGGTCTGAAATATCCCGCAGCTGGACGATCACGCTCTGAAAAACACTATTGGACATCTTTCTGTCACTCCCTTAGTATCTTGCACAAATGCGCATTTCACAAAATCGCATTGTTATTATACACAGCTTTTGCGCACATTGCAAGTACCTTTTGACATTTTACTGCAAAAAGGATTTGTTTTTTTAGATATTCTACCAACATATTCCATAGCTCTTTCCGTAACATATGGAATCCTATCAGCAAAATGACCGTCTTTTGCCCTTTATTCGCCCTGCTCCAGGGCCGCAAGCTCCACCTCCGTCAGTTCTCGGGCACTGCCTCTGGGCAGATCGCCCAGGGTCAGGCTTCCCTCCTGCCGCCGCTCCAGATAGGTCACGGTCAACCCCCGGGAGGCCATCATCCGGCGCACCTGATGGTATTTCCCCTCGCAGACCTGAATCAGGCTCTCTCCGGGGCCCAACGGCGTCAGCTCCGCCGGGCGGCACACCGTCCCGTCCCGAAGGGTCAGCCCCCCGGCGAAGGCCTGCACATCCTCCGGCCTGGCCTGCCCCTCGTGTAGGGCGTAGTAGATTTTCGGCACTTCCTTTTTGGGGCTGATGAGCCGGTGGAGTAAATCGCCGTCGTTGGTAAACAGCAGCAGCCCCTCGGTTTCCTTGTCCAGCCGCCCGACAGGTTTCAAGTCCAGGTGAGCCCATTGCCTGGGCAGCAGCTCCATAACGGTTTTCTGCTGGGCGTCCTCGGTGGCCGTAACGTAGCCCGTAGGCTTATTGAGCATGACGACCAGCCGCCGTTTTCCCCCCAGGACTTCCCCGTCCAGAGCGATTTGCTGACACTGCGGGTCAATTTTCCGGCTGCCGTCCTTTTCGGCTCTGCCGTCCACGGTCACTCTACCGGTTTTCAGCAGGAGCTTTACCTGGGAGCGGGTGCCCAGGCCGCTGTCGCAGAGAAATTTGTCCAGTCGTTCCATGGTGTCTCCGTTCTACCCTGTCCGAAAACCGCATAGGCTTTATTACCTAGTCTATCGGGAGGGATTTTCTATGATGGTTATGACCGCGAAGGTCAATTTCAGAAAAATACTGCTGGGGCTTGCCGCCGTGGCCGCTCTGGTGCTGGCACTGATTCTCCTGCTGGGCGGCGGCAAGGCGGAGGAAACCTCCGCGCCGGCCCTGCGCAGCAATGACGGCCGGGTGAAATTTCTGGAGGATCTGGGCTGGCAGGTCACCACCACCCCCACGGAATCCTCACAGGTGCGGATTCCGGAGGCGGGCAGTCAGGTTTTCACCCGCTACAACCAATTGCAGCTGAGCCAGGGCTATGATCTGAGCCAGTTCGCCGGGAAAAAGGTCATGCGCTATGTCTACAAAATCAACAATTTCCCCGGTGCTACGGAGCCGGTGTACGCTACCCTGCTGATCTACAAGAATCAGGTCATCGGCGGGGATGTGACGGATTCCGCCCCCGGCGGCCAGATTCGGGCGCTGAAAATGCCGGAGGCCGCGCCAAAGGCTTCGGTGCCCGTGCCCTCCACGGTCACCCCGGAAACCACGCCTTCCCTTGCCGCGAAATAAACACGGGACTTTGCAAAACAGTATAGCACGCCATTTGCCTCTTGACAAGTCGCCTTCCGGGTGCTATCTTAGGGGCAACTGAATATGTTCGTATCTTCAGGGCGGGGCGCAATTCCCCACCGGCGGTAAAGTCCGCGAGCCCAATCGGGTTGAATCGGTGAAACTCCGATACCGACAGTATAGTCTGGATGGAAGAAGATACGCAAGGCTTTTTTCTTGCGTTTATTTTCACGCCCTGGGTGTATTCCCGGGGCGATTTTTTGTATTGGAGAGAGTAATATGAGTACGCTGTTGTCCCAAGTTTCCGAAAATCTGTCCTTTGTTCTGACCTGTCTGGCTCTGGTGGTGGGCCTTGCTTTGCTTGCCAAGCTTGCCGAACACTTCCTGCCGGAGTGCCGGAAGGTAACTCCCGCCCGACGGGTAAGCATCATCGGCATCTGCGCCGCCCTGGCCGCGGTGCTGCACATGCTGGACTTCCCTCTGCCCTTCCTGGCTCCCGGCTTTTACAAGCTGGACTTCTCCGAGCTGCCGGTGCTGCTGTGCGGCTTCTACCTGGGACCCTGCGCCACGGTGATCTGTGAGGGCGTGAAAATCCTGCTGAAGCTGCTGCTCAAGGGCACCTCCACCGCCTTTGTGGGGGATCTTGCCAATTTCGTGGTGGGCTGCTCCTTCGTGCTTCCCGCCTCCATCTGGTATCACCTGCACAAGAGCCGCCACAGTGCGGTGATTGGCCTGGTGCTTGGCACCGTGTGCATGTCCGTCTTCGGCACCGCCTTCAATGCGGTGTACCTGCTGCCCAAGTTTGCCCAGCTCTACGGGATGCCCCTGGATGCCATTCTCGCCATGGGCACCGCCATTCACCCGGGTGTCAACAGCGTGACCACCTTCGTGGTGCTCTGCGTCGCCCCCCTGAACATTGTGAAGGGCGCGGTGGTTTCCCTGCTGACCCTGCTTCTGTACAAGCGGGTAGCTCGACCCCTGTTTGGACTGCATCACTAACAAAAAATCCCGCCGCGAAAAGCGGCGGGATTTCTTTCATTCTCCAAAGTGCTCCGCAACCTTCTTGAGCATTTTCCGGATGGGCAGCTGATAGGGGCACCGCTGCTCGCAGGCACCGCAGCCGATGCAGTCCGAGGCCTTCTTCTCCTGGCTGGCATACCTGGATTTGGCCCAATCTGCCAGACCGTACCGCTGCAAATAGCCGTCGAACAGGAACAGCCCCGAAATATTGATGCCCACGGAGCAGGGCTGGCAGTAGTTGCACCGGCGGCAGAACTGGGTACCCAGCTGACTGCGGATTTTCTGGAAAATCGCCTTCTCCTCGTCGGTCAGGGGCTCGGAATTGCTCACGGCCTCCAGATTCTGGGTCAGTTCCTTCGGCTCTGCCATGCCGGGAATCACCACGGTCACATCCGGGTTGGCGCAGACAAAGCGCAGAGCGGAAGTGGCGTCCTCAATGGCACCGCCCGCCAGGGGCTTCATACAGATAAAGCCCACGTTTTTCTTCGCCGCCTGGGCAATCAGGCTTTCCGCCTGGGTCTCCACAATATTATAGGGGAACATGACCGTCTCCACCCAATCCTGCTCCAGAGCCAGCCGGAAGGTATCCAAGGAATGGGCCGTCACGCCGATATGCCGGATTTTTCCTGCGGCCTTGGCTTCCCGCAGAGCTTCCAGGGCGCCGCCGGGAGCCATAATCTGAGGGAACTGCTCAGGAGGAATGTTGTGAATCTGATAGAGGTCAATGTAATCCGTGCGCAAATTTTGAAGGCTCTTGTCGATGTCTGCCGCCATGGCCTCCTTGGTTCGGGACATGGTTTTGCTGGCCAGCACGAAGTCCTGCCGGATGCCTTCCAGGGCATAGCCCAAATATTCCTCACTGACAGAGTAGCCTCGGGCAGTATCGATAAAATTCACCCCGGCATTCCGAAGCTGATGCACCAATGCCTTCGTCCCTTCCGCGTCAATGCGCTGGATGGGAATGCCGCCGAAGCCCATCCGGGAGATTTTCAGCCCGGTTTTTCCTAAAGCCCGATATTCCATACGCTTTTCTCCTATTTCCCCAAAGCTTGATTTTTTTCATACGCTGCCTGGATGCAGTCCATCACCGCGCCCCGGAAACCGTGCTCCTCCAAAGTGCGCACGCCCACGATGGTGCTGCCCCCGGGAGAGCACACCGCATCCTTCAGAGCACCGGGGTGCTGATGGGTGGAAAGGTACATTTCCGCCGCGCCGGACAGCGTCATCGCCGCATAGTCCATTGCCTTTGCTCTGGGAATGCCGCAGGCCACCGCGCCGTCGGCCATAGCCTCCAGCATCAGATAGACATAAGCCGGGCCGCAGCCGGACAGGGCGCTGGCGGCATCCATAAGCCGCTCCTCCAGGCTGTCCAGCAGGCCGCAGGGAGCCATGTCGGCAAGCCAGTCCGCCAGCACTTCCCCGCTGACCCGGTCATTGGCGCAGTAGGGAATCACGCCCTTGCCCACGGCGGTGGGAGTGTTTGGCATAATGCGGATGACCGGAAGAGCACCCCCGGCGAATTCCTCGATTTTCCCCACTTCCAGTCCCGCCGCCATGGTGATGAGCAGGGGCTTCTTCTGCTTCAGGATTTTTTGCAGGGGCTTCAGAACCTCCGCCATCATGTACGGCTTCACCGCAAGGAAAATCCGGTCGCACTCCTGGGCGATTTTCTCCGCACTCCAATAGGAAATGCCCAGCTCTGCCGCCAAAGCCTTGGCCTTGCCGGAGCGGTCAGACACCGCAATGTCCTTGGTTTTGCTGCTCATGGCCCGGGCGATGGCCCCGCCCATATTTCCGCAGCCGATGAATCCGTACTTCATGCTCTCACCTGTCCCTTTCCGTGAATGATATATTTATAGGTCGTCAGCTCACGCAGACCCATGGGACCTCTGGCGTGGAGCTTCTGGGTGGAAATGCCCATTTCGCAGCCCAGGCCGAATTCGCCCCCGTCGGTGAACCGGGTGGAGGCATTGACGTACACCGCCGCGCTGTCCACGTTGGCGGTAAAATACCGTTCCGCCTCGCTGTCTTGGGTGACAATGGCCTCGCTGTGGCCGGTGGAGTGGGCGGCGATGTGAGAAACCGCCTCCCGGACGTTTTCCACGCACTTGACTGCCAGAATGTAGTCCAAAAATTCCGTGTCAAAGTCTTTCGGCCCGGCAGGGGTTCCGGGAATGTACTTGGCCGCTTCCCCGTCCAGCCGAAGCTCCACCTTCGCCCCGATGCGTGCGTAAAGCTTGGGCAGAAATTCCGGGGCAATGGCCCGGTCAACCAGCAGCACCTCCTCGGCGTTGCACACGCTGGGTCGGCTGGTTTTGGCGTTCTCAATGATGTTCAGTGCCATGTCCTGATCGGCGGTTTTCTCCACATACACATGGCAGATGCCGGTGCCCGTGGCAATGCAGGGCACGGTGGCCGTGCGGACACAGGCGGAAATCAGCCCCGCCCCGCCCCGGGGAATCAGCAAATCCACATAGCCGTTGGCGGTCATCAAGGCCGTGGCGCTGTCCCGGCTGGTATCCTGAACCAGATTCACGGCGTTTTCCGGGATGTCTGCCTGGCGCAGCCCCGCCCGGAGGGCATCGACAATGGCCGTGGCACTGCGGATGGCCTCCTTGCCGCCCCGAAGAACGCACACGTTGCCGCTTTTCAGGGTCAGAGCCGCCGCGTCGGAGGTCACATTGGGTCTGCTTTCGTAAATGATGGCAATGACGCCCATAGGCACGGATACCTTGTCAATTTTCAGCCCGTCCGGACGGGTGTGGCTGTCTAAAATAAGCCCCACCGGGTCGGGAAGCGCCGCCACCTGCCGGATGCCCTGCGCCATGGCCTGGATTCTGCCTTCCGTCAGCCGGAGTCTGTCCAGCATCACATCGGAGATTTTTCCCTGAGCCTGTGTTAAGTCTTCGGCGTTTGCCTTCAGAATCTCCCCGGCATGGGCTTCCAGGCTGTCCGCCATGGCCAGAAGTCCCCGGTTCTTTTCCTCCGTGCCGAGGGCGGCGACCCGGGGCCTGGCCGCCTTAGCCTGTTCTAACAGTTCCTTCATACGCTTTCCCCCACAAATCGGGTGCCTATCGGCTTTCCCTCCACAATGTCATAGAGCAGCGTTGGCTCCCTTCCGTTGGCGATGACCATTTCACAGCCGCAGTTCAGGCAGATTTCCGCCGCCCGGAGCTTGGTCACCATGCCGCCGGTGCCCTGGTCGGTGCTGCTTACCCCGGCAAGGGCTCGGATACCGTCGTCCACCCGGTGCACCACCGGCAAAAGCTTTGCCGTGGGGTCTGCGTGGGGATCGGCGGTATACAGTCCGTCAATATCCGACAGCAGCACCAGGAGGTTTGCCTCCACGCTTTCGGCCACCATGGCGGCCAGAGTATCGTTGTCACCGATGACAATTTCGTCGGTGGCCACGGTGTCATTCTCGTTAATCACCGGTACCGCCCCCAGCTCCAGCAGCCGGTTCAGGGTGTTGGTAAAATTGGCGTGCCGGGTTTCATTGCTCAGGTTATCCGCCGTAATCAGCAGCTGCGCCACGGTATGGTGATACTCGCTGAAAAGCTTGTCGTAGACGTACATCAGCTCGCACTGGCCCACGGCGGCAGCCGCCTGTTTGGTGGGAATATCCCGGGGCCGGGTTCGCAGACCCAGCTTGCCCACCCCCATTCCGATGGCACCGGAGGACACCAGAATCAGCTCATGGCCGGCGTTGCGGATGTCGCTCATGGTCTTGCATAGCTCCTCCACCCGGCGGATGTTCAGCTGTCCCGTGGCATAGGCCAGGGTGGATGTGCCGATTTTCACAACAATGCGCATTGGTCTGTCCCCCTTCTGTTTTCCTGATTATATCAGCTTTTTTCCTCAAAGGGAAGCCCCAAATGCAAAAACCGCACCTTCCCGAACCGGGAAGGTGCGATTCTGCATACCAAAAACTTTTCCTCTATCCAAATACTTTCGATAAAACTGTCCAATATCAATCCGAAACATTCCTGCCTGCTTCCGGCGATGCGGCCGGGGGATTCTTAAGGGGGCGGCTTTTCGGCAGCGCCCCTTAAGCCGGATTCTTATCAATTTTCTTGCCGGGACAAGAAAATTGCCCCCGGAGGGATCAGAGCCGAAAGCTTCTGGAAGATAAAAAGTAAGGAAATATCCGTATTTTACCGTGAACCCCATCCGATTCTGTGAATCGGATGGGATTTTTCACGTCATCCGGTTCCCGCCGGGCAGGCCAAAGCTCACCGCGATGGCATCGTCCACCTGAGCCATCTGCTGCTCGTCCAGGTGCCCCATATGCTCCCGGAGCCGCCGCTTGTCGATGGTTCGGATCTGTTCCAGCAGAATGATGGAATCCTTGCTCAGGCCTACGCTGCCGCCTGCAATGTTGATGTGGGTGGGAAGCCTTGCCTTTCCCGTCTGACTGGTGATAGCTGCGGCAATGACGGTGGGAGAATGCCGGTTGCCCGTATCGTTCTGGACAATCAGAACCGGGCGGGTACCTCCCTGTTCGCTGCCCACTACCGGAGAAAGATCCGCGTAGAAGATATCTCCCCGTTTCACAGATGACTCGGTCATAGTTTTCACGCTCCGTGCAAAATCTCCTGCGCTACCGGAAAGCTCCTTATGTAACGCGGTAACCCTATTGTCCCACACCACATCGGATTTTATACTTTCCATTCCAGCATATGCCGGTATTTGCCCGGATGCTACGAAATCACCACATTTTTGAGCGTCATCGACAAAATCCGCTTTCCCTGACAGAAAATCTCCGCCCGGGCAGGCAAATCGTTTTCGTCCAGGGTAACATCCAGGGTTAAAGCATCGTCTTCGTAGCTGTCATTGACATTCAGAACAAGCCGTCCGTCCTGCTCCCCTACCCCTGTGATGCTGCCGCCCCGCAGAGCGCTCACCAGCACCCAGGGGGCGCTGACAGGAGACAGCCGCCCATCTGCCAATAGCCCAAAGTCCAGGGCCGTGCCGTCGAAGGTCAGTTTTCCCCCCTGGGCAGAGATTTCCCCGGTAATGCCGGAAATGGTTTCCGGAGCAGTCACGGTAAAAGCCACATTTCCCTTGTCGTCTGCCTGGCAGTCCATGGCAAAAGATACCGTTTTTTCTTCAAAATCTGCGGATACTTCCGCCTGAAAGCCCCAGGATTCCGCTTTTAAGAGCTTTCCCCGCAAGGCCAGCGCTCGATTCATTTCCCCGCCGGAAGAGGAAGCACAGCCGGTAAGCACCAGAACCGCGCAAAAACATGTCAAAATTCGCCGCAATGCAATCCCGCCTATTTCAGTAGTCGCGGAAGGGCCGTCAGCATGTCCGTGGACAGCATGGCTCGCTGTCCCAGCTCTTTGGCGCACAGGTCTCCCGCCGCTCCATGGAGCCAGGCGGCGCAGGCCGCTCCCTCCAGAGGGGGCATTCCCTGCCCCAGCAGGCCAACAATCATTCCCGCCAGCAGATCACCGCTGCCGCCCACAGCCATCCCGGCGTTTCCGGTGCGGTTCCGATAGCCGATTTTGCCGTCGGTCACGCAGGTCTGATGACCCTTTAGCAGCAGCACACACCCGTTTTCCCGGGCAAACTCCGCCGCCGAGGCCATCCGGTCTTCCCCAATCACGCCGCCCACCCGGACAAACTCTCCGTCGTGGGGCGTCAGGATGGTCTGTCCCCTTCTTCCACGCAGAATATCCATATGCCCGGAAAGCAGGGATATGCCATCGGCATCCAGCACCACCGGACACTCCGCATTTTCCAGCACCGCCTCCACCACCGCCCGGGTTCCTTCGGAAATTCCCAGGCCGCAGCCAATGAGCACCGCATCCATCCCCGGCATTCTTTCCAGAATGGGCTTCACTGCCCGTTCACTGAGCCTTCCGTCTTCTTCCGGCAACGGAAAAACAACCGGCTCCGTCAGCTTCACCGCCTCAATGGGGTAAATGGACTCCGGCACTCCGGCAAAGACCAGCCCCGCCCCGACTCGCAGTGCCCCCATTGCCGCCAGGTACGCCGCCCCGGTAAAGCCCCGACTGCCGCACAGCAGCAGCACCTTCCCGAAGCTTCCTTTGTGTCCCCAGGGATTCCTTTCGGGGAACAAATCCGTCACGTCCGCCCGGGTAAGCTGTCTGATCTCCATATAACCACTTCCTTTTTCTTTTCCTAACCATACCACACCGCGCATTTTTCGTCAAGAATCCGAAAAAATGGAAAATAGCACTTGAAATATCCCCCGGATTGTGTTAGGATGTCCAAAGAATCAATGGCAATGATCGGGCTGCCGGATATCGGTGCTGTCCATTTCAGCGAGAGCGGGAGGGTGTGAGCCGCTCGGGCAGGATGTTCAGGCTTTCTCCCGGGAGCCGCTCTCTGAAATTCCTTTGGGAACGGTAGGAGCAGCCGCGTGACTGCGTTACGGGTCTTGGATGTGTCTGCATCCGAAAAGCGCGCCTGACGGCGAATTGCGGGTGGTACCGCGGAAGCTTTGCCTTTCGTCCCGAATCATGGGAGGAAAGGCTTATTTTTTTGTAAAAACCCTTTTAGGAGGAAGCATTATGAAAGAACAACTGGAAAAGATCCGTCTCAGTGCGCTGGAAGCACTGGACGGCGCCGCAACCCCCGCCGCTCTGGAGGAACTGCGGGTCAAGCTGCTGGGCAAGAAGGGAGAACTGACTGCCGTTCTCAAGCAGATGGGCAAGCTTTCCGCTGAGGAGCGGCCTGTCATGGGACAGCTGGCCAACTCCGTCCGGGCCCAGATTGAGGAAAAGCTGGAAAGCCGGAAGGCGGACATCCACGCGGCGGTTTTGGAGGCCAAGCTGGCCGCTGAGTCCATCGACGTGACCATTCCCGGCAAGGAGATCACCATCGGCCATCAGCACCCCATGAACCAGGTGCTCCAGCAGATCAAGGATATTTTTGTCGGTCTGGGCTACCAGGTGGTAGACGGCCCGGAGGTAGAGCTGGCGGACTACAATTTCACCCGGCTGAATATTGAAGAGGGTCACCCCTCCCGGGATCGGAGCGATACCTTCTATTTTACCGATGACGACAGCGTTCTTCTGCGTACCCAGACCAGCCCCATGCAGATTCGCTTCATGGAAATCCACAAGCCTCCTCTGTGTATGCTGGCTCCCGGCCGGGTGTTCCGGAAGGATGAGGCCGATGCCACCCACTCCCCCATGTTCCATCAGATCGAGGGCCTGGTGGTGGATGAGAACATCACCATGGGTGACCTGAAGGGCGCCCTCATTACCATGATGCGCAAAATCTACGGTGAGCAGTCCGTCATGCGCTTCCGTCCCCATCACTTCCCCTTCACCGAGCCCAGCTGCGAAATGGACATGCAGTGCCATAAATGCCACGGCACCGGTGAAATCGACGGTCAGGTCTGCTCCACCTGCCATGGCGAGGGCTGGATCGAGCTGCTGGGCGCGGGCATGGTTCACCCCAAGGTCCTGGAAAACTGCGGCATTGACCCGGAGAAGTATTCCGGCTTCGCCTTCGGCATGGGTCTGGAGCGGATGGCCATGGGCCGCATGAAGATCAACGACCTGCGTCTGATTTTCGACAACGACATTCGGTTCCTGAACCAGTTCTAAGAGGAGGTAGGAAGATGAAGCTCAACAGAAAATGGCTCAACGAGGAATTCGTTGATCTTTCCCATGTATCCGATAAAGAATTCGTGGAAACCCTCACCGTCTTCGGTCAGAAGGTGGAGACCTATGAGCGGATGGACGCGGAAATCAAGAATGTGGTGGTAGGCAAGGTGCTGTCCATGGTGCGTCACCCCAATTCCGACCATATGTGGATTTGTCAGGTGGACGTGGGACAGCCGGAGCCTGTGCAGATTGTCACCGGCGCTCAGAATGTCCATGAGGGCGACCTGGTTCCCACGGCTCTGCATAACTCCTGGCTTCCCGGCGGCGTGCACATCACCAAGGGCAAGCTCAGAGGCGAGGTTTCCTGCGGCATGCTCTGCTCCTTTGCCGAGCTGGGTCTGACCCAGAACGACGTACCCGGCGCTTTTGCCGACGGCATCTGGATTCTGAACGACGAGGACTGCAAGCCCGGTCAGGACATCAATACCGTCATGGGCACCGACGACACCGTGGTGGACTTTGAGATCACCAACAACCGCCCAGACTGCTATTCCATCATCGGCCTTGCCCGGGAGGCTGCCGCCGCTTTTGGCAAGCCCATGCGTCACCATGAGCCTGTGGTTCACGGCAGCGATGCCGGTTCCATCTTCGACCACCTGGATGTGGAAGTCCCCGCGGAGAACCTGTGCAACCGGTATTCCTCCCGGATGGTGGCCAACGTAAAAATCGGCCCCTCCCCCAAGTGGCTGCGCCAGCGGCTCCGTGCCAACGGCGTGCGCCCCATCAACAACATTGTGGACATCACCAACTATGTGATGCTGGAATACGGCCAGCCCATGCACGCTTTTGACTACCGGTACGTCAAATCCGGCAAAATTGTCGTTCGGGAGGCTCAGGCCGGGGAAACCCTGACCACCCTGGACGGCAGCGTCCGTCAGCTGAAGCCCGGTATGCTGGTCATTGCCGACGACACCCGTCCCATCGGCCTTGCTGGCATCATGGGCGGCGAGAACTCCGAAATCGTGGACGACACCACTATGGTGGTCTTCGAGTCCGCCAACTTCAACGGCACCTCCATCCGCCAGACCGCTCTGGCTCTGGGTATGCGTACCGAGGCCTCCGGTAAGTTTGAGAAGAGCCTGGATCCCATGATGACCATTCCGGCTGTCCAGCGGGCTTGCGAGCTGGTGGAAATGCTCCAGTGCGGCGATGTGCTGGACGGCACCATCGACATTGTGAACTTCGTTCCTCAGCCCAAGACTCTGCCTCTGGAAGTGGAGAAAATCAACCGGCTGCTGGGCACCGACATTTCCCGGGAGGACATGGTTCGCTACCTGAACCGGCTGGAGATTCCCGTGGAGGGTGACACCATTCTGGTTCCCTCCTTCCGTCCCGATCTGAACCTCATGGCAGACATCGCCGAGGAAGTTGGCCGTGCCTACGGCTACAACGAAATTCCCATCACCGCCTTCAAGAACGCCACCCAGGGCGGCTACACCCCTGCCATGAAGCTGGAAGCTCAGGCGGGCACCCTGTGCCGGGGGCTGGGCTACAGCGAGATCATCACCTATTCCTTTACCTCCCCCACGGCCTTCGATCAGATCCGTCTGCCCGGGGACAGCCCTCTGCGCAGCGCTCTGAAAATTCAGAATCCCCTGGGTGAGGACACCTCCATTATGCGTACCATCGCTCTGCCCTCCATGCTGGAGATTCTGTCCCGGAACAACGCCTACCATAACAAGGCGGTGAAGCTCTACGAAATCGCCAAGATCTACCTGCCCCAGGAAGGTCGGGTGCTTCCCGAGGAACCCAAAATGCTGGTGCTGGGCACCTACGGTGCCGGGGAAAGCTTCTTCACCCTGAAGGGCGAGCTGGAAGCCATCTTTGCCGGTCTGCGGCTGAAGAAGGTCAGCTACCGGGCGGAAAAGCACAATCCCAGCTATCACCCCGGCCGTTGCGCCGAGCTCAGCGTAGACGGCGTGGACGTAGGCGTTATGGGTCAGGTGCATCCCCTGGTTGCCAAGAACTACGGCATTGACTCTGACGTTTACTGTGCAGAGATCAATTTCACCAAGCTCATGGAATACCTTCTGCCCGATCCCACCTATACCCCCCTGCCCAAGTACCCCGCTGTCACCCGTGACCTGGCTCTCATCTGCGACGAGGCCGTCACTGTGGCTCAGGCTGAGGATGTTATCACCGCCGCTGCCGGTAAGCTTTTGCAGGGTGTGAAGCTCTTCGACATCTATCGTGGCGTGGGCGTACCCGAGGGCAAGAAGAGCATGGCCTTCTCCCTGGAGCTTCGCGCCGACGACCGGACCCTGACGGATACGGATTCCGAGGCCGTGGTGACCAAGGTGCTGGCCAGCCTGAAGGAAACGCTGAACGCCACCCTCCGGGGCTAAAAATTCACAGTAAGTTCCCATTTGAGGCCTTTACACCGACCGTTCTTTCGGGTATAATAGCTTTATTCTATTTCAGAGGAGCTGAGTATGATGACCGAACAGGATACCCAGAAATTCACAGTGCCAAGTGACGACCGGGAGAGTATGCGCAGGATTCTTCGGGATGTCTACGAGGCTCTGACGGAAAAGGGCTATAACCCCGTCAACCAGATCGTTGGCTATCTTCTCACCGAAGACCCCACCTATATCACCAATTACAACAACGCCCGGAGCATGATCTGCAAGATCGACCGGGATGAGCTGATGCAGGTTCTCGTCCGCGAGTACCTCTTCGAGCGTAATTGAACCAAAGCCAAGAGGCTTTTGCTTTGGCAAAGGCCTCTTGTTTTGTACCTTGAAAACTTCATAGACTTCCTTTGTTTGGCATTCTTTTCCCGGAATCGGTTATGTAAACTTCCGGATTCCGGCGGATTTGGCACTTTTTTCTTGACATTTTTGTAACGATGTGTTACAATTCGATTACATTTTTCGAGGAGGTATCTTTCATGGCTGAAGAAAACGCGGTTCTCATGTATAAAGGACGGCCGCTGATGCGCAAGGACAACATGATTTATTACGGCTCCATGGCGGACAGCCATATCGTCATGCTTCAGATTCTGGACAGCAAGAAGGTGGGCGATATGGACGTTGCCACCCGGGTGGCCGTTCAGCTGCAGCTGACCGATCCCGCGGCAAGAAGCCGGGATCGTGTGGTTAAAAAGAGCGAAAAAGACGGCCTGTACGCCGCCCTGGACGTGGGCTGTGTCTGGCTGGAGCGGGCTCTGGCCGGTAAGTAAAAAACATTTGGGGAGCTTCTGCTCCCCTTCTCCACGCCCATATGGGTCAATCCCTTCCTGACGGAGGAAATCTATGAAGTTAAACCGCAATCTTCTCGCCGCCCTGCTGGCACTGGTTCTGCTGCTGGGTGCGATTCCGATGAAAGCATCCGCTGCCGGAACCACTGTCTGCGGCGTCGGATTTGTAAACGCTTCTTCTTTGAAGCTGCGTTCCGCGACCAACACCCAAGCCCCCGTCCTGGCAACCGCCGCCAAGGGTGAGTGCGTTACCGTGCTTGCCAGGGTCGGAGACTGGTATCAGGTCAACTATAATCTGCAAACCGGCTACATGTTCGCCCAGTATCTCACCGTCAGCTCCAAGGAAAATGCGGAGTTGGGCAACGGTCTGGTGACCGGCAGCGGCGTGAATCTGCGCTCCGGCCCTTCCACTGCCGCTTCTTCTCTGGCAGTTGCCGGGAAAGGCGAAAGCTGCTACATCATCGGTGTAAACGAAGGCTGGTACAAGGTAATCTATCAGAATGCCGCTTGCTACATCCGCAGCGACTACTTAGAGCTTACCGAAATCCCCTATGAAAATCAGGCATCGGCCAAATCTCCCCAATATTTCCGGGGCGGTAAGGCCATCGGAAGCCTGCCTGTCCAGTCCCAAAAGATTCCCAGTTCTGCCAGTGCCCTTCCCGCAGGGGTCAACGGCGCCCAGATTCTGGCGGAGGCTCAGAAATACATCGGCTGTCCCTATCGAGCCGGGGGCAGTTCCCCCAGTGGCTTTGATTGTGCGGGACTTGTGTACTATGTCCTGAACCAGCTGGGTCTTGCTCCCTACCGCTCCCCTGCCGATCAGTATGGAATGGGTACGCCGGTGGACAAGTCCTCCCTGGTACCCGGCGATCTGGTGTTCTTCCGGCTGACCTCCGGCGGCTCCATTTCCCATGTGGGCATTTACGCTGGGAATGGCCAGTTCCTCCACGCCCCCAATTCCCGAAGCCCGGTTTCCTATTCCTCCCTGACGGAAGGCTATTGGGCGGAACACTACTACGGTGCCTGCCGCCTTGCATCATCCTGATATTTCGGGATCATTCCAAAATCTATGCATAGAATCTGTAGGGGCGACGATTCGTCGCCCGCGGGCGGCCAATGACC
>OIZO01000533.1_pt1 | contig 25329 bp, 24 predicted proteins | sample 1588551 | NCBI WGS metagenome assembly OIZO01 (sample SAMN03283271) | human gut metagenome | biome: human-associated habitat; material: feces | host: Homo sapiens | place: Peru | collected 2012 | reverse complement strand
CTCCTGCTAATATTATTAGCACTATTACTGTTACTACTAATGCTATTAATGTTATACCTTTTTGTTTTCTCATTTTCTTTCGTTCCCTCCTATTTTTACTTTAGTATTTCCAACAAATATTTAAAATATAAAATAATTTTATGTTTATAAGTTGTTACTTTCTTTTATAAAAATATTCTAACAATACTTTACTTGTTAGTCAATACTTTTTAACATTAACAAATAGATAATATGAATTTTTGAATGTACTATTATTTTATTCATAGCCTTTTATTTCACTTTTGTTATAATTGTTGTAACTACTTCTTCTAATTATTGCATTTTTTGTAACATAATTGTAATATTATTTATTTTTTTTTCTATTGAATTTATTTAGCTTTTGATATAGTATATATTAAGAATAAAATGCGTTATTTACTAAGGAGGAAAATATGCCAAGAAAAGCTAAAGAAAAAACTGAAGTAATTGAAGAAAAAAGTGCTAAAAGATCTACTACTAAATTACCTAAAAAAGAAACTACATCTAAAAGTAATTCAAATAGAGAAGTTTCTAAAAATAGTAAAAAAGCAGAAAATAAAGTTTCTAATAAATCTAAAACTAGTGCAAATAAAGTAGATACAAAAAGTAGTGCCAAAAAATCTACTAAAGTAACTTCAAATAAGTCAACTAATGCTACAAAAGTAAAATCCTCTTCTAAGAAAGTTGCTGGTAAATCTATTACTAAAGACACAAAAAAATCAACTAAAACAACTGCTACAAAAAGAAGTACTAAAAAAGAAAAAGTAGAAATTATAGAATACTATGACTTACCTTATCGCTATAATCAAACTGTTGTAAAAGTTTTAGCTCAAACTCCTAACACCCTATTTGTTTATTGGGATATTTCAGATGACGATAAAAATAAATATATTGAAGAATATGGAGAATATTTTTTCAACAATACAAAGCCTGTTTTAATAGTTCACAATTTAACAATGAATTATTCTTTTGAGATAGATATAAACGACTTTGCAAATAGTTGGTATTTAACTGTTGCAGATAGCAATTGTGATTATAAAATAGAACTTGGCAGACGTCCTATAAACGAATATGTAACAATTAATAATAATTACTTATATATTGCAAACTCAAATGATATAGATGCACCAAATGATCATATATTATTTGATAATTTATCTAAATTTGTGTATTTTAGAAATGTAAAAACAAATGCTACTACAAAGAAGGATATTATAAGTTTCTCTCTTCTTAGAAAAATTGGTAAAATTTCATCTATTGAAGAGTTTTATAAAAAAATGTATGCAAATGAGAAAATTAGCTTTGATAAATTAGATTTAAGAAATCCATCTTCAAAGTTCTAACAAATTTATAAGGAGTAATACTAATGAATACACCAAAAGGATACGTTAGCTTTGTGCTACATGCACATTTGCCTTTTATACATCACCCAGAGAGTGAAAATTATTTAGAGGAACAATGGTTATTTGAAGCAATTTCAGAAACCTACATTCCTCTTTTACTTAATTTTAAAAAATTAGTGGAAGAAAAAGTAGAGTTTTCTATTACAATGTCTATGACTCCTCCACTTTTAAATATGCTTGATAATAAATTATTGCAAAAAAGATATATTAAATATTTAAAAAAACACATTGAACTTGCAAAAAAAGAAATTGAAAGAACTACATATGATAAACGAGTAAATGACCTTTCTAAATATTATTTTGAAAGGTATTCCAACGATTTACATATTTTTCATGATATTTATAATGACAATATTATTGAAGGTTTTAAACACTTCCAAGACTTAGGTGTTTTAGAAATTATAACATGTGGAGCAACACATGGATATTTTCCAATTTTATATTTAACTGAACAAACTGTAAAAGCGCAAATTGCAGTTGGAGTTCAAACTTATGAAAAATATTTTGGTAAAAAACCTCGTGGAATATGGCTTCCTGAGTGTGGATATATTCCTGAGGCAGATAAATATTTAAAAGAATTTGGCATAGAATATATTATTACTGAGACACATGGAATTTTATACTCAGATCCTACTCCTGTTTATGGAACATACTCTCCTATTGTTTCACCTACTGGAATTGTAGCTTTTGGTAGAGATATGGAATCTTCAAGACAAGTATGGAGTTCTATAAATGGTTATCCTGGAGATTTTAATTATCGTGAATTTTACAGAGATATTGGTTATGATGCTCCTTACGATTACATTAAACCTTATATTTCTCATGATGGTGTTAGAGTGCATACTGGAATTAAATATCACAGAATTACTGGAAAAAGTGAAGAAAAAGATATTTACAACATTCAATGGGCAAAAGACTCTTGTGAAAAACAAGCTGGTCATTTCCTAGATTGTAGAAAAGAACAAATAGATATGGCCGCATCTTTTATGGATAAGCCCCCTATTATACTTTGCCCTTATGACGCTGAACTTTATGGTCATTGGTGGTATGAAGGTCCATATTGGTTATATATACTATTTAAAAAAATTCACTTTGACCAAAATGATTTCAAATTGATTACACCTGGTAAATATATAGATATGTATCCCGAAATGCAAGTATGTACACCTTGTCGTTCTAGTTGGGGTGCAAATGGCTATAGTCAAGTTTGGCTTAACGAAACTAATGACTATGTTCATCGTCATTTACATGTTGCTGGAGATAAAATGGTTGAACTTGCACATACATTCTATAATGAAAAAAATAAAACAAAAATTAGAGCTTTGAATCAATGTGCAAGAGAGCTTTTACTTGCACAAAGTAGTGATTGGCTATTTATTATTACAAATGGTACAATGGTTGATTATGCTAAAAAGAGAATTAAAGATCATATTGGACGTTTTACAAAATTATATGATCAAATAAAAGAAGACAATATAGACACAGACTTTCTAAAGCTTGTAGAAAAAAGAGATTGTATCTTTCCTGAAATTGATTATAAAATATATTATTAATTTAATATTGCACAAGTTACCAAAATTTTCCCTTTCGAATAAAATATGTATATCTAAAGTTTTTTAGTAGATAATAATTACATATAAAAGAAAGGGGATTTTTTTGCGATATGAAGTCTTTTTGTATAAAAACGAATAATAGTGAAATTATAGATTATCTATTAAAAAATATAGAAACCTCTTCCTTAGAAAATATTTATTTTATAAGTAAAAAATTCAAATGTTATCATAACGTAATTATACATTATAAAGGAAATGCTTTAAGTTCTTTTCTAAACTTTTTATCTGATTTACTAGCTGATTGTATTATCTTTTTCTATGAACCTATTTTAATAAGAAGAATTATAAATTTTCAATATTTCTATTTTAATGATTTTGAAAAAAAACTTATTGAAGAAAATTGTTATGAACATATTATTTTAGAAGAAGATTCTAATTTGAAATATAAAAAACAAGAAATTTGGGCTTCTGTATTAGAATATATAAACTCTAATAAATCTATGATTTTAGATGGATTTGTTACATTTCGCTTAAATACTTATTTAAGTACTTTAGAAGAAATTGTAGATACCAGTGTAAATGAATATGTAATTGAAAAAGAATACACTGAATTTATAAATTTGTTAAAGTTATATATAGATACAAAAGAACCCGCTTCTAATATTGTTCACTTAATTTACACTAATGGTAACTCTATTCTACTAAATGAACACAAAAATCTTATTAATTTAAGAGATAATAATTTCAATGCTAAATATTTATCTGATATCTCTTTTTCTTCAAACGATTATGCATTAAATGCACTACTTACTCTTTTACCTAGAAAAATAGAAATTCATTTAATTGGTATTGAAGATGAATTTATAAATACATTAAAACTAGTTTTTGGAAGTAGAATTTCTATTTGTAATGACTGCAATATTTGTAGGACTTATAGAATTTTAAATAATGTCAGTAAAGATGCTCCTTAAATTTAAAAGTGTCAGTAAGAACACTACTTATTGACACAAAAATTTCATTATTAATCATCCCTACTGACGTTATTTTATATTGTCTAATCCACCATCTAATTGATACACACTAGAATATCCTACATTTTCTAATGTTTTTAATGCTTTTTTGCTTCTACTTCCAGATTGACATACTAAAATTATAGTATTATTTTTATCTTTCAATAGTTCTTCACAATTTCTTTCTAAATCATAAATTGGAATATTTATGCTTCCATCTAAATGCCCTTCTCTATATTCTTGTGGACTTCTTACATCTACCAAAGTGGCATTTATATCATTCTTCATAATTGTTTTCATTTCCTCATAATCTATACTAGTTTCTTCTCTATTATTTGATATTTTAAACATTTTTCTTAATGTCTCATATATTTTTATTTTCATTTTCTCACTTCCTTATTTTTATTATCTAAAAAACGAATTTAAGATTTTCTACACAATGGAAATTGTTAGAAAATCTATAAATTCCCATATTTATCTAGTACGGAAATTCCTCCTACTAGGAGAAATTTCCTACTATATAAAAAACAAAATGTCAGATTTCCATTAATATTAAATAATTGGTTTAATATATAGTTCATCTTTCATTTTGTTATCTTGTTGTTTGATTATTATTCTTTTTTTTATTTTGCTCATTTGCTAATAACTTTTCTTTTTGAGCTATTTTTTCTTCTATTTCTTGTCTAAATTCTTTATGTGTTACATTCTTTAGTTCTTGTTCAAATTCTTGATGCGTTTTAGTTTTTACTTCTTTAACCGAATCTGCTGTTTGTACTTCTTCGCTTCCTAAGAAAATTTCTTTTATTATTTCTATAAAACCTTTTCTCTTTTCTTGTGTTTTCTTTTGATTAATTATTTCAAACCCATCTTTGTGTTTCTCATATGCTGTTATTGCCTTTTCCATCTTTTTCTTTTTTCTACGCTCTTCTAAAATTCTTTCTTGCTCTTTTCTTATCTCTTCTCTATATGTTTCAGTATATTTTCTATTTTCAGCTCTTCTCTTTTGTTCCAAATTCAAATAACTATCTTTCTTTTCACTTATTAGTTGATTTTTTGCAGTTTTTATAGATGCATCTGTTGGTTCTAAGTTATCATCTTCTATAACTTGTAACACTGCATCTACTTCTAATTGTTTTTCTTGCTCAATTAAAATATCTTTTATTTTTTCTTCATTCATATTAATATAACTCCATTATATATTTTTATAATTACATTATATGTAAATTGTCCTAGAAATATGATTCTTTTCTAGGACAATTTAATATATGAGTTTTTTATGTTATCAAAATTAATTAGATGATGCCCATCTTAATACTTTAATATCTTTGTATGTATTTAGAACATCTTCATATTTTTCGTATTCTTCTTCCCAAATCATTTTTGGCACTTTATCAAATGCATTAAATACTTTTTCTGCTTCCATTAAGAAAATTATTTGCTCTTGTGTACTCATTTTTTTATATCTTTTTGAAAAAGCATATAATTTATCTAACATTTGGTTTGCTTCTATAAAGCTCCAAAAATCTTTTACATTCATTCCTGCTAATTTTAATTGCATAACAGCATACGCTGCAAGTGCTACTATTGTAAATAATAATATATAAATAATTGTCATTAGTTCCATTTTTTCCACCTTCTCTTTTGAATATACTATTATTATAACACTTTTGTAATAATTATGCAACATTTTTGTAATATTTCTGTAATATTTGTTTTTTCTATAACTTTTCAAACTCTTCTAATCTTTGATTATAAGCCGCTTTTAGGTCTTCTTCAAAAGCTAAACTTTTTTCTTTTACACCCATCTTTTCAAGCAATTTTTTAGTAAATAATGGGTTTAATATTAATATTGGTCCTATTAAATATGTTCCTATAAAATTATTTTTCATTATTCCTTCTAGCTTAGATTCTTTATTTAACCCTATTCCTTTTTCTACCTTTGCAAAATAATTTTCTTCATTATCACCATATGCAAAAGTAAATTGACTTTTAAATCCTACTATATCTATATTATCCCATTTTCCAATAAAAATACTATTATGTCTGTGAAGCATATCTCTTTTTGCATAAATATCAAATACTCCTAGTGCTTCTATTTTGCTTCCATCTTCATTTTCAATATATTTTCCAAAAATCTCTATAGCATTTCCAGTTATTAAAAAAATAACATTTTCTTCTATCAGTTCTTCAATTCTTTCCTTGTATGGTTTCAATTTTGTTATTACTTTTTCTTGCATATTTTCTGTCATTGGACCTAAATATATGAAATTGACTTTTTCTTTTGCAAAACAAGGTTCTTCATCAAATGCTGTTTCTATAAAATTTGCATTTGGCAAGCATTTTTTCAAATATTTCATATTGCTTATATCACCATACAGATTACAAAACTCTGGAAATAAAATTTCTATTTTTAATTTTTCTTCCATGCCTTATTCCATTCCTTTCATGCTTTCTATTTTTTTAATAACTCTATCTTTAATTTCATTTTTTAATTCTATTGAATATAAATCATGTAATATAAATACTTTATCTATGCCTTCTAAATTTAATTTTTCTACTAATGATAGTTCATCTCTTTGGCATACAACCTTGTTCATATCTATGTCTGCCATTTGAAATCTTACTTTCGTGTCCAAATATCTTGCTCCCGCGGTTAATATTTGTTTAATTGAATCATCATTTAAAAATTCATAATCTGTATCATAGTGCCATGCAATATTTTCAGAACCTGATGCTGCCTCGTGAAGGTCATCTAAAAGTACAAATACTGCCTTATTTCCACTTTCTTTTCTTACATAGTCAAATGCTCTTGAACAAGCTATTGGATTCATTCCTTTTGAAAGTTGAGTAATAACTTCTATCCCATTTACCTCTTGTTTGCTATATCTTGTGTCTACTATTTTTTGATTTTTTAGTACAGGATTTATTTGTTCCTTAGTTAATCCTATTTCTTTTAAAACTGTTATTGTAGCAAGCATATTGTAAACATTTATAATATTGTTATTTATTAAATCATACTCTTCTAACTCTTCTTCATGTTTAATTGTCATTTTTTTATTTTCTAAATCTAATTTTGTTATTTCATAATCTATAGATGGTGATTTGAAATCACATTTACTGCAATGAGCTCGTCCTATATGATTGTATCTTACAAAATCATATTCTAATTTACTATTACATTTAGGACATACAATAATATCTCTTGCTATATTTTCACATTTATCTGTGTCTGTAGGTAATCTATCTATTCCAAAATATACTCTTTTATTTTCAGGTGCTATATTACTTACTATTAAGTCATCTCCATTTAATATAAGTTTAGTCTCTTTTGGAATATTTGTACTTAGCATATTTGATATAAATTCTGTATGCGCATTTCTCATTAATGAATCTCTAAATAAATTTGTGCATATTAGATATGTTGGCTTCACATATGGATACACTCTTATAGAGCTTCTTTCATCTATTTCAAATACAGCCATATCTTTCTTTTGTTTTCCTTTTAAGTTTGCTCCTTTTATAAAAGTTGAAGCTATACCTGAATTTGTATTTGAGCCTAATTGATTATCTATAAAATCATAACCATTTTCTCTTAAACAATCTTCTATCATATTACACACTGTAGTTTTTCCATTTGTTCCTGTAACTGCAATTATTGTTTTTGGTTTTCCTATTTGTTCTAAAAAGTTTGGACATAAAGTTATTGCAAGCTTTCCTGGAAATTGTGTGGCATCTCTTCTTATTACTTTTAATGCTATTACAGATATTTTTGCTAAGTAAAATGCAAAATAAAATCTTATACTTTTCTTCATTTTTTTCCCCTCTTTGTTGGTCTTTTGCTTATTTTATCTTTATTTTACTTTTTTATCAATAGAATACATTAAATTTTTAATATTATTTTTCTTTTTTATCTCATATATTTATAGTAAGGTGACGCACATGAATATTTTTATTATTACTAAAAAACATATTTCAATTTTTATTTTTGTGATATGTTTACTTATTTTTGGCTTTTCTTTTTATTGTATCTTTGCAAAAAGTACTAGTTCTTTTTGTTATGAAAACAGTGTTTTTTGTGTTAGTTCTTTATCTGAATTTAAAGTTGGTTCTTCTTCTGACATTCAAGATAAAATAAATAATATTTATTCTTCAAAAGAAAAAGTCGCTTACTTAACTTTTGATGATGGTCCTACAAAAGTTGCTACTACTAAGGTTTTAGACATTTTAAAAGAAGAAGATGTAAAAGCTACATTTTTTGTAATTGGTTATAGAGTAAAAGAGTTTCCTGAAACTGTAAAAAGAGAATATGAAGAAGGCCATTTTATTGCTAACCATACATATTCCCATAAAAATTCTAAACTCTACCAAAGTAAAGATACTTTTTTAAACGAATTAAAATCCGCAGAAAATGCTATTTCTGAGGCAATTGGTGTATCATACACTTCTCATCTTTTCCGTTTTCCTAATGGTTCTAAAGGAACTTCATACTCAGGTAGTAAAAAGAAATGTATTCAATATTTAAATGAAATAAATTATGGGTATGTAGATTGGAATGCTTTAAATCAAGACTCAATTGGTCATTATACTGCTTCCCAACTTCTTGCTAATTTGAAAAAAAGTTGTAAAAATAAAGATAGCTTAGTTGTACTAATGCATGACACTGCTGATGTAAGCAGATCTTATTTAGCACTTCAAGATTCTATAAGATTTTTGAAAGATGAAGGTTATACTTTTAAAACTTTTGAAGAGTTTGTTACAATTAGGGACTGTCCCTAACTGGTAAAACGTCACAATTGGGGAATGTCCCTAATTGTGACATTTTTATTCTATTTATTATTTCGTATGTAACCCTCTAGTCTAAATAAAAAGTCCTCAATGTTTGATAAACGCATTTCAAATACTTGATTTGTCATGTCGCTTATTTTATTGTATTCTTGCATTTTCATTAGTTTTTTCATAATTTCTTTAAAATTCTTTTGTGATTGGTTTGACAATAACTCTTGTCCTTCTTTTAGTTCATTTAAAATTACATTTATTTCTTCGATTTGGTTATCTGCCATAGGATTTCCTCCTTGCATAAAATCACCTCTTTCGAATAATATAGATATATTTTACCAATTAATTACAATAAAGTCAATATTTTTACGAAATTTTGTTTTATATTATTTTTCCTCCACCTAGTACAACGTCATCTATATAAAATACTACAGATTGTCCTGGTGTTATTGCTCTTTGTGGCTCTTCAAATGTTACTTTTGCTATTCCATCTTCTTGCAATTCTAAAGTAGCCTTTGCTTCTTTTGCTCTATATCTTACTTTTGCCATAACCTCTATTTTTTTAGTTAAATCTATATCTAATAAAAAGTTTAATTCATTTGCATATAATTCATTTGTATACAAATCTTTTTCTGTTCCTACTATTACTTCATTTTTATTTTTATCTAATTTTACTACATATAAAGGTTCTTTATAAGAAACTCCTAATCCTTTTCTTTGACCTACTGTGTAATAAATAAGACCTTTGTGTTTTCCAAGTATTGTACCATCTTTTAAAACTATATTTCCTTTTGAAGGTAATCTATCCAAATTTTTTTCTAAGAAATTTCCATAGTCATTATCTGGTATAAAACATACTTCTTGACTATCTTTTTTATGTGCTACATTTAGCTCATATTCTTCCGCAATTTTTCTTACATCTGCTTTATCTGTAAAATTTTCTAATGGAAATATCATTTTAGGCAATACTTCCTTTGGAATACTATATAAGAAATATGTTTGATCTTTTTTAGTAGACTCAGATTTTTTCATAACATATTGATTATATTTCTCTGAATATTCTATTTTGGCATAATGTCCTGTTGATACATAATCACATCCAAGTTCTAATGCTTTTTTATAAAATGTTCCAAATTTTAAATATTTGTTACATTCTATACATGGATTTGGTGTTTTACAGTTTTTATAGCAATTTACAAAATCATCTATTACATATTTTTGAAAATCTGCTTCGCAATTTAATGTATAATGTGGCACTTCTATTTTGTCACATACTCTTTTGGCATCATTCGTAGCACTAAATGAGCAACATCCACCTTCTATTTCTGGATTTTCTTTATCTTCCCAAAGTTTCATTGTTGCTCCTATTACTTCATATCCTGCTTCTTTAAGTAAAACAGCTGATACACTGCTATCAACCCCTCCACTCATTCCTAGTAGTACTTTTCCTTTTTCAGGTTTTCTTCTTTTTTCTTTCCATTCTTCTCTTTCTTCTTGAGTTTTCATTTCGAGGAATTCTCCTTCCATTTTATCTGTGTATAGAATTCCATCTAAATGATCTATTTCGTGTGAAAAAGCTCTTGCTGTTAATCCTACTGTCATTATATCTACTTTATTAAAGTTTTCATCTAAGCCTTCTACTTCTACTGCAAATGGTCTTTTTACTTTTCCTAATATAAGTTCATATCCTTCTTTTTTTACAGATAAACAGCCTTCATAATCTTCTTCTTCACCAAATGAATTTACTATTTTGGGATTTATAACTAAATATCTCTTGTCATTATTTTTTACTAGTACTATCCTTTTCTTTACACCAATTTGTACTGCTGCTATTCCAACTCCACCAGAAGAATTTAAAGTGTCTTCCATATCTTTTATTAAATCTTTTATTTCATCATCTAACTTTAAAACCTCTTCAGATTTTTCTCTAATTAATTTGTTATTATAATCTATTATTTCTCTTACTGCCATAATTGTTCCTCCTTAGGGCACAAATTTGGTTATTTTTCAACCCTTTTAAATAAACACAGAGATTTTCTAAGTTGCCCCAAAAATCTCTGTTTAAATTTTATTCTTCTATCAATTTTATATGAACATCTCTTAATTGTTCTTCTGTAACATTGCTTGGCGCTCCCATTAATACGTCTCTTGCCTTTTTGTTTTTAGGGAATGCTATAATTTCTCTTAAATTATCTTCGTTTGCTATAAGCATTATCATTCTATCTACACCAGGTGCAGCTCCTGCATGTGGAGGTGTACCATATTTAAATGCATTATATAACGCACCAAATCTTGTTTCAACTTCTTGTTCACTATATCCTGCTATTTCAAATGCTTTTACCATAAGTTCTGGATCATGATTTCTAACAGCTCCTGATGCCATTTCGTAGCCATTACATACAACATCATATTGGTATGCTACAACGTCTAATGGGTCCATAGTATTTAATGCTTCCATTCCACCTTGTGGCATAGAAAATGGATTATGGTTAAAGTCAATTTTTCCTTCTTCTTCGTTGTATTCGTACATTGGGAAATCTACTATAAAGCAGAATCTATATGTATCTTTTTCTAATAAGTCTAAACGTTTTCCAAGTTCTATACGAACAAGTCCTGCTATCTTTTGTACAGTTTCTAGTTTTTCATCTGCTACAAAGAATAAACTATCTCCTGTTTTTGCTCCTAATTTTTCTTCTAAGCCTTTTTTAACTTCATCTGTAACAAATTTAGCAATTCCACCTTGTGGTCCTTCTTCAGTCAATTTTACCCAAGCTAGACCTTTTGCTCCTGCTTCTTCTACAGCATACTCTGTCATATTATCAAAGAATTTTCTTCCTTGCTCTGCTCCATTTGGTACTACTACTGCTTTTATTGTTTTATCTTTAAATGCATTAAATTCTGTATTTTTAAAAATTTCAGTTGCATCTTGTATAATAAGTGGATTTCTTAAATCTGGTTTATCTATTCCGTACTTTTCCATAGCTTCTTTATATGGAATTTTTATAAATGGTCCTTCATCTACTTTCCATGTTGTGAACTTTTTAAAAGTAGATGTAAATATTTCTTCTAGTACTTCAAAAACTTCTTCTTGAGTTCCAAAGCTCATTTCGAAGTCTAATTGATAGAATTCACCTGGTGCTCTATCTGCACGTGGATCTTCATCTCTAAAACATGGAGCTAGTTGGAAATATTTATTAAATCCAGATACCATTAAAAGTTGTTTAAATTGTTGTGGTGCTTGTGGTAAAGCATAAAATTCACCTGGATGTAATCTACTTGGTACTAAAAAGTCTCTTGCTCCTTCTGGTGATGAGTTTGCAAGTATTGGAGTTTGAATTTCTGCAAATCCCATTTCGTCCATTTTATCTCTTAAGAATTTTAAGATTTTAGAACGAAGTAAAATATTTTTATGAAGTTTATCATCTCTTAAATCTAAAAATCTATATTGTAATCTTAGATCTTCTTTAACTTGGTTTCTGTCTGCTTTTTCTGAGTTTACTTCAAATGGTAATACATTTTTACATTTACCAAGCATTGTAATATTTTTAGCTTCTACTTCTATTTCTCCTGTAGGTATTTTTAAGTTCTTATTTGAACGTTCTAGAACTGTTCCATCCACAGATATAACACATTCTGTGACTAAATCTATTCCTTCTAATAATTTTTCATCATTTATTACTATTTGTGTAATTCCTGTTTCATCTCTTAAATCTACGAACTTCATAGCACCTAGGTTACGTATTCTTTGTACCCAACCTGCTAGCTTAACTTCTTCTGAAACATTTTTTATATTCAATTCTCCGCACATATGATTTCTATATTTATTGTTCATATAGTTTCCCTCTTTCTTTTTTTCTTTAACTATTATACTCCGCATTTGCTTATATGTCTAGTACCATTAGGGACGTTTTTAAAAGGTAGGTCTGTCCTCCCTATTGGTAATTATTTTTCTTCTTGATTCATTTCTATATATCCACTTCTTATATGATTTACTATTGTTACAATTCCACTAAATATTACAAAGAAATAGAAGTTTATTCCTCTATTTAATAGTATTGCACTACTCATCATTGCACCTGGATATATATTTCTAAATATTTCTGTAAATGCTCCTTCTGTTACTCCTACTGCCCCAGGAGATGGTATTCCTGAAACTGTTGCAAATAGTACTGATTGCATTGATGTGATTTCTAATATGTTTGCTTCATTCATTCCTAATGCTTTATATGTCCAAAAAGTAACACTATAATAAGCAAAAAATTGTACAAGCGTTGTTAATAAAATTTTTATCATAATTTTCTTATTTTGTTTTATATATACTGCACTTTCGTGATATTGTTCTAATTCATTTTCTAATTTTTCTTTTTTAGCATCTATATTTTTTACCCTAAAGAATTTTAATACTTTCTCTGCAAAGTGTACCATTCCTCTTGATAACCTTTTAGAAATAATTGCAATTAATAGTAAAACTAATGCAGATAAATTTAGTAAAATTCCTACTATAAAAAATACTATTAAAAATCCGTTTAAATATTGATAATTAAAACATAAACTTACTAGTGCAAAACCTATTGTTATAATTTGCATACTAGTTAAATTAAGTAATAATGCAAGTGTAGAATTTGAAACTGATATTTTATCTTTATGCATGTAATATATTTGCATTGGTTGACCACCACTTGCTGCTGGTGTTATTGCACTAAAGAAAAATCCTATTAAAGCATATTTTAAGTTTTGAATAAATGTAGACTTTTCATTTAATGTTTTTAAGCTTCTTCCAATATTTACTGCTTCACATGATATATATATAGCCATACATAGTATTCCTATTAATACATATTGTATCTTTACAGAACCTAAAATATTTAATATTTGTGTTATATCTTCACCTTTTAGCAATACTGCAAATGTTATTATTATAAGCAATATAAACAATATAAAATTTCTTATTAATTTTCCATTTTTTTTCATAAAAATTCCCCTATATTTTTTTTGCTGTTTTATAGTGTATCATAAAAGTTAGAAAAAATATAGCTTTTTTTGTTTTTTTAAAAGACATTTTTTAATGTACTAGTTTTGTTTTTATATAATCCTTGTCAAAATGTTTTTAGTCATCTTTTTGATTTCTTATATTACACTTGTTTTATTACAAATTATATTATATAATGTCTACATATTTAAGGAGGTTATTTTATGGAAAATACTTTAGTAAAGGACTTATATAGAAATACAAAAAATTATATAGATAAAGAGGTTCAAGTGTCTGGTTGGGTAAGAACTGTTAGAGATTCAAAAACTTTTGGTTTTATTGAATTAAATGATGGATCTTTTTATACAAATATTCAAATAGTTTTTGATGATACTTTAAATAATTTCTCAGAAATTTGTAAATTAACAATTAGTTCATCAATAATTGTTACTGGTAAAGTTGTTGAAACTCAAAATGCTAAACAACCATTTGAAATAAAAGCTTCAAATATTGAAATTTATGATTTATCAGATAGTGACTACCCACTTCAAAAGAAAAGACATTCATTTGAATATTTAAGAACTATTGCACATTTACGTCCAAGGACAAATACTTTTAATGCTGTATTTAGAGTACGTAGTGTTCTTTCTTATGCTATTCATAAATTTTTCCAAGAAAGAGGATTTGTTTATGTTCATACTCCTCTTATCACTTCAAGTGACTGTGAAGGTGCAGGAGAAATGTTTACTGTCTCTACTTTAGATTTTAATAACATTCCTAAAACAGAAGACGGAAATGTTGATTATTCTAAAGACTTTTTTTGTAAAAACTCTCATTTAACAGTTAGCGGACAATTAGATGTTGAAAATTATGCTTTTGCATTTAGAAATGTTTATACTTTTGGTCCAACATTTAGAGCAGAAAATTCTAATACCGTAAAACATGCTGCAGAATTTTGGATGATAGAACCCGAAATGTGTTTTGCTGATTTAAATGATGATATGAATTTAGCTGAAGACATGATAAAATATATTATATCTTATGTATTAGAAAACGCTCCAGAGGAAATGCAATTTTTCGACAAGCTAATCGCTCCTGGATTATTAGAGAGATTAAATCTTGTAATTAATTCAGATTTTGGAAGAATCACTTATACAGATGCAATTAAAGAACTAGAAAAAGTTAATGATAAATTCGAATATAAAGTACATTGGGGCTCTGACATTCAAACAGAGCATGAAAGATATTTAAGTGAAGTTATATTTGGAAAACCAGTATTTGTTACAGATTATCCAAAAGAAATTAAAGCCTTTTATATGAAACAAAATCCTGATGGAAAAACTGTTGCAGCTGCTGACCTTTTAGTTCCTGGAATCGGAGAATTAATCGGTGGAAGTCAAAGAGAAGAAGATATTGAAAAATTAAGAGCAAGAATGAAAGAATTAAACTTAAATGAAGAAGACTACTGGTGGTATTTAGATTTACGTAGATTTGGTAGTAGCAAGCATGCTGGTTTTGGATTAGGATTTGAAAGAATGATGATGTATTTAACAGGAATGCAAAATATTCGTGACGTTATTCCTTTCCCAAGAACACCTAAAAATTGTGAATTTTAGATAAATAATAGAAACCAATCCAATATTTAAAAGATTGGTTTTTATTTTATGCATATAATTTATATTAATTTAATATTTTATTTTTATGGAGGCTATAGAATATGCAAAGAAAAAAAGTAGTTATTTTAGGCGGAGGTACACGGAACTTCTAGCGTTTTAAGAGGTTTAAAATATTTTCCTATAGATATCACTGCTATTATTACTGTTTCAGATAGTGGAAATAGCACAGGTAGACTTAGAAAGGAATTTTCAACTCCTGCAGTTGGAGATGTAAGACACGTTCTAAGTAGTCTTTCTACTTTACCTGATGAAATCAAAGATATAATGGAATATAGGCTTTCCACATATAGTGATTTAAATGGTCACGCACTTGGAAACTTAATTTTAACTTCACTTTTAAAAGAGACAAATAGTTTCAAAACAAGTATTGAATATTTAAGCAAATTACTACATGTTGAACACACAGTTCTTCCTTTATCTGAAGATTGTTTAACTTTAATGGGTGAAACTATTGATGGAGAGGTTATTGAAGGTGAAGATAATATTACAAAAGCCAATAAAGAATATAAAAGAATTTTTTATAAAGAAAATCCTCATGTATTTCCAGAAATTTTTGACAAGATTAAAGAAGCCGATTTAATCATTATTAGCATGGGTAGTCTTTATACTTCTGTTATGCCTCACCTTATTTGTCCAGATATAGTAGAAGCTATAAATACTTCAAAAACTAAAGTAATGTATATTTGTAATGCTATGACACAACCAGGTGAAACAGATAATTTCACTGTAAATGACCATGTAAAAATACTTGAAAACTATTTGGGTAAAAATACTATTGATGTTGTTATTGCTACAAATACTCAAATAAGTGATGAAGTTTTAGATAAATATGCCTCTAAAGAACAAAAAGATCCTGTTAGAATAGATTATGAAAATATAATAAAACAAAATTACGAGTTAATAGAAGATGATTTATTAACAACTGTAGATGGAACAATAAGACATGATAGTTTAAAATTAAGTTCAATCATTTTTTCTTTTTTGATGAGGTAAAATCAAAAAAATAAAAGAATTTAGCAAAATACTTATATTTTCACTAAATTCTTTTATTCTTTAATTTTTTTCTTTTTTTACAACTATGGCCATTTGCCCTTCATAAAAGGTTGTCAAGGAGACTTTAAAACTATTCATTATACTATATATTTCATTTGGATTTTCTGAATACATGTATACATAGTCATTATCTTTGTCTGCTATTTTTATCATTGCCTTTCCTCCTGTGTTTTAACATACTCTAATTAAAGATATGTTATCTTCTACTAAACGATAACTTTTACTATTATACTCCCTTTTTTCTAATTTTTCAAGTTTTAGACATTTAAATTTTTAAGCCCGCCCCTAAAATTTAAATTTTTCTTCTTAAATATTCATATAAAATTACACCTGTTGCTACTGCTGCATTTAAGCTTTCTGTTTTTCCAAGCATTGGTATTTTAACTTTTATATCTGCTAAATTCATTACTTCGTTTGAAACTCCATTTGCCTCATTTCCAATTACTATTACTTTTTTGCTATAATCCATATCATAAATACTTTTATTTGTATTTAAAGATGTTGCTGTTATTTCATATTTATGTTTTTTCATATTTTTTAAAGTTTCTATAATATTATTACTTCTTACTATGTTTACTCTATAAATTGCTCCCATTGTAGAACGAACTACTTTTGGATTGTATGGATCTGCTGTCTTTTCTGAAAGAATAATTTGTGAAAGCCCAACACTATCTACAGTTCTTAATATTGTTCCCAAGTTTCCTGGATCCTGAATTCCATCTAAAACAACTATTACATCTTCATTATATGATATATTTTCTTCACTATTTTGCTTGTTTATTGTTGCTAATATCCCTTGTGGATTAGTTACATCTGTTAATGCATTAAATACTTTTTCTGTAACATACACACAATCTTCTTTGGCAATTTCATATAATAATTCCTTATCTATTGTTCCATTGTTTATACATTCTTCGCAAATTACAATTTTGTCTATGTTAGCATTTTCTAAAATTGCTTCTTTTATCATTTTTATGCCTTCTACAATGAATTTATTTTCTTGGTCTCTATATTTCTTTTCTTTTAGTTTTTTTATATTTTTAATTATTTCATTATCTTTACTTGTAATAACTTGCACTTTTCTCTTCTCCATTCTTTTTTATAATATCTAAAAAAGTCAATCATGCCTCTTTTGTTTTAAAAAGTATTTACATTTTCTAGTGATGTGTTCTAATAAAAATAGAAGTAAGCAAAACCACATTGAAAATGTGGCTTTGTCATCTCATAGTTTTGAAAACCACGCCATGAAAGTCCAAATCAGAGGGTGTGGTTTTTTGTTGCTTTTCTTCATTTTCTTTTAACTTTCCTTATTTATATTAATTTATCAAAATTTCTTCTACTACTTAAAATTAGCCTAACTTGCATTGTATTATCTTTTATAGTATAGAATATAGTATAGTTTTTTACATAAATTCTATAATATGTATTTTTTCTTTTTCTAATAGAATTATATTTTTCAAAACTTTCAGGATATTCACTTCTCTTTTCTATTTCTTTAATTACTTCATTATAAAAATTTTCTGCTGCAATTTTATTTTGAAGCTTATATATAAAATATTTTAAAATATTATTAAACTGTTTTATAAATGTATCTGTGTATTTTATCGTATATTTATTATTCACCATCTAGTATCCTCCTAGTGATTTTTTTAAACTCGTCATGAGAATAATATTTTGTGTTTGGATCTTCTGCTTCTCTATCTGCTTCATCTAATGCATTTTCAATATATTCTTCATACTCTTTGTCACTTATTAATTTGGCATATTTTTCTAAACTCATAACAACCATTGAACCATAACCATTCTTTGTTAAGTAAACAGCTTCATCTTCCTTTAAAACTAATTCCTCTATCTCTGGATATTTGTTTCTTAAGTCTGATACTGGTCTTATATTAATCATATCTAATTACCACCTCACTTTTGTTATCATAATTTTATCATTATTTTGTATTTTTTTCAATAATTTATTTTTAATTGATTTTTACATTTTCAATTTATTACTTTTCATCGACAAAATTTGACATTAAGAATTCCTCAATTTCTTTTAGTTTTTCTTTATCATTTTTGCCCTCTAACATTAATGTAATATAAGGTTCCATTCCTGGTGAAAACTTAACTCTTCTATTGTATTTCTTCACTAACATAGTTACTATATCAATATTAAACTTATTATTATCATATAAAAATACAACTCCATCTCTTTTTTGTGTAATTTTTAATATGTTTGCATTTCTTCCTAAGTTTTTAATTCTTGCTATTTCTAATAGATTTTCAACTTCACTTGGCATTTGTCCATATCTATCTATTATTTCGTCTGTAACATTTTGTATATCTTCCTCTGTTTTACATAGTGCTATATCTTGATATACCTCAATTTTCTGACTACTATTCTCTATATACTCTTCAGGTATATAACATGATACTGCTAAATCTATTTGAATATCTTGTTCTTCCACTTCTTCAATTCCTTGCATTTGTTTTAAAACTTCATCTAATAGTTTGCAATATGTATCATATCCTACTTGTTCCATATGACCATGTTGAATTTCTCCGTAGCATACTTCCTGCTCCTCTTATTTCTAGGTCACGCATAGCTATTTTAAAACCTGAACCAAACTCGGTAAATTCTTTTATAGCTTTTAATCTTTTTTCTGCTACTTCTGTTAATAGTTTGTCTCTTTTGTACATAATATATGCATATGCTTGTTTATCTGATCTTCCAACTCTACCTCTTATTTGATAAAGCTGTGCCAAACCTAGTCTATCTGCATTTTCGACAATTATAGTGTTTGCATTTGGAATATCTATACCAGACTCTAAAATTGTAGTACATACAAGTACATCAACCTCGCCTTTTATAAAGCTCATCATTATTTCTTCTAGTTCATTACCTGTCATTTTTCCATGCGCATATGCAACCCTTGCCTCAGGTACTAAATTTTCAATTTGAATTGCTTTACTCTCTATTCCTTCAACTTTGTTGTATAAATAAAATACTTGACCTTTTCTTTCTAGTTCTTTTGTAATTGCTTCTTTTATAATTTCCTCATCATATTCTAATACATAAGTTTGAACAGGTCTTCTGTTTTGTGGTGGTTCATATATAACAGACATATCTCTAACCCCTACAATAGACATATGAAGTGTTCTAGGAATTGGTGTCGCTGTCATAGTTAGTACATCTATACTGGCCTTGTATTGTTTTATTTTTTCTTTGTCTTTAACTCCAAAACGATGCTCTTCATCTATTATTAGCAATCCTAGATCTTTAAATTCTACATCTTTACTCAAGATTCTGTGAGTTCCTATTACAACATCAACTTCACCTAGTTTAAGCTTTCTTATTACTTCGTCTTGTTCTTTCTTAGTTCTAAAACGATTTAATAATTCTACTCTTATTGCAAAGTCTTCCATTCTTTGTTTAAAACTTTCATATTGTTGATTTGCCAAAACTGTAGTTGGAACCAAATATGCTACTTGCTTTTGATCCATAACAGCCTTAAAAGCTGCACGTATTGCAACTTCCGTTTTTCCATATCCAACATCTCCACAAAGAAGTCTATCCATAGGTCTTGGCTGTTCCATGTCTTTTTTGGTTTCTTCTATGCAACGAAGTTGGTCTTCTGTTTCTGCATATGGAAAGCTATCTTCAAATTGTTTTTGCCATTCATTATCTTTCGAAAAAGCAAATCCTTTAATTTTCTGTCTTTTAGCATATAATTCCATAAGTTCTTTTGCAACTTCTTGTAAGTTTCTTTTAACCTTTTGCTTTGTATTTTCCCACTCTTTGCTTCCAAGTTTATTAATTTTAGGTACTGCTTCTCCACCACCAATGTATTTTCTAATACTATCTAAATCATTAGTTGGAATATAAAGCATATCGTCATTACGATAACGTATTTTTATATAATCTTTTATAATTCCATCTGCTTTTAAAGTATTTACTCCTACAAATTGACCAATACCATGGCTTTTGTGAACAACATAATCGCCAATTTTTAAATCCGCAAAAACAACCTTTTCACCTTGTTTAAAGCTACTAGAAAGCTTTCTTTTCTTCTTAACAGAAGGAACAAACAATTCATCTCCTGCAATAACAATCAAATTCAAGTCATAACACTCAAATCCAGAAGACAAACTTCCCTCTGCCACCATTACCATTGGGGACGTTTCCTTTTGGTTAATCTGTCCCTTTTGGAGCACTTGTTCTAATAAATTTCTACTATATGGAATCTCCTTTTCTTTCAATAATTCAATAAATTTATCTGTTTCTTCTTTATTACCTGCTAGAACTATAACTTCTTTTTTGTCATTTAATGCCTTTATTAAATCCACAATTAATATTTCTATTTCACTTTTATAATATTTTACGTCTCTATAATTAAAATTGTATTTTGTATTTGATATAGTTTTAGCACCTAAATCTTGTTTTTCTAGATATACTACTTGCTTATCTTTGCTCACATAGTCTATTGGTTCAATATTTAATATTGACTCTGGAACATATTTTTCTTTTTCTATTAACGCTTTTATTAAATTTTTATTCTCTATTAAAATGTTATCTGACCTTTGTTTTATTTTAGATAATTCATCAAATAGAATAACAAAGTCATTTTCTAAATAATCTAAAAATGTTTCTGTTTTATCATAAAAGCTATTAAAGTATTTATCTATTTTACTAATATAATCTCCAGATTCTATTAATTCTATATCTTTATTTATAATTTCTTCTATCTTATTTCTATAATCACCTTTTGCTTTTAATTTATCTATATATTCATTATTGTTTTGGATTTTTGAAACTATATTTTTTAGTTCATCTTCTAATATAAATTCATGTGCTGGCATTATTTCTATTTTGTCTAACATCTCATTTGAACGTTGTGATGAAATGCTAAAATTTCTGATAGAATCTACTTCATCTCCCCAAAGTTCAACACGTACACCTTTCGTTTCTGTAAGTGCCACATCTATTATATCTCCACGCACGCTAAATTGACCCTTTCCTTCGATTAGGTCATTTCTTTCATATCCTAGTAAAATTAAATTTTGTTTAACTTCTTCTAAAGAATATCTTTTTCCTACCTTAAATTCTAAACAATTTTTATACAAACTTGATTTTGTAATCATTTTTTGCATTAAAGCTTCTACTGTTGTTACAACTATTTTAGCCTTATTTTTTTGAATTTTATTTAATACTTCAATTCTCTCATATGGTAAGTCTTTACTTTCTGCAATATAGTCATAACTTGCAATTTCTCTTTTAGGGAAATATAACACTTCTTCAAATTCATTTGTAAAATAGCTTAAGTCTTTTACTATTTTTCTTGCCTCTATTTCATTGTATGTAACAATGCAAATTGGTCTATTTAAGCTTTGTTTTGTGCTATATGCAAATTGAATCTTTCCAACGTCTGATAAGCCCGATATTGTTATCGGGCTATTTTTTTCTTCTATTTCTTGTATATATTGTTTGAATTTTTGGAGTTCTTGTAGCTTTGATATAATAGTATTCATTGTAAGTATCTCCTAAATTTTGTTTTGTATATTATATATCATTTACAATTATTTTAAAAGTAGTTTTATGAAAATTATTTATTCTATAAATAAACTCTGTACCAAATTGTGAAAAAGTACCAATTAGAGACTGTCTCTAATTGGTATATTTGTTTTTTATTTGCATATATTTAAATGAGGTAATTCTATGCAAAATATTAAATCTAATTCTAGTAAAGTAAATACAAGATTTTTCTTTATTTCTGTAAAAAAATATATTCTACCTACAATTTTTTGTTTATTTACTATTTGTTTAGTTATATTTTCTAAAAGTAATTTGACTGCTGCTAAAAATGGGCTTATTCTATGGGCAAATAACGTAGTTCCTTCGCTTCTTCCATTTTTTATTGCAACAGAGCTTTTAGGTTACACAAATGTCGTAAATAAACTTGGTAAATTGCTAAATCCTATTATGCGACCTATTTTTAATGTACCTGGTGTTGGAAGTTATGCTCTTCTAATGGGTATAATTAGCGGTTACCCTACTGGTGCTAAAATAGTTTGCAATTTAAAGGAACAAGGTCTTTTAACAGATGTTGAATCTGAACGTTTACTTGCTTTTACAAATAATTCTGGTCCACTTTTTATATTAGGTACTGTAGGAGTTAGTTTATTTGGCAATACTTTAATTGGATTTTTACTTTTATTAACACATATATTAGCATGTATTAGTGTTGGAATCTTGTTTAGATTTTGGAGAAAAAATGAAAATTTAAATTTTTCTAATTTAAAGATTAATATTAATAATAATAAACAATTAGTAAATTTTTCTAATCTAGGTGAAGTATTAGGAAAAAGTATAACATCTTCTATATCAACTATTGTAATGATAGGTGGATTTGTTGTTTTATTTAGCGTTATACTTTCTATTTTAAAAAATAGTAATATTATAGAATTATTAGCACATATTATATTTCCTATTTTTAAATTATTGGGAATACAAGATTTTAATTTTTGCACTTCTTTTATATCTGGAATTTTAGAATTGACAAATGGAGTCATGAGCATTTCTACTATTCCATGTAAAAATATATCAATTAATATTATACTAACTAGCTTTTTATTAGGTTTTGCTGGAATTTCTATATTGTTACAAGTGTATAGTATAATTGCTAAATCAAATATATCTATAAAGCCTTATATTGTAGGAAAACTTTTACATGGTTTATTTGCTGCTTTATATACTTTTTTATTTATTACTTATTGTCCTATTTTTAACTTAAATTTATAATGTTTGGTTATATTTTATTGTTCAATTTCATATACTTAAATAAAAAGAGAGGTAATGTTAATGGAAAAAAATACAGATTTTAATAACTTTGGTGGTTTTTATGGTTATTCACCATTTCCCCCTTATGAAGGTTTTGATCCAAATTTAGCAGATAATGCTTTCAATCCTGTAGCACAATATGAACAAGGCTATATGTATTATAGGTATTTAACACAAGCCTTAGAATACAAAATCAAATGTAAGGAATTTGAAAAATTAAATGAAAAAGATTCCAGAGTTGAGAGAAGAGTTAATTAATCTCTTCTTTTTGCATTAACAAATTTTTAATAATATTTATAGAATTATATTAGGTAGAGCCTAATTTACATATTTATCCTATTTTTTACGTTAAAAATATTGATTTTTATTTTGATTTGTGGTAATATAATATTATGTTAAAGAAGAACCTAAAGGAGGTGCATTGCTTAGTATTAAAACTAAGTAACGAAAATGAAAGCTATTGTAAAAGATAATTCAAACAATATATTATTTAGAATAAAGGAAGATGCAAAAAGCTGCCTTTCTATTTTGATGGGAAAAACTGAAGAATTTTCTAGAGATTCTCTTGATGATTATGAAACTTCTGATTATGAAACTGTCCAAGCATTAAAAGAAAGTGAGAAAAAAATTAATAAGGTAGCCACAGAATATGAATCAAGTATTGGCATACCTAGTCAATCCAAAAAGAAAAATATAGCTAAAACAACTTCTAAAAGAGTCGTAGAACCTAAAGCAAATGTTATAAATCCAATTATTAATAGAACTACAAATACTGATAGAAATATATCATTAATTAAAGGTTTTGATAATGAAAGATAATATATAAAAAGAACAATTTAAAAAAATTGTTCTTTTTTTCTTGACAAATATTTAATTTGCTATTATAATAATACTTGTCTTATTTAGATATGGCGAAGTAGCTCAGTTGGCTAGAGCATCCGGTTCATACCCGGCAGGTCATGTGTTCGAATCACATCTTCGCTACCAAAAAAGGTTGTATTTTAAAATACAACCTTTTTTATTTTAGCTATCTATTAACTGCTTTTTTGCTCCATCCCAAAAACAGGTAAAAAATGCAAAATTAAAAGAAGATTTTAAAAATCTTCTTTTAATTCATATAATCTCTTAATTTTTTAGAACGTGATGGATGTCTTAATTTTCTTAATGCTTTTGCTTCTATTTGACGAATTCTTTCTCTTGTAACATTAAATCTTTTGCCAACCTCTTCAAGAGTATAACTCGTTCCATCAATTAATCCAAAACGAAGTTCAAGGACTTGTTGTTCTCTTGGTTGAAGTGTGGCTAATACTGATTTTATTTCCTCTTTTAAGATTTCATTTGTTGCGTATTCTTCGGGACTTAAACTGGATTCGTCTTTAATAAAATCGCCTAAATGTGAGTCATCTTCTTCACCAATTGGAGTTTCAAGTGAAACTGGATCTTGACTTATTTTAATAACTTCTCTTACTTTATCAACACTGATACCCATTTTTTTAGCAAGTTCTTCATCACTTGGTTCACGATTTAATTCAAGCGTCATTTGTCTTTGAATACGTGCCATTTTATTAATAGTTTCTACCATATGTACTGGTACACGGATTGTTCTTGCTTGGTCTGCAAGTGCACGAGTTATTGCTTGTCTAATCCACCAAGTAGCATAAGTTGAGAATTTGTAACCTTTACCAAAGTCAAACTTTTCTACAGCTTTCATAAGACCTATATTTCCTTCTTGAATTAAATCTAGAAAAGACAAATTCCCCCTAGCATATTTTTTAGCTATTGAAACAACGAGTCTTAAATTCGATTCAATAAGCTTTTTTTTCGCTTTTTCGTCGCCTTTTTCTGCTTTCTTAAAAAGTACAAATTCCTCTTCTGGACTAAGTAATTTTATTTTACCTATTTCATTTAAATACTCCTTAGTACTATCAGTAATTTGAATAGAATTATCTTCCAATGCGGAAAATTCAGAGCTTTCATCTACTCCTGTTATTATTTCTATATGTTCTTTTTCTAATAAACTATATAAATTATTAATTTCCTCATCA
>OIZO01000527.1_pt1 | contig 25531 bp, 22 predicted proteins | sample 1588551 | NCBI WGS metagenome assembly OIZO01 (sample SAMN03283271) | human gut metagenome | biome: human-associated habitat; material: feces | host: Homo sapiens | place: Peru | collected 2012 | reverse complement strand
ATATCGCGGGGTGGAGCAGTCTGGTAGCTCGTCGGGCTCATAACCCGAAGGTCGTAGGTTCAAATCCTGCCCCCGCAATTTTGCCCAGATAGCTCAGTCGGTAGAGCAGAGGACTGAAAATCCTCGTGTCGCTGGTTCGATTCCGGCTCTGGGCATTGTCCGAAAGGACAAGCTAACAGATGGAGCATTAGCTCAGTCGGTAGAGCACTTGACTTTTAATCAAGTTGTCCGGGGTTCGAATCCCCGATGCTTCATTAATTAACCGTATTGTTATCAGTAGATGGCAGTACGGTTTTTTATTTTCGTAAAGTAATAACCGGAACGGAGAGTAAATGCCGCGATAACTTGAGAAACTAGCAAAGCGTGTTTTTCATAATTTATCAGGAACGAAAAATTAAGAATGGTGAAAAATAATATGAAGACATTTACAGAATTAGAATCACTTTTAATGAGTATTAATAGAAAGAGTTATCCAGCCTATAAGGGTTTGAAAGGCAGTTATGTGTTTTCTGATTTTCAGTTAAACATTGAACACGTGCAGGGCGACCCGTTTGCATCACCATCCCGTGTGAGTGTGTATGTGAAAAAATCTCAGGCAGAGTTTCCAGAAGAATATTATGAAAGTAAATATAAGCGGGTGGCATTACAGGATTATTTAACGAGAAGATTTGCTTATGCCGTTAATCAATATGCATTTCAAGCAAAGGGCTCGGGGAAAAGTGGTTTGATAAGAGTCAGCAGATGTGGACAAGAAGTATTAGAAAGAAGTGCATTGGGGATAACAAATGGAGAGATTCTTGTAAGGTTTGAAGTAGGATTTCCAGCCAATGGAAGAACGATTAATGCGCTGGAATTGAAGAAGATTTTCTTTGAGTATCTTCCATCTATAGTGAAAAAAACATTGTATTATAAGAATTGCAAAAAAGAAGATTTGAAAGCTGTGATAGAGCTTGCTGAAGACCAGCATTTTATTCGTGAAGAGCTGAAAAGAAGAGATTTAGTAGCTTTTATTGCAAACGATTCGATTCTTCCACGTGAGAGTGGCATTTCGCAAAGACCAATGCGGAAATGTGTAAAATTCCAGTCACCTGAGACGATGGAAGTAGAGATGGATTTGCCAAATCATGGAATAATACAAGGAATGGGTATTCCGAAAGGAATTACTTTGATAGTTGGTGGAGGTTATCATGGTAAATCTACACTTTTGAAAGCGATAGAACAGGGAATTTACAATCATATTGCAGGGGATGGAAGAGAGTATGTAATTACATGTGAAGATGCGGTCAAGGTCCGCGCGGAAGATGGAAGGGCGGTAACTCATGTAGATATTTCTCCATTTATCAATGATTTACCGAATAAGAAAGATACAAGAGATTTTTCTACAGAGGATGCAAGTGGTTCTACATCACAGGCTGCAAATGTAGTTGAAGCAGTACAGGTGGGTTCAAAACTGTTATTGATAGACGAAGATACCTGCGCTACTAATTTTATGGTTCGTGACCAGTTAATGCAGAAAATTGTATCTGGAGATAAAGAGCCAATTACTCCATTTACACAGCAGGCAAGAGAAATGTATGAGAAGCTTGGTGTGTCTGTAGTAATGGTTGCAGGAAGTTCAGGCGCATATTTCTATATTGCGGATAATATTATACAGATGGACAACTATCAGGCTGTGGATATTACTAAACAGGTCAGAAATGTGATTAACAAGGAAAGTCTTTCGGTGGACGAAAAAAGTAAAGAGGACAGAAAAAATAGAATTTCTGTTATGGAACTTGTGAAGCCATCAGCTTTGCCACGTATGCTTAAAACAGAAGCCATAGAAAAGAAACATGGGCAGATTAAAATTAAGCAATATGGAAACAGTGGATTTTCAATTGGAAAGACAGATGTGGATTTAAAATATGTAGAGCAGTTGACAGATATAGAACAGATAACAACTTTAGGCCATTGTCTGAAAATGCTGGTGACAGATATGGAAAAGAAACCGCAGAATCTGGATGAACTGGTGGACAATTTGTGGAAAAAGATACAGTCTGAAGGATTTACAGTATTATTTGAAGAAAAATACTTGCCGGCAGATTTGGCGCAAGTGAGAAAGACAGATATTTATATGTGCGTGAATCGTTATCGTGGGCTTAGGTAGATAAGAGTTGCCAGATTTTAGAAAAAATGATATTCTGTCATTAAGTAGTTTTAACATTATTGAGGTAAACAAATGTATAGATTGAAATATATTCGAAAAATTTCCGGGGTGCTGGCAGCTATGCTTCTGACATCGACGATATCTATGGTTGCTTTTGCAGCGGATGCAGAACCAATCGATACGAGAACAGCAGAAGGACAGGAAATCAGTACGGAGGACGCATATGCAATGACAGTTGATTCTAATTCATGGGAAGGATGGCCGCAGGGATATCAAACCTATGGAGAGGGAGATATTGTGATGGATGTGGAAAGTGGGGCAATTCTCTATGCAAAGAACATAGATGGAAAAGCCTATCCGGCAAGTATCACTAAGGTTGTCACGATGCTGATTGCCTTAGAAAATGGAAAGCTTGACGATAAGGTTGCATTTTCAGCAGACAGTGTAGGATGTGTCCCATATGGGTACGCTCATATTGGGATGAAAGCAGGCGAGGAACTCACTCTGGAGCAAGCATTATATGGAATGATGCTTGCGTCTGCCAATGAAGTCGCATATGCAATTGGAGAGAGTGTTGGAAAAAATGCCGGAAAAGATTATGACTGGTTTATTCAGCAGATGAATGAACGGTGTAAAGAACTTGGCGGCTTAAATTCTAACTTTGTAAATACCAATGGTCTTGATGATGATAATCATTATACATCTGCAAGAGATATGGCATTGATAACCAGAGAGCTTTTGTTAAATCATCCGGAATTTGAGACAGTATCACAGACCCTACAATATACCATCCCTGCAACAAGTATGTCAGAGGCGAGAACATTTCAGCAGAATCATAAGATGTTCTATCAGAGTCATAAGAACTATGATGCAAGAGTAATTGCGGGAAAGACGGGGTATACAGACAGGTGTAAGAATACACTGGTTACCTGTGCACAAGATGGAGATAGAAAGCTAATCTGTATTGCACTTAAGACACATGGAACTAATGTTTATGATGATACAGAGAATCTTCTGAATTATGGATTTGACAATTTTGAGCAATTGGATGTGGCTTCATTGGAAACATCGGAAGATATAGGTTCCTTTGTGAGTGGTAGTAAAGTGACTGTACCAAAGGGTGTTACGTTTAGTGACTTGAAGATGGAATTGACGGAGAACAGTAATAATCCGGAAAATGGAACTGTAGTTTATACCTATAATGGACAGACGGTTGGAACATTTGAAGTAACATACAGTCAGTCTTATATAGACCAGCATATGACGAAGGCAGATGTTTCGGGGAAAAGTCAAAGTTCCAGTACAACGACGATGGCTTCTAAGTTGAAAACAATTGTAAAATATATTATTATTGCAGTTTGTGTAATTATTACAATTTTATTTATTATTGTGATTGCTCTAATTATAAGAAAGAAAAAAATTCAACGAGAACGAAAACGTAGAAGAAGGCAAAGGGCAGCAAGGCAGAGACAGGAAGAAAACAGAAGACAGAATAGAAGATAAAGAAAAGGCTTTCGTTCAGGTGAGGACGGGAGCTTTTTCTTTTATCAGGAAATTCTTTTCTGATAAATAAAAGGATGGAATAACTTGTAATCAGGTATTTGTAAGGAGGAAACATGATTTATTTTGATAATGGAAGTACTTCATTTCCAAAGGCACCGGGAGTAGCAGAGGCAGTAGGTGAATTTCTGAAAAATGGAGCATTTAATATTAACCGGGGAAATTATCAGGAAGCATATGATTTGGAAGAAAAGGTGTTGGAAACCAGAGAAATGCTATTGTCACTATTTCATGCAGAGAAACATGCAGAAGTGATTTTCACGCCCGGTATTACTTATTCGTTAAATTATTTTATGAAGGGTTATCTGAAATCGGGGGATCATGTACTGGTATCGGGAATGGAGCACAATGCGGTGGTGCGTCCATTGAAACAATTGGAGGAAAATGGAATAGAGTGGGATATTATTGCAACAGACGGGGAAGGATGCAGCAAGGTTTCTGATTTTGCAAAGGCAATAAAAGGAAATACGAAAGCGGTTATTGTAAACCATGCATCAAATGTTTGTGGTACTGTGGCTCCTATACGTGAAATCGGAAAAATTTGCAGGGAAAAAGGTCTGGTATTTGTTGTAGATACTGCACAGTCGGCAGGAACTTTGGATATTGATTTTGAAAATGATTTTATTGATTTTCTGGCATTTACCGGACATAAAGGCTTACTTGGTCCACAAGGAATTGGAGGATTTCTGGTCAGGAAAGAACTGGCGAAAGAAATAATACCGTTGATTGCAGGGGGAACGGGAAGTATATCGGATAAATTGGAAATGCCATCTTTTCTGCCAGACAGATTCGAAAGCGGAACAATGAATTTACCCGGAATTATCGGGCTTCATGCAGCATTAAAATATTTGCAGGAAAAGGGGATTGGAAAAATCCACGAAGAAAAAATGGAATTGACAGCATATTTTTTGAATCAGGTAAAGAAATTTTCTGAGATAAGGATTGTGGGACTTCCGGAAACTATAGGCAGAGTGGCGGTAGTGTCATTGGATTTTCCGGGAAGGGATAATGGAATGGTGGCATTTGACTTGGAAGATATGTATGGAATTATGACGAGAGTAGGGCTGCATTGTGCACCAATAGTCCATCAAATGCTTGGAACTTATCCGCAAGGGACAGTGCGGTTTGCGTTTAGCACGTGGAATTCCAAAGAAGAAATTGATAGTTGTATCAAAGCATTTCGTGATATGGGAATACGATAATTTTCTGATAAATAGAAAAAATCTATAATAAGATTCAGATATTATAAAATACAATAATCTGGGAAAACGGTTAGCTCAGGCTACTTCCAAGACGTATGATATACTAAAATCAGTAGCTAATATCTTTAAAATGTTCATTAGGAGGAAAAGAAAATGGCAGATTACAAAAAGATGTGGGAAGACCTTGGAATGGATTTGGAAACACACGACCAGCTATGTGCTGTGCTTCCTCAGGCGATTGGGGATGTATTCCTTTCACAGGAAAACAGACCGGAAGCTATGGATTATTTTGATTTTGTAATTGCAGAAGTACATGGAGTGCGTCCGGCAGAGTTGATTGAGTTCCAGAAAAAAGGCGGAAAAGTATTTGGAACTTTCTGTACATATGTACCGGATGAAGTTATTTTTGCAGCAGATGCAATTGCCACAGGTCTTTGCGGAGGTTCTCAGTTCTGGGTTCCAGGTGGAGAGAAAGTGCTTCCGCTAAATACATGTCCATTGATCAAGGCATCTGTAGGAGCAAGACTTGACAGAACATGTCCATTTTTCCGAATCGCAGATATGTATATTGGGGAAACAACCTGCGACGGAAAGAAGAAAGCATGGGAAATTTTATCAGAAGATGTTCCAATGCATGTGATGGATCTTCCACAGATGAAACGCAGAAAAGATGTAAAAGCCTGGGCGGAAGAAATTGAGGAACTTAAAAAAGTAGTAGAAGAATTTACCGGAAATACAGTCACTTCTGAAAAGCTGGCAGAAGCAATCAAACTGATTAATGCAAAGAGAAAGGCGCTGAGCCGTTTGTATGATTGCAGAAAAGCAGATAAGGTGCCTATCAGTGGTGTAGATACACTTTTGATTTCACAGATTGCATTTTATGATGACCCAACAAGATTTACACAAATGGTAAATAAACTTGCCGATGAATTGGAAAAACGTATTGAAGATGGAGTAACACCATTTGCAGAAGGAACAAAGAGAATTATGATCACCGGAACACCTATGGCAGTTCCAAACTGGAAACTTCACAATATTATTGAAACCAGCGGTGCAGTTGTTGCATGTGAAGAGACATGTACCGGAACACGATATTTCGAAAATTATGTGGATGAATCTGGAACAACTGTGGATGAGCAGATTGAGAATCTTGCAGAACGTTATATGAAGATTAACTGTGCATGTTTCACACCGAATACCGGACGTATGGATGATATTCTCCGCCTTGCAAAGGAATACAAGGTTGATGGTGTTATTGATGTACATCTGAAGTTCTGTAACTGTTTTGCGACAGAAAATTATTTTGTTGAAAAGACATTGAAAGAAGCAGGAATTCCTTGTCTGTCATTGGAAACAGATTACACGGATGGTGACGCACCACAGCTTCGTACACGTATCGGGGCATTCGTAGAAATGTTGAATAACTAGGAAGATTTAACCTGAAATGTTTAAAACGAGGAGTTTTGAAAATGGAAATGCAGTATTATGTCTTATTTCCAAATCACGAAAATGGGATGAAGCTATATCGTATTCTTAAAGAAAAGGGAGTACGGACTCAGATTTCTCCAACGCCAAGGGCTGCCAGTAAGTGCTGTGGTATTTCCCTTCTGGTAAGAGAAGAAGAAAAGCTGGATGTGATACGGGAGTGCATTAAAGAAAATGAAATAGAAATTATTGATATTGTGGCTTTGGAAAAGGATGTAAACCGGACCAGAGACAGGTATTGCTAGAGAATTTAAACAATTATATAATGATTAAAAAAAGGACAGAAGGTTTAGATAGGCCGTCTGCCCTTTTTTGTTATATTGAAACACAAATACTATTTATTGCAAAACGATAAAAAATTATTGACAATTTAAAATCCAGACTATATAATAACCACAAAAGGAGTAAATGAAACTACACAAACTCTATTCAGTGATTGGATGGAAGTGGAACTATATTTTAAGTAGAAGGAGTAAGAATTATGGAACAAAGAAAAATGGTAAAATGGTTGAAATTTCTTGTGATTTTTGTGGCAATATGTGGATTAATACTGTGTGCAGTGGTGATTCCGGTTGTAGGGAGAGAGTTGTCGGGCATGTCACCGGAGCTTGGAAGGTATTTTAAACCGTGGATCATTTTTGTGTGGGTACTTGCGATACCTTGTTTTGCAGCGCTGATTCATGCGTGGATGATTTTCAATAATATTGAGAAAGATAAGGCATTTTCTATGGAGAATGCAAAGCATATGGAGAAGATTTCTTATCTTGCGGGAGCAGATACGATTGCACTGATTTCAGGAAATATTGTGCTTCTGATATTAAATATGAATCATCCGAGTGTGTTTTTGGTCTCTTTGATGATTGGCATTATTGGAATTGGAATCTCAGTTGCGGCAGCAGTGCTTTCACATTTGATTCAGAAAGCAGCAAATCTTCAGAATGAAAATGATTTGACAATCTAAGGGGAGGCAGGAAAGATGGCAATAATAATTAATGTAGATGTAATGCTTGCCAAACGAAAGATGAGTGTAACGGAGCTTTCTGAGAAGGTAGGGATTACGATGGCAAATATTTCGGTTTTAAAAAATGGAAAGGCGAAGGCAATCAAGCTCAGTACACTGAATAGTATATGTAAAGCGCTTGAATGTCAGCCGGGAGATATTCTGGAATATGTGGAGGACATGAATGATGTGGAAAATGGAGCGGAAAACGGAGATAAACGCAACGGATAAAGTCATTGCAGTTTTGTATTTGATACTTGGATATGCTTTCATCTGGATATTCACTTCAGGAACAGCGAGTTGGAGTCTTTCTGCATTTACCTTATTTTATACAGTGGTGGTGCTTGGATATTTATATAGTAAAGGGAAAATACCGGAGAAAGAAAGCTGGTTTTGGCTGGCAGTGATGTTGATGACGGGACTTCCCATTGCATTTTATTCGGTATTTCCGGTTATACAGATTCTTGCGCTTATGGCAGTGGCAGCATATTGGACACTTAGCGCAGGAGGACGGTTAATTGATGCAGGACGGACTTCCGGTTTTGTAGGATATGATGTGTGGAATGCACTGGGAGCAGTACCATTTCTGAATTTTCTAATACAGGGCAAGGTATTACTTGGTATGGCTGAAAAAGTGACCGGTGAGAATCTGAAGAAGGAAGAAACAGGAAAAAATGTGGCAGAACAGGAGCAAATGAAAAATGGTAAAATGAGTACTTTAGCAGCTATTTTGCTTGGGGCAGCCATTGTCATTCCTATATTTTGCATTCTTTTACCGTTACTGTCCAGTGCCGATGCAGGGTTTGAACACTTACTTGGTGGAGTGTCAGATTATATTTATACACATTTGTTTGCATTTTTATTAAGAATGATATTTGCAATTCCGGTTTCCTGCTATTTATTTGGATTGGTGTATGGAAGTATTTATGGAAAAAATACAGACCGGATTACAGGGCAGAATATTCAAAAAACACGTCAGGCAGTGCAGATTCTTCCGATGCCTGCAGTAGTGACAATCCTTGCTGCTGTTTGTGCGGTTTATATTTTGTTTATCGGAGTACAGGGAAATTATTTCTTTTCCGCACTGGCTGGCAAACTTCCGGAAGCATTTACCTATGCTGAATATGCAAGGCGGGGCTTCTTTGAACTTTGTCAGGCAGGGGTATGGAATCTGTTGATCTTATGGTTTGTAAACCGGCTGGCGCAGGTGGACAATAAGGAAAATCGATGGCTCAAGGCCGGAAATATTCTGTTGTCTGGATTGACATTGGTTTTGATTCTGACGGCAGCAGGGAAAATGATGTTATATATTCGTGCGTATGGTTTGACGGTAAACAGGATTATTCCTATGGTATTTATGGTATGGATGGCAGTTATCTTTGTCAGCTTGATCGTAAGAAAGTATCGCAGATTTTCAATAGTGAGAAATTGTGTGATGATTGGGGCAGTGCTGTTCTGTGCATTGTGTGTATTTCCGGTTGATCATTGGACTGGGATGTATAATGCATGGAGATTTGCTGGGTAAAGAAAATTTAAATATATCATGAAAAGTCTTTAAAAGAAAATTTAGTTGAAACCCTTGACGATTCAAGGGTTTCTTTATTATAATAAAACAGAATATGAAAAAGCATTGACGAAGACAGTAGGATATATCAGAAAGGCAAAGCGATCCGGTGATGGTGAGAGACCGGTGCGAGTAAGATATATTTGAATATCACTTCCGAGCTGCATCAGTCGAACACGTAAGTCAGTAGAGGATGCCGGTCATTTCCACCGTTATAGGAAGCGCATATAAAATGTCGGAGTGAGGACCGAGACAGGAGTATGTTGTAACAGGTGGTCAACGATAACAATAGCTTTCGTCCTATTACAGGGCGGAAGCTTTTTTTTCGCGATGAAACTGAGCCATGTATCAACAATGCAAATAGCAAGAACAATGTAAAACAAGGAGAAAGGAGATAGAAAAATGTCGATGTACAAGAAGGTCTCAACAGACTTGAATTTTGTTGAGAGAGAGAAAGCGACAGAACAATTCTGGAAAGAGAACGATATTTTTGAAAAGAGTATGGATTCACGCAAGGAGGGGGAAACTTATACATTCTATGATGGTCCTCCGACTGCAAATGGTAAACCACATATCGGCCATGTGCTGACACGTGTTATCAAGGACATGATTCCAAGATACCGTACCATGAAGGGTTACATGGTTCCTCGTAAGGCCGGATGGGATACCCATGGTCTTCCTGTTGAGCTTGAAGTTGAAAAGATGCTTGGACTGGATGGAAAAGACCAGATTGAAAATTATGGGGTAGAACCATTTATCCAGAAATGTAAGGAAAGTGTATGGAAATATAAAGGAATGTGGGAGGATTTTTCCGGCACAGTTGGATTCTGGGCTGATATGGAACACCCATATGTCACTTATGACAATAACTTTATTGAGTCCGAATGGTGGGCTTTGAAGAAGATTTGGGATAAAGGACTTCTTTACAAAGGATTCAAGATTGTTCCTTACTGCCCTCGTTGTGGAACCCCGCTTTCTGCACAGGAAGTAGCGCAGGGATACAAGGATGTAAAAGAACGTTCTGCTATCGTGCGATTTAAAGTCAAAGATGAAGATGCATATATTCTTGCATGGACAACAACACCATGGACACTTCCATCGAACATTGGTCTTTGTGTAAATCCGGATGAAGAATACGCAAAGGTAAAATGTATTGATGGTCATGTATATTATATGGCATCTGCACTTCTCGATACGGTACTTGGAAAGCTTGCTACAGAAGAGGAAAAAGCTTACGAAGTATTGGAAACTTACAAGGGAAGTGAACTGGAATACAAAGAATATGAACCACTTTACCAGTGCGCTGCAGATGTGGCTGCAAAGCAGAATAAGAAATGCTTTTATGTAGTATGCGATACTTATGTAACACTTACAGATGGTACTGGTGTCGTTCATATTGCACCTGCATTTGGTGAAGATGATGCGAAAGTCGGACGGAAATATGACTTCCCATTCGTACAGCTTGTAAATGAAAAAGGAGAAATGGCAGAGGAAACTCCATTTGCCGGAATGTTTGTAAAGAAAGCTGACCCGGTTATCTTAAAAGAATTAGATGAAAGAGGACTTCTCTTTGATGCACCAAAATTTGAACATAGTTATCCACACTGCTGGAGATGTGATACACCACTTCTTTACTATGCACGTGAATCATGGTTCATTAAGATGACAGCAGTCAGAGATGACCTTATCAGAAATAACAATACCATTAACTGGATTCCTGAGAGTATTGGAAAAGGCCGTTTCGGAGACTGGATTGAAAATGTTCAGGACTGGGGAATCAGCCGTAACCGTTACTGGGGAACACCGCTCAATATCTGGGAATGTGAATGTGGACATCAGCATTCTATCGGAAGCATTGAAGAACTGAAATCTATGTCAGATAACTGCCCGGATGACATTGAACTTCACAGACCATATATTGATGAAGTAACCATTCGCTGCCCACATTGTGGAAAGCAGATGCACAGAGTTCCAGAAGTAATCGACTGCTGGTTTGACAGTGGTTCTATGCCATTTGCACAGCACCATTATCCGTTTGAAAATCAGGAATTATTTGAAAAACAGTTCCCTGCCCAGTTTATTTCAGAGGCCGTAGACCAGACCCGTGGATGGTTCTATTCTCTGCTTGCAATTTCGACCCTCATTTTCAATAAGGCTCCTTATGAAAATGTAATCGTGCTCGGACATGTGCAGGATGAAAATGGACAGAAGATGAGTAAGTCAAAAGGGAATGCAGTTGACCCATTCGAGGCACTTCAGACTTACGGAGCAGACGCGATTAGATGGTATTTCTATATCAACAGCGCACCATGGCTTCCAAACCGTTTCCATGGAAAAGCAGTTATGGAAGGTCAGCGTAAGTTTATGGGAACACTTTGGAATACTTATGCATTCTTTGTTCTCTATGCAAATATTGATGAATTTGACGCAACAAAATATACCTTGGAATATGATAAACTTTCCGTTATGGATAAATGGCTGCTGTCCAAATTGAATACACTTACAAAAACAGTAGATGATAATTTATCGAATTACAGAATTCCAGAGGCTGCAAGAGCACTTCAGGATTTCGTAGATGATATGAGTAACTGGTATGTAAGAAGAAGCCGTGAACGTTTCTGGGCAAAAGGAATGGAACAGGATAAGATTAATGCATATATGACACTTTACACAGCTTTAGTGACTGTATGTAAAGATGCTGCTCCGATGATTCCATTTATGACAGAAGAAATTTACCAGAATCTGGTAAGAAGCATTGATGCAAATGCGCCGGAAAGTATTCATTTATGTGACTTCCCGGAAGTAAATGAAGCGTTTATTGACAAAGAACTGGAAGAACGTATGGATGAAGTGCTGAAGGTTGTAGTTATGGGCCGTGCATGCCGTAATACAGCAAATATCAAGAACCGTCAGCCAATCGGAAAGATGTTTGTAAAAGGAATTCCGGGACTTCCAGAGTTCTATCAGGATATTATCACAGATGAATTAAATGTAAAGGAAATCGAACTGACAGAAGATGTTCGCGCATTTACCTCTTACACATTCAAACCACAGCTTAAGACAGTAGGACCGAAATATGGAAAACTGCTTGGCGGCATCAAAAATGTGCTTGCAAATCTGGATGGAAATGCAGCAATGGATGAATTAAATGCAAATGGTTCATTGAAATTTGAAGTAAATGGTGAGGCAGTAGAACTTCTGAAAGAAGATTTATTAATCGATATGGCTCAGACAGAGGGTTATGTATCTGAAAGTGATTATGGTATCACTGTTGTACTTGATACAAACTTATCCGAAGAACTTTTGGAAGAAGGATTTGTAAGAGAAATTATCAGTAAGATTCAGACTATGCGTAAGGAAGCAGATTTCGAAGTGACCGATAAAATCAAAGTTACTTACGAAGGAAGCGAGAAAGCAGAAGCTATTTTCCAGAAATATGCAGATGAAATCGGTGGAGACACCCTTGCAGTCAGCGTAGAAAAGGCTGCTCCTGCAGGTTATGTGAAAGAATGGAAGATTAATGGAGAAGCTGTAAACTTAGGTGTAGAGCGATAGAAGTATTGGGGGATTTTGTGAATGTATAGCAAGCGATTTGACAAGGAAACATTCAAGAAAGATGTGAAAAATAATGTGCGCATCTTATATCGCAGAGAAATCGAAGAAGCTACACCGCAGCAGATTTTTCAGGCTGTGTCCTATGCTGTAAAAGAGGCCATTATTGATGACTGGCTTGCAACACAGAAGACCTACGACAAGGAAGACCCAAAGACAGTATATTATATGTCAATGGAATTTCTGATGGGCCGCGCGCTTGGAAATAATCTGATTAACATGACTGCCTATAAGGATGTGAAAGAGGCACTCGACGAGATGGGGATTGACCTCAATGTGATTGAGGATGAAGAACCGGACGCAGCCCTTGGAAATGGCGGTCTTGGAAGACTGGCAGCGTGCTTTTTGGATTCTCTGGCAACACTTGGATATGCGGCTTATGGCTGCGGAATCCGTTATCATTACGGAATGTTTAAGCAGAAAATTAAGGACGGTTATCAGGTGGAAACGCCTGATAACTGGCTGAAAAATGGCAATCCGTTTGAACTGCGACGCGATGAGTATGCCAAAGAAGTCCGCTTTGGCGGAACCATTCGTGTGGAATACAATGAAGAAGAACAGAGAAATTATTATATTCAGGAAAACTACGAATCCGTGCTTGCGATTCCATATGATATGCCGGTGGTAGGATATGGAAACCATGTGGTAAATACCCTCCGCATCTGGGATGCACAGGCAATTACCGAATTCAAACTGGATGAATTTGACCGTGGTGAGTATCATAAAGCGATTGAGCAGGAAAATCTTGCAAAAAACATTGTTGAGGTATTGTATCCAAATGACAATCATTATGCAGGAAAAGAGCTTCGTCTGAAACAGCAGTATTTCTTTGTGTCAGCAAGTATTCAGGCATTGCTTGCCCGTTACAAAAAGAAGCACAGTGATGTGAGAAAGCTTTATGAGAAAGTGACCATTCAGATGAATGACACCCATCCGACAGTAGCTGTTGCAGAACTGATGCGTCTGCTCATTGACGAAGAAGGATTGGAGTGGGATGAGGCATGGGAGACAACCACAAAGACTGTTGCCTACACCAATCACACCATTATGTCAGAAGCACTGGAAAAATGGCCGATTGATTTATTTTCAAGCCTGTTGCCACGAGTTTATCAGATTATACAGGAAATTGACCGTCGTTTTGTAAATCAGATTCGCGAGCAGTATCCAAATGACGAACAGAAGGTTGCAAGCATGGCAATTCTGAGAGATGGACAAGTGAAGATGGCACATCTGGCAATTGTTGCCGGTTATTCGGTAAATGGAGTGGCACGTCTCCACACAGAGATTTTGAAACATCAGGAATTGAAAGATTTCTATGAAATGATGCCGGAGAAATTTAATAATAAGACTAACGGTATTACCCAGAGAAGATTCCTGCTTCATGGAAATCCGCTGCTTGCTGACTGGGTAACTGCACACATCGGGGATGGATGGATTACGGATTTGTCCCAGATGGAACGGCTGAAGCCACTTGCAGAAGATGCAAAGGCAAGAGCAGAATTTATGAATATCAAATATAAGAACAAGGAACGTCTCGCAGATTATATTTGGAAACACAATGGCATCGAAGTGGACCCACGGTCTATCTTTGATGTGCAGGTAAAGCGTCTGCATGAATACAAACGCCAGCTTTTGAATATCCTTCATGTGATGTATCTTTATAATAAGATAAAAGAACATCCGGAAATGCCATTTTACCCAAGAACTTTTATTTTTGGGGCAAAAGCGTCAGCGGGTTATATTCGTGCCAAAGAGATTATCAAGCTGATAAATTGTGTTGCTGATGTGGTAAATAATGACCGCAGTATCAACGGAAAGCTGAAGATTGTATTTATCGAGGACTACCGTGTGTCAAATGCGGAACTGATTTTTGCGGCAGCAGATGTCAGCGAGCAGATTTCTACTGCATCCAAGGAAGCTTCGGGAACCGGAAATATGAAATTCATGTTGAACGGTGCACCAACCTTGGGAACCATGGATGGAGCAAATGTGGAAATTGTAGAAGAAGTCGGCATTGAAAATGCATTTATCTTCGGACTCAGTTCAGAAGAAGTTATCAACTACGAGAAGAATGGCGGATACAATCCACAGGAAATTTATTTCAATGACTGGGATTTAAAACGGGTTATCGACCAGTTGATGGATGGAACTTATTCAGGTGGAGACAGAGAAATGTTCAAAGATTTGTACAATTCCTTGTTGACCGGACAGGGCTGTCCAAGACCAGATACCTATTTTATTCTTAAAGATTTCCGCTCTTATGCAGAGGCACAGGAACGGGTAGAAGCAGCATACCGTGATACTGAACGGTGGGCGAAGATGGCGCTGTTAAATACGGCATCCTGCGGAAAATTCACTTCGGACAGAACGATTCAGGATTATGTAGATGAAATCTGGAAGCTGGACCATGTGACTGTAAATCCGCTCGAGGAATAAATCTATACAGCCTCTCATACCATATGGTATGGGAGGTTGTTTTTTATGAAACGATTTATGAAACAAGCTGTATGTGTTTTCCTAATTATTATGATTCTTCCATATATTGTCACACTGTTTATCAATGGAAATGGAGTGCTGAAGGTCACAAAAGCGGATAGTCCGTATGTGACCGTAGAACGGGACGGGGCAGAAAAAGAACTGTCATTGGATGAGTATGGAATCAGTGTACTGGCTAAGGAAATAGATGGAGATGTTTCGTTAGAAACATTAAAAGCGCAGGCAATTCTGATTCGGACAAGCATATATAAAAAGATTCAGGAAGAAGGAAGCACGGCAGTTTTGACGAAGGGCTATTGGACCAGACAGCAGATGGAGTCTAACTGGGGGTCTGATAACTATTCGGAATATTATGAGAAAGTGAAAACGGCATGGGAAGAGACCGAAGGAAGTGTGCTGATGTATGAGGGCAGTCTGGCACTGACCCCTTATCATAAAGTGAGCAATGGAAAAACCCGCTCCGGGAAAGAGGTGCTGGGCAGTGACGCTTATCCGTATCTTCAGGTGAAGGAATGTGCTGCTGACATCGAGGCACCTGATGCCATGACTACTTCTATTATACAGGAAACAGGACTGCAGGTGCTTGAGCAGGACAGCGCAGGGTATGTGACAAAAGTACTCTGCGGAACAGAAGAAGTCAAGGGCGAAGAATTTCGGGATACATATCATTTACCATCTTCCAGTTTTGTATTGCAGGATTTTGATGGGAAAACCAGAGTACTGACGCAGGGAATCGGACACGGACTTGGCATGAGCCAGTACACGGCAGAAAAGATGGCAGAAGACGGTAAAAATTATGAAGAAATTTTATCTTATTTTTTTGAAGGAACAACAATTGAGGAAGTAGTAGAAATATTGGTAAAACCAGAATAAGGCATTCACTTTCTGGCAAAAATAGAGTCAGAGGTGATGAATATGAAGAAAATGGAGCTGTCCCCGGTAGGGAAAAAACGAGCAGCAGCAGGCGTAGCGATTTGCTTTATCGCCACACTTGTATTAACCGGCGCTTATACATGGAGAAATTACCAGAATAAGATAGCGGAAGAGGAACGTCTGATGGAAGAACAGATGGCAAAAGCAGACGAAGAAGCACAAGCGGCAAAGGAAGCAAGCGGAACAGCAAAGAAATGGGAGCAGGAGGTCAAGAATAGTGTAGAAGAAGTTACGGAGCAGGTACAATCTACTTACACAGAGGTACAGGAGACAAAGACAGCCACTCCGAATTTTACAGAGAGCAGCCAGTTACTCTGGCCGGTAAATGGAAATGTCCTTATGAGTTACAGTATGGACAAGTCCGTCTATTTTTCTACATTAGACCAGTATAAATATAATCCTGCACTGGTGATTTCCGGTACTTTAAATGACAATGTCATTGCAGCAGCACCTGGAGTTGTCAAATCCATTGATACGATGCGGGAAACCGGAACGACAGTGACGGTGGATATGGGAAATGGTTATGAATGTCTGTATGGGCAGTTGCAGGATGTTCAGGTGAAAACAGGTGATTATGTAAATGCAAAAGATGTAATCGGTTATGTGGCTGAGCCTACAAAATATTACAGCGTAGAGGGATGCAATCTGTATTTTGAAATGCGCAAAGACGGACAGCCTGTCAATCCAATGGACTATATGAGTGAAGATGAGTAAAAATAGAGCCCGGAAACTCCTGTATTGAAAGGGAGTCCGGGCTCATAGTTATATAAAGTAATTCTCATGCGTTGTATAAGCCACGCGAATAGGAGAAACCTGTAAGGTATATATTATTTTGCAGGTTCTTCAGATAAAGCTACACTACCTTGTGCCTTTTTGTGTTTATCATAAGCTGCAAACATTCCGGCAAGTAATGTTCCTGAAATAGAATGCCATGTGCAGGAAACGGCACAGATGATTGCAGATTCCGGTGTAGAAGCAAACTGTGCAGTTGTTGTAGCAAGGTTTGTAGCAAGACCTGCATTCTGCATACCAACTTCGATTGCGATGGTTCTTTTCTTTGAGGTATTCATGCCTACAAGTTTTCCGGCTACATAGCCAAGAAGGTAACCTAAAGCGTTGTGAAGGAATACGGCAACGAAAATCACAACACCTGACTGGAAGAATTTATCTCCCTGGGAAGAAACAACACCGCCAACAACACAGGCAAGTCCTAATACAGCGATTCCAGGCATGATTTTCTGGAGTTCACGGAAGGTATTGTTCTTACCGAACAGATAGTTCAGAAGGAAACCTAATGCAACCGGAAGAATGACAGTTTCAACGATAGAAATCAGCATTGGCAATGCTTTGATGGAAATACTGGTTCCGCTTGCCAGCAGTGAAACCATTAATGGTGTCACAATTGGTGAAAGAATGGTTGATACGGTTGTCATTCCTACGGAAAAAGCAACATCGCCGCCACAAAGGTAAGACATAATATTGGATGATACACCACCCGGGCAGCAGCCTACAAGAATCAGTCCGAGGGCAATTCCATCAGGAAGCTGCAATGCTTTTGTCAGTGCAAATGCGAGAAATGGCATAATCAGATATTGTGCCAGTGCGCCTACGCAGATATCGAATGGTCTTTGTGCTAAAATTTTGAAATCTTCTGTGGTCAGAGTAAGTCCCATACTGAACATGATGATACCGATGATAATGGACTGACTGGTGAACTTGTTGGAAACAGGGTCGGTAAACAGTGGATGGTTTACCCAGCCCATCATGCCTGGGACGATAAAGGTTACGATGGCGATGGCGATTACTACTACTGAAGTGTAATCTGATAAAAATTTGCTGAATTTTTGTAATGCTTTCATTTGCATTTCCTCCTTTTCTTAAACCCTGACTAGTGGTCAAAGTACTTGTTCACCGAAATAAGTATAAAGGAAACAATAAAAAAATCCCTCTCCAGAACTACTGGAAAGGGACGAATAAATCCGCGATACCACCCTAATTCCACAGAAAAACTCTGTGGCACTTCACATACTAACATATGCTATCCCATAACGGAGGCAACCGGCGAGGTTTACTTGCAGTTTATGCGTTCAGCCCGCTTCTTAGAGAGGATAATCGATAATCTGTTACTGTCTGTTCGCACCAACCACAGACTCTCTGAAAATAATCATGATTACGACCTTGTTCTCGTCAACGAATTTCTGTGAACTTTATTTTCTTTCTGTTTGCTATTATAGTCCTCTTGAAAAATATGTCAAGAGGGAATTTTATTTAATTATTTTGCAAATTTAATTGTTTTTTTAGATAGCGGAGCTGTCCGCCGCTTAGTACAACATCTATTTCATTTGCAGATAATTCTAGTTTTACGTTAAATGAAAAGTTCTTTGTTATATTTCTTACACTTACTGTTCGGGTTGGAATCTGGCTATAGAAAAAAAGAAAAATTAATGTGACAAAATTGTAAGATTAATGAAAGTAAATTGAAAGCTTGAATAAATATAATAATTATAAAAGGATGGAGGTGTTACTATGAGAAAACAATTTTTATTAGTTGCTATGTGTTTATGTCTCGCCCTTAGTACAAGTATCGGTGGTGCTACTGCTTGGACAAAAGTTGACGAAAGCTTTACAGTCAAATTATATCCTTTCAAATAACAGGAGATATACTTATGGTAGATTTTGTTCGTTTCCTTGATTCTTTATTCATGTTAGCTAAAATTGTTCTGTACATATTAATCGTTTTAGCTCTTATAAAATATTTAAAACATAAATGATTCCTGTACACAAAAAGGCTATGAATTTTCATAGCCTTTTTTACTAAAAAGAAAAATACTGTACACATAACATACGTAATACATCAAAAAAAGGATTTCTAATACTCGGATAGATAAGCGTAAATAGACCAATGGTTGCGAGAATTGATAACCACATGGTTGCATCCATTTTATCATTTTTACAATAGTTCTTATAAGGAACCTAATCATATTATCCTTTTCTACAACAACTACATCTTCAGAAATTCCATGTTTTTCTTTTAGTTTTTCTTGATTTTCCCGAAATTTCTTTTCCTTAGTTTTTTTAAACTTTTCTTAAAATCTCATGTGGAGGTTCTATTTCATTTGCCAGAGTATGTTCTGTCAACTCTGACATCAGTTTCAGTTTCTTGTTAATCAATGGGCGCATACAGTTGGGAACATGTTCCTGATGTGCACGGTGGATTGCGACACATTCTTTACAGTTTCCATGATAGCGGCAGGCTTTGAGGCAAGGACAGTGGTCTTTATCCTTGTATTCTTCACGGAATTCTGAAGCGAATTCTTCTTGGAGTCTCAGACCTTCCGTGCGATTTCCCTTATGAAATTCTGCCATTGCGTCTAATTCTTTCTGGTTTCCCTCAATCTTCATCCTGTTAAATGCCTCCTGTTCTTGCGGTTGATTTATACGCGGCAAATCAATCGCTCATAGTTGTTTTTGGAATCCTTGATTATTTTGATTTTTTTCTGTTCTATCAAATCTATCATAAGGTTTCCTTTCTTGCATATATATTGCTTTTCGTTTGTATCATACTTCACTTTGATTAAAAAGAAAAGATACTACAAAAAAGTATCGTCCGTTCATGTTTAACCTGTTATCAAATCAGTTTCAAGGCTGAGCAATTTGCTGATTTCTAAGGCAATATCGTTCAATCCCAATTATTGCAATAAAGGATATGGGCAGCAGATGCTGCAGAGTGCGTATGAAATTTCCAAAAGGCTATACCCTGGAAAGCCTTTGTATTTGGAAGTGAGAGAATGGAATAAACGTGCTATACGTTGTTATGAAAAGGCAGGATTTGCAATTGATGGTTCAGCGTATCAACTTGAAACCAGTATCGGGGTGGGAACATTTTACAGAATGATACGAGAGTAAAAGGACAGGATTTTTTTGAAATAATTTTCAAAACCCGTTGAATTAAATTTATTACTATATTATAATTGATTAAACCAAAAAGAAATTGTACCCATAAAAGCGTTGATGAAGAAAGTAGTGCAGTCCGGTTCTGACAGAGAGAGAAACATTTGCTGGAAGTTTCTTGAGAACAGATTACATGAAGACCACTTCGAAGCTGTGCGTAGAAGGACTTGTTCCGAAGCGTTACCGTATTGCCCCGTTATCGGCTGTAAGAGTTAAAAATTAAGGTGGAACCGTGTGCAAGCACCCTTAGATTATGGATAAATCTATGGGTGCTTTTTCAGTTATTAGGAAAGAGAAGGAGAATACAAATGGTTAATTTTAAAGAAGACGAGAGCTTAAATACGCTCAATCATTCTTGTGCCCATGTTATGGCGCAGGCAGTGAAACACCTTTATCCAAATGCTAAATTCTGGGTAGGCCCTGTTGTTGCAGAAGGATTCTATTATGATATTGATCTTGGTGAAGATGTAATTCGTGATGAAGATATTGAAAAAATTACAAAAGAAATGAAAAAGATTATTAAATCTGGGAAAAAGATTATCCGTCGTGAAGTTTCTAAGGAAGAAGCTTTGGAAATGTTCAAAGACGATTCTTATAAACTGGATTTAATTGCAGATCTTGAGGATGGTAATATCACTGTTTATGATCAGGGCGATTTTACAGACCTCTGCCGTGGACCTCATGTGGATAATGTAAAAATGTGTAAATACTTCAAGCTGCTCCGTCATTCCGGTGCTTACTGGAAGGGTGACAGCAATAATAAGATGCTTCAGCGTATTTATGGTGTATGCTTCCCAACTCAGGAAGAACTGGATGCACATATACAGTTATTAGAGGAAGCTAAAGAAAGAGACCACCGTAAAATCGGTAAGGAAATGAATCTGTTTATGGTAGATGATCTTGTCGGACGTGGTCTTCCAATGTATATGCCAAATGGTTATGTCATCTGGCAGGAACTGGAAAATTACATCAAGAATAAGGAGAGAAAACTGGGATATCTCCATGTTATGACTCCATGTGTTGGAACAATCAATCTCTACAAGACTTCCGGTCACTGGGATCACTACAAAGAGAATATGTTCCCACCTATGGAAATGGAAGGAGAGTCTTTCGTTCTCAGACCGATGAACTGTCCACATCATATGATGATTTATGCAAACAGAAGACATTCTTACAAAGATTTGCCAATCCGTATCGGTGAAATTGCACATGATTTCCGTTTTGAAAGCAGTGGTACATTGAAAGGTATCGAACGTGGCCGTCATTTCTGTCAGAATGATGCGCATTTGTTCGTAACACCAGAGCAGATTAAGGATGAATTTACAAAGGTTGTTAATTTGATTTTTGACACCTATAAAGATTTCGGTATCACGAATTACCGTTGTGTTCTTTCACTTCGTGATCCTGAAAATAAAGAAAAGTACCATGATGATGATGAAATGTGGAATGCTGCTGAAGATGCACTGAGACATGTGTTAAATGACATCGGCATTGAATATACAGAAGAAGTTGGTGAAGCTGCTTTCTATGGTCCGAAACTGGATGTAAATGTTCAGCCGGCTGTTGGTAATGAAATCACACTTTCTACCTGCCAGTTGGATTTCTGTCTGCCTGCTAAATTTAATCTGTATTACATTGACAGTAATGGCGAAAAGAAGACACCAGTTGTATTGCATCGTGCTATCCTGGGCTCTTTGGACCGCTTTATGGCTTATATTTTGGAAGAAACAAAGGGAAATCTGCCAACATGGCTTGCTCCTGTTCAGGTTTGCGTTATTCCGGTAAAAACGGATGATGATGGATTAAATGCTTATGCCCAGGAAATCGTTGATGCATTAGAGGCAGCAGATGTCCGCGTAGAACTTGATAACCGTTCTGAAAAGCTTGGTTATCGTATGCGTGAAGGTCAGGTACAGAAGATACCTTATCTGTTGGTTGTCGGATTTAATGAAAAAGATGACCGCAGCGTTTCATTCCGTCTCCACGGAGAAAAAGAAACCAATGTTCTTCCATTGGATGATTTTGTAGAAAAGATTAAGAAAGAGATTGCTGATAAATCCAGAGAACATATTCATTTAAATTAATGCGTGTGTTATAAAAATAAATGCCTGTCATATGGTTAGTAAATCATATGACGGGCATTTTTTTAGTCGGTTCGATTTTTTGGTACTGGGAATTGGGAAGCTGTCATATTTTTAATACATTGGATAGAACATTCTATCAATTTCTTTGCAGCAGGGGATGCATCTTTCATAGAAGGAACTGCGATTCCCAATTCTATAAATTGAGGTGGTGAAAATGGAACTTGTGCAACTACATTGCAGTCCCATTTTTGCGCAATAAGCCGTTGATTAAAGCTGATTCCTAATCCGGCACTTACCATGTTGTAGGTAGTAAAGCCGTCTCTTGTAGTGAAACGGGTTTGTGGGTGCAGTTGCAGGGCAGCTAATAAGCGGTCCTGATCGGTATCATGGTCAGGGGAAGTATGAATAAATGGTTCCCTTTCTAAATTTTCAATAGGAAATGAGTCTGCCAGTGCAAGTGGGTGGTTTTGTGGCAGCCATGCGACCAGTTCATCCTGATAGACTGGAAGCCAATCGCAATCCATAGAACGTGGTTTGGCGCAAAAGCAGCAGTCCACAGAATTTTCATGCAGCCATTTTGACATTTCCAGATTTCCACCTTCCTGCATCTGGATGGATACACCTGGAAAACGATTGCGGAATTCCTTTAATATTTCCGGCATCCACATTGCAGAAATGCTATAATAGCAGCCAATTGTCAAAGAACCTTTTATGATACCGCATATATCTGCACTAAATTGAAGGGCATTTTGCTGCGCGTGGACAATTTCACGGAACAGGGGAAGCATTGCTTTTCCATTTTCTGTAAGCTGAACCCCCTTTTTGCTGCGTACAAACAGGGAGAAACCAACTTCATTTTCCAGACTTCCCAGCATTCTTGTGATACCGGATTGTGTATAACCTAATCGTTCTGCAGCTGCGGTTAAGCTGCCGGTTTCTGCTGCGATTAAGATTGCTTCACATTTTGTTGCATCCATTTTTTTACTCTCCGATTAATGATATAGTATCATGTCAATAATGACAAATTGATGTTTGTGTCATAGATAAGGATATTTTATAATGATGTTAACAATATGTCAATATCATAGATTTCATACGGAAAGAGGAAAGATATTATGAGTAATTTTTTGTCTTTTTCATGCGATTATATGGAGGGTGCGCATCCACAGATTTTGAAGCGTCTTATGGAAACCAATCTTGTTAAAACACCGGGATATGGTCTGGATGATTATTCCAAATCGGCTAAAGAAAAAATTCGTGATGCCTGCAAGGCACCGGATGCGGAAGTATTCTTTTTAGTAGGAGGAACACAGACTAATGTCACGATGATTGATGCTATACTAAAAAGTTATGAAGGTGTCATTGCTGCGGATACTGGACACGTCAGCGTGCATGAAGCAGGTGCGATTGAGTTTGGCGGACATAAAGTTCTGACACTGCCACATCATAACGGGAAAATTAATGTCAGACAAATCGAAACTCTTTTGGATGACTATCAGAATGATGCAAATCGTGATCACATGGTTATGCCCGGAATGGTTTATCTCTCTCATCCGACAGAATACGGAACACTGTATTCGAAAGCGGAATTGAGAGAAATCAGTGCTTTATGCTGTTCACGTAACATTCCGCTTTATCTGGATGGAGCCCGGCTGGCATATGCACTGGCATGTCCGCAAAATGAAATTACATTAGCAGACATCGCTGAGTTGTGTGATGCATTCTACATTGGTGGAACAAAGTGTGGCGCATTATTTGGCGAAGCGGTTGTCATTCCGAAAGCAGGGTGGCTTCCACACCTTTTCACGATTATCAAACAGCATGGCGCATTACTTGCCAAAGGACGAATGCTTGGAATCCAGTTTGACGAATTATTTACCGATTATTTGTACGGAAGGGTCGGAGTACCTGCAATTCAGGCAGCAGATCGGATTCGGCAGATACTTATTCAAAATGGTTATACGTTATGTTTTGATTCCCCGACAAATCAGGTTTTTTGTATCATTGAGAATACAGAGATGGAACAGTTGGCCGAGAAGGTAGAATTCGGTTTTTGGGAAAAATATGATGATTCTCATACGATTATCCGTTTTGCCACAAGCTGGGCAACGAAAATGGAAGATGTTGAAGCATTGTGTACAGTGTTGTAATAAAAGCTATCTATCTTTCAATGAATCTTAGAGGACGCTTTTGCGATAAATGCAGAGTGTCCTTTTTTAGTTGCATATCGGATTCTATTCGATTGACACAGACTCTTAAAAATATATTACTAAAACCTCCCATACTGATTTGGTGTGTTGAACCTTGAAAATTCAATATTAAATCTCCTCCTCGTAGGTGATGTTAATAGCACCTACGAGGAGATTCTTTTTTAAACAGAATTTTATTGCTGTAAATCAAGTTCTGCTTGTGTCAATTCATCTAAAAATTGTTTGGATTCATCATCTACCAGTTTGTAAGAATATACTTCATTTTCCAAATATGCGTTATAGTAGTCGTTTGGATTATCGTAGATAGTATCTTTTATTGTATCACTTCCTGCCGCAAATTCATCGTATTTTAACCGATACAATTTAAAATAGTATAATTGGTTTGTTATATCGAGATAATAAAGAATATTCTTGTTTTTTACAATAATATCTTCCCAACTTGTGTGATATTCTGCTAATAAAGGTTCATAATCCTTAACATTATTGGCATTAGAAAGTCTTGAAATCCATTGTTGCATAAATTTATCGAACTCATCATCGGATGGAGTGATATCTAATCGTTCAGCTTCTTTATATAATTTCCATTTTTTTACCAGTCTTGCTTTTTCTTCGGATATGGCATCTTCTTTTGAATATCCTTGATTTTGCATATATTCTACTGAAAATAGAAAATAATTTTTCATATTCATTTGCTCTGAATTATTAGATGCTTTTAAAAATTGCTCCAAATATTCCAATGGGATAGTAATACTAAATTCGGAATTAGTAGATAAAATTTCATCTTTATCTTTATAGAGTGAGTCATAGCTCTCTTTACCAATATAATTTATTATGAAATCTACGTTAGAATATAGATTACCATTATGTTCTAAATACCACTTTCTATCCCACTTAAAAAATGAAAAAATATTTTTTTCACCATTTTCATAAATAAAAGAAATATACATTTTATTATCATTTACAGGAACTTTTTTTGCTTCTGTATCATCTAGTGGAATAGCATTCTCCAAGTCTTTAATAAGATTTTCAAATTTATTAGATGGGTACTCCGTTTTATCCATTCTATGTGCATGTATCTGAATTTTGTTTATTTGTTCTATGTTTTCAATTGTAATTATAGGGGAGGAACTTTTCAGAGTACTCTTACATCCTGTAACTAGAAGAATGTTTAAAGCCATAATCATCAATGTAAGCATATTTTTTCCCATTTTTTTCATATAAATTTTCTCCTCTCTGTTATGAAGTGACCTTTGTCAAGACTTATTTTCACAAACTTATTTTTTCTGAC
>OIZO01000526.1_pt1 | contig 25539 bp, 18 predicted proteins | sample 1588551 | NCBI WGS metagenome assembly OIZO01 (sample SAMN03283271) | human gut metagenome | biome: human-associated habitat; material: feces | host: Homo sapiens | place: Peru | collected 2012 | reverse complement strand
GGAGGGGATGATGGATACCACCACCTTGGCCCACAGGCCCCAGGTGCCTTTCTTTTCCTCCGGGGTCTTGTCCGGGGAGAAGGGGTTCAGCTTGTGGAAGAACAGAACCACCACGGCCATAATGGCACCCAGCTGAATCACCACGTCAAACATGCTCTTGAATTCCTGGGAGACATTCAACTGCACCAGCTCGTCCAGAAGAATCAGGTGCCCCGTAGAGGAAATGGGCAGCCACTCGGTAATGCCTTCTACAATGCCGAAGAGCACGGCCTTTAATAATTCAAGCATCGGTCGTTACCTCACGATCTGTTTTATGAGAAATTTCATCCCCCACATCATACAGGATTTGCCATGGTTTTGCAAGAGAAATTCCTGTAAAACCGGGTGTTCCGCCGCCCGTTTATGAAAAATTTATGTTTCTCCGGATTAAGTGCCCGAAAATCCGGCTATACTCAGCCTCGGAGGTGCAAGAAAATGCGCAATAACAAAACCTTCGGAATCGGAGGAAAGGGCTACTACATAGCCCTGGTCCTGTGTGCGGCAGCCATCGGGATCACGGGCTATGTGTACCGGAACAATCAAAAGAAGGTGGAGCAGGTCTCCCTGCTGGAAACCCAGGAGGTAGCGCTCCGGGCCAGTGAAACCACTGCGGCGGCCACGGAGCAGCCGGCAACAAAGGGAACCGCCCCCAGCCGGGCGGAAACCCAGCCGCCCCAGACCCAGGCGACGGTCCCCTCGAAGCCATTGAAAACCGGCCTGCCGGTTCAGGGCAGCGAGGCCGCCGTCTACTCCATGGACGCGCTGAGCTACAATGAGACCACCCGGGACTGGCGGGTGCACAATGGCGTGGACTACGGCGCGGAGGCGGGAACCCCCGTCCTGGCGGCAGCCGACGGGACCGTGACGGCGGTGAAGGAGGATGATCTCATGGGCTGCACCCTGGTGCTGCGCCACAGCGGCGGCTATGAGACCACCTATTCGGGCCTTGCCCAGATGCCGGAGCTGGCAGTGGGGGAGACGGTGGAGCTGGGAGAGCAGATTGGCGAGGTCGGGACAAGCGCCCTGGCAGAAACCGCCCTTGGCCCCCATGTCCACTTCTCCGTCACCTATCAGGATATGCCCATGAACCCGGAGGATTTCCTCTCCTAACCTTCCCCGGGCCGGTTTCCCTTGACAACACATCTGCTCTGTGCTATAATGCAAAACAATGAGCAAAGGCGCTCGTTTTCTTCGGAAAAGCTCTTTTTCCGAGGGAAACGGGCGTTTTCTTTTTTAAAAAAGTTCGTTAACATGCATAAAACAAGAGAACAAAAGCAAGGGGGATTCCGGCAGAACAACACAGGCAAGCGCTGAAAAAAGAAAGCATGGCCCCCGGTTGGGAGCCGAAAGGAGAAGCAAATGAGAGAAATAAACCGCAAGCTGGTGCTGGAGGACGGCAGCGAATACTATGGCTGCGCCTTTGGAAGCAATATTGACCGGGTCTGTGAGATCGTCTTCAATACCTCCATGTCCGGCTACCAGGAAATTGTCTCCGACCTGAGCTATACGGACCAGATGGTGGTCATGACCTATCCCTTAATTGGCAACTACGGCATGGCTGAGGACGACTACGAGTGCAAGTTCCCCTCCATCGGCGGCCTGTGCTGCTATGACTACAACGACACTCCCTCCAATTTCCGCTGGGTGAAGACCCTGTCCGAATCCCTGGAGGAATACAATATCCCCGGTATTTCCGGCATCGATACCCGGAAGCTCACCCGCAGCATCCGGGACCTGGGCTCCCGAAGAGTGCTGATCACCGCCCCGGATACCCCGGTGGAAAGGGCTCTGGAAATCATCGCCGCCACCCCTGTGCCCCATGATGCGGTGTCCCGGGTCAGCTGCAAAAAGCGCTGGTATTCCCGGACGGCGGATGCAAAATACAACGTGGTGGCCATCGACTGCGGCATGAAGCTGAACATCATCCGCTCTTTGAATCAGTTCGGCTGCAATGTCACTGTGGTGCCCTACAATACCGGCGTGGAGGAGATCCTGTACATGAAGCCTGACGGTGTGTTCCTCTCCAACGGCCCCGGAGACCCCACGGATGTGGTGAAGGTCATCGACACCGTCAAGGCCCTTCGGGGGAAGACCCCTATTTTCGGCATCTGCCTGGGCCATCAGATTCTCTCCCTGGCCTACGGCGGCGAAACCTACAAGCTGAAATTCGGCCACCGGGGCGGCAACCACCCTGTGAAGAACCTGCAAACGGGGAAAATTGAGATCACATCCCAGAACCACAGCTATGCCGTGGTTCCGGAGAGCCTGGAAAAGACCCCTCTGGAAATCACCCATATCAACCTGCTGGACGGAACCGTGGAGGGCGTAGCCTGCAAAGAGGACCGGGCCTTCTCCGTCCAGTACCACCCGGAGAGCGCCCCCGGCCCCCAGGACAGCCGATACCTGTTCCGGCAATTCATCACACTTATGGAGGAGGGCAAGCACCATGCCTAAGAGAACCGACATCAAGAAGGTCCTGGTCATCGGCTCCGGCCCCATCGTCATCGGCCAGGCGGCGGAATTCGACTATGCCGGTACCCAGGCCTGCCTGGCGCTGCGGGAAGAGGGCTACTATGTGATCCTGGCCAACTCCAACCCGGCAACCATCATGACCGATACCACCATCGCAGACAAGGTGTATATGGAGCCCCTGACCCTGGAATATCTGGCTCGTATCTGCCGCTATGAGCGGCCGGACGCCATCGTCCCCGGCATCGGCGGCCAGACGGGGCTGAATCTTGCCATGCAGCTTGCCAAAAAGGGCGTGCTGCAGGAGTGCGAAATTGAGCTGCTGGGCACCGGCGTGGAATCCATCGAAAAGGCCGAGGACCGGGAGCTTTTCAAGGAGCTGTGTGAAGCCATCGGCGAGCCGGTGGTGCCCTCTCAGATCACCTACTCCGTGGAGGAGGCCGTGGCGGCGGCGAAGGAAATCGGCTATCCCGTGATTCTGCGCCCCGCCTTTACCCTGGGCGGCACCGGCGGCGGCTTTGCGGACGACGAGGATGGCCTGCGCGCCATGATGAAAACCGCCCTGGCCCTGTCTCCCGTCCACCAGGTGCTGGTGGAGAAGAGCATCAAGGGCTACAACGAGGTGGAGTACGAGGTCATCCGGGATGGAGCGGATACGGCCATTACCGTGTGCAATATGGAAAACATGGATGCCGTGGGCATTCACACCGGCGACTCCATCGTGGTGGCCCCCAGCCAGACCCTGACCAATAAGGAATACCACATGCTCCGGGACAGCGCCCTGAAAATCATCCGGGCGCTGGATGTGAAGGGCGGCTGCAATGTGCAGTTTGCCCTTGACCCCCATTCCTTCCGGTACTATGTCATCGAGGTCAACCCCCGGGTGTCCCGGTCCTCCGCCCTGGCCTCCAAGGCCACGGGCTACCCCATCGCCCGGGTCTCGGCCAAAATCGCCGTGGGTATGAACCTGGATGAGATCCGCCTGGCCAACACCCCCGCCTGCTTTGAGCCCACATTGGACTATGTGGTCACCAAAATGCCCCGGTTCCCCTTTGACAAGTTCCCCTCCGCCTCCAATTTCCTGTCCACCCAGATGAAGGCCACCGGTGAGGTGATGAGCGTGGGCAGGTGCTGGGAGGAGAGCCTGCAAAAGGCCATCCGTTCCCTGGAGGACGGGGCCTACGCCCTGCGCCTTCCCAAATTTGCGGACTGGTCCGATGTGTCATTGCTGGACTATGCGGCCAAAGGCCCCTCGGACCGTATCTATGCCCTGGGGGAGCTATTGTACCGGGGGATGGATCTGGCCAGAATCTGCGATGCCACGGCCATCAGCATTTTCTTCCTCAGCAAGCTGAAAAACATCACCCAGTTCGAAAAGGAGCTGGAGGAGAATCCCGGGAGCCTGCCCCACTTGAAGCAGGCAAAGTGCCTGGGCTTCTCCGACCGGCGGATTGCCGCTCTGTGGCACACATCGGAGCGGGAAATTTACGAAACGCGCTGCCGGGAAAATCTCTTTCCGGTGTATAAGATGATCGATACCTGCGCCAGCGAGTTTGAGAGCTACGTGCCCTATTTCTACTCCACCTATGCCCAGGAGAATGAGTCTGTGGTCACGGACCGGAAGAAGATCATCGTCCTGGGCTCCGGCCCCATCCGCATTGGCCAGGGCGTGGAGTTCGACTATTCCACCGTCCATGCCCTGCGGACCATCCGCAGCGCGGGCTACGAGGCCATTGTCATCAACAACAACCCGGAAACCGTCTCCACAGACTATACCGCTGCGGACAAGCTGTATTTTGAGCCCCTGACCACGGAAGACGTGATGAACATCATCCATCTGGAGAAGCCTCATGGGGTCATCGTCTCTCTGGGCGGCCAGACGGCGGTGAATCTGGCCCAGAGCCTTGCGGACCGGGGGGTGAACATCATCGGCACGGACTGTGCCGCCATTGAAAAGGCGGAGAACCGGGATGCCTTCGATGCCCTCATCCGCTCCCTGCACATTCCCAATCCCAAGGGCGAGGCCGTGACGGACATTGAATCCGGTGTGGCGGCAGCGGAGCGCATTGGCTATCCCGTGCTGGTGCGGCCCAGCTTCGTCCTGGGCGGCCGGGCCATGGAGATCGTAGCCAATGAAGAAATGCTGCGGCGGTATCTGCGCAATGCCGTGGAGATCGACGAGAAGCGCCCGGTACTCATTGACCGCTATATCGTGGGCAAGGAGGTGGAGGTGGATGCCATCTGCGACGGAGAGCAGGTGTTCCTCCCGGGCATTATGGAGCTGGTGGAGCGCACCGGCGTTCACTCCGGCGACTCCATCTCCGTGTATCCGCCCTACAGCCTTTCGCAGACCGTGAAGGACCGGATCGCGGACTATACGGAAAAGCTGGGCCTGGGCATTGGAATCAAGGGCCTGTTTAACATCCAGTTTATTGTGGATAAGAAGGGCGATGTGTACATCATCGAGGTCAACCCCAGAGCCTCCCGCAGCGTGCCGTTTTTGAGCAAGTCCACCGGGGTAAACCTGGTGGAGATCGCCACCAGGGTCATGCTGGGCCAGTCCCTTGCCCAACAGGGAATTACCCGGCTGCATCTGCCGGAGAAGCCCATCTGGTACGTCAAGGCCCCGGCCTTCTCCTTTGCCAAGCTGGGGGGCATGGATACCTACCTGTCCCCGGAGATGAAGTCCACCGGCGAGGCCATCGGCTACGACCGGAAGCTGAACCGGGCGCTCTATAAGGCCCTGCAGGCCTCCGGCATTAAGATGAAGGAATACGGCACGGTCATCGTCACCCTGGCGGACGAGGACAAGGAGGAGGGGCTGCCCCTGGCCCGCCGGTTCTATCAGATGGGCTTCAACATCGAGGCCACCGAGGGCACGGCGGCCTTCCTGAAAAAGCACGGCATCCGTACCCGGGTGCGCCGGAAGCTCAGCGACGGCAGCAATGAGATCCTCACCTCCATCCGGACCGGCTTTGTCAGCTATATCCTGAACACCCGCTCCATCTTCTCCCGGGAGCACTATGACGACGGCCGGGCCATCCGGGAGTGCGCGGTCCAGAACGGCGTGAACACCTTCACCTCTCTGGACACCGCCCGCATCGTCCTGGATGCCCTGGAGGAGGTCATCCCGGAGATTCACACCATTGATGAGAATGTGTAAAATGAACTTCGTTGCTGTAAAAGAAAAGATAAGGTCGAGCGAACGGGGATTGAAAAATAGGGAACTTTACGCTATAATTTAATAGATAAAAGTTCCCTAGGAGGTGCCGCATGAACAACAACTATCCCCAGATTCAAGAGCTGCTGCATCAAAAGGCTGACTATCAGGCACGGCTGAATTTATTGCCATACGATGGGTCTCCGGAAATCAAAGAAGATGGCAGCAACAAATATCTGTATATTCGCAAGCGCATTGGGTCGAGACTCAGTTCAACCTATGTGGACGTATATTCTGACACTCTGTATCAGCTGCTGCTTCGCAATGCCCGCGATGCAAAGGAATATCGGAAAAATATTCGGCGGCTGGACAAAGAATTGGCGCAGCTGGGGTATACAGATCAGGAGATTTCACCCCGTGTGCAGTTAAATCTTGATTTTGCCCGGGCCAACATGAAGTCCAATATCTACGATCAGGCAATTTTGGAAGGTGTGGCAACCAGCTTTCCGCAAACAGAGGATATTATTGATAATGGCATCGTCAACGGCATGACCGCAACGGATGTGCAGAAAATACTAAATCTGAAACACGCCTGGGAGTTTATTCTTGACCGGGATGTGATCACCTACCCCAGTGACTATTCGATTCTGTGCCACATTGCAAAGCTGGTGAATGAAGGCTTCTTTCAGGACGGCGGCAGAATTCGGGGTGTTCCTGTGACGATTGGCGGTTCCAGCTATGTTCCGCCGTTGCCGATTGAAACGGTAATCAAAGAGCACCTGGAGGACATTCTGAAACGAGAGCTGCCTCCCGACGAAAAGGCGATTCAGCTTTGCCTTTACTGCATGAAAGCCCAGATATTCACCGACGGAAATAAACGTGCTTCTGTCATCTTTGCAAATCATTATCTCATCTCACAGGGTGGGGGAATGCTGATTATCCCGGAAAAAGAGGTACCGGAATTTAAGCGGCTTCTTGTGGCCTTTTACGAGGACAGAAGCGATGGTATTCTCCTTTTTATGAAAGATAGATGCGTGAAAACCTTTTGAACTAGGGAACATTTTTGAAATTTTTCTATTAAAAAGTTCCCTGGCCATCGACCTGCGAAAAATGGCAAATTGGCCTTAGGCCGGATGGTATTGCAGCAAAAGAACCCCCCAATACCGGGATTTTACCCGATATTGGGGGATTTTTACGCTTATTTTATTCCTTCACAAACGCAATGGCGTCCCGGTTGCCCACGGCGCAGAAGACGGCGCTGTCCTGGAAGGTGCGCAGCATTGTTACAAGCCCTTCCAGGTCTTCCCGGGTGGTGTGCAGAAGCTCGCGGCGGATGCGCAGAATGTCGGCATGGGAAACGCCCCGCAGGTAGCGGCTGCATTCCAGCGACAGGGCGGTGGAGGGGTCTACCAGAGGATCGGTGGTGTTGACGGTGCCGATGACGGTGCTCTCCAGGTCCTCGCCCTGCTTCAGCCAGTCCTCCAGGAAGTCTGCCATGGCGGCGAAGGCGGCTCTGGTTCCGGGCAGGTTGGGGTCACGGTAGGAGTAGCAGCAGACGTTGCCGTCAGACCCGGCCTTCATGCCCGTGCCGTAGGCGCCGCCCCGAACCCGGACGGCGTTCCACAGGTAGCCATAGGTCATCAGCGAGGCCAGTACGGAAACGCTGCCGGTGTAGCCGCTGCCGATGGCATAGAGGTTAGCGCCCAGGGCGCTGTAGCCCACATCGGAGGCGATCTCAATGGCGGCGGGCTTTTTCTCAAAGGCGGGAACCTGGGCGGGAGCCCCCACAGGGCTCTCCGGCAGGGCGGCGCGGAGGGTATCCACCAGGCCGCGGTCGAGCCTGCCCGTATAGGCGGTGAAGAGCCGGTTTCCGGCAAAGGCCTTTTTCGCCAGGGCGGACAGCGCATCGCACAGGGCGCTGTCCCGGAAGCGCCGGGACAGGGCCTCCAGCCAGGTTACATAACTCTCGCCCTCCAGGCACTCCCGCAGGGCGGTGTCCTTGGAGAAGGGGGCCATGGCCTTGTAGATGGCGAACATGTGGCCGCTGCTGACCAGGGCCTGCTTGTAATAGTAGCTGCCCTGGTCGATGATCTCGGCAATGCGGTCTGCCTCGTCATAGCGTGTTTCGGTCAGCAGTTCGGTCAGCAGGGCCAGGGCCTTGGGAGCGTTCTCCTCCAGCATGGCGGCGGAGACCACCAGATAGGGCTTGCACACATCCAGCTGCTTCGGCGGGGCGATGCGCTCGATTCCTGCGGACAGGTGGCCCAGATTGGCCTTGATGCGGGTTTGCAGGTCCTGGGCAGAGGTATGGGCCGTGTGCAGCTTGCCGAAGCAGTCGGAGAGCACATTCAGCAGCCGCAGCTGCTCCAAATCCAGATCGGACACATCGAAGAAGAGCTTCAGGTAGGTAATGCCGTTGGATTCGGTCTGCACCTGCAAAAGCCCGGCTTTTTCCAGCTTCACCGGGGTTTCGGGCACGGTTTCGGCCACATCGGAAAGGGACAGCGTGGGCAGCGTGGCCAGGGCCTCGGGGGAATCCGGAGCTTTCTGCCAGTCGCCCATGGCTTTAAATGCCGCATAGGCCTTCTCCCGGGCGGCAGCGTCCCAGTGGGCAATGTCGGCTTCCAGGCGGGCCTGCTCGGCGGCCTGGTCCTCCTGGGCCTTGGTCTCGGAGGGCAGCAGACGGACCTTGCAGAGCTTGGCCCCATCGCCCAGCAGCTCCGCCAGCAGGTCTGCAAAGTAGCTGCCGTCTACCTTCCGGCGCAGCGCGTCGTAAATTCCGGCGGTTTCGATATAGGTCAGGGGGTCGTCGCCGTAGAGCCAGCCGTCCAGGGCCGTCAGACCCAGGATCAGGCCGTAGGGCTCCTCAATCTCCCGGCTGGAGAAGGCCATCCGCTCCAGCTCCGCCAGCAGGGCTTCCTTGTCCAGACCCTTGGCGAGAATTTCCCGGACGGTGCCGCTCAGGCACTTCCCGGCCTCGGCGAATTGCTCCTGCCGGGTGTTGCGGATGCTCAGTGTGACAAAGGGCTGGAAAATGCCATCGGTCACGGACAGGGAAACGTCCTGGCACAGGCCCTTTTCCAGGAAGGCCCGCTTCAGGGGGGCCTCGTTGGAGCCCGTCAGGTATTTTGCCAGCACCTTGGCGGCAATGACCTTTTCCGGCTCATCGTGGCGGCAGAGCACCTTGGAGAAGACCAAGTGGGCCTTGGCGTCCTCTCCGGGCTTGACGCAATAGGAGACGGTCTTTTCTGCCGCTGTGGGCTGCTGGACCAGAAAATCAAAGTCCGGGGCGCGGTAGTCGTATTTGCGCAGGTATTCTGCGTCTATGTAGTGCAGAATTTCGTCGATGTCCATTTTGCCGTCCAGGAAAATCCGGGAATTGGAGGGGTGATAGAACCGCTTGTGGCCGGCAATGAACTGCTCGTAGGTCAGCTTGGGGATGCTCTCCGGGTGGCCGCCGCTGACGAAGCCATAGCAGTTGTCCGGGAACAGCAGCCGCATGGATTCCGTCTCCATCAGCTCATCCACGCTGGAAAACGCGCCCTTCATCTCGCTGTACACAACGCCGTTGTAGTAGGGCTGGGCATCCTCGCTGTCGAATTCGTAGTGCCAGCCCTCCTGCATGAAAATCTGGGGCTTTTCGTAGATGGCGGGGCAGAACACCGCATCCAGGTAGACCTCCATCAGGTTGTGGAAATCCCGGTCGTTGCGGCTGCTTACGGGGTACACCGTCTTGTCCGGGTAGGTTATGGCGTTCAGAAAGGTCTGCATGGAGCTTTGCAGCAGATTCACGAAGGGCTCCCGGACGGGAAAGCGCCTGGAGCCGTTGAGCACGCTGTGCTCGAGAATGTGGAAAACGCCGGTGTCGTCCTCCGGCAGGGTCTTGAAGGCAATGGCGAAGGTCTTGTTCTCGTCCGCCCGGTCAAAATACAGGAGCTCCGCCTGGGTCTTCTCGTGGCGCAGGGTATAGAGATCGGCGTGCTTGGAGGGCACATATTCCTTTTTCACCAGCCGGAAGCCGGCGCAGGTCTGCCCGATGTTCGCGGTTCTCAGCCGCAGCAATTCTGTCTGCATGGGGTTCTCCTTTTCTTTGATTCTGTTTTTAGGATACTGGGGCTATTATAGCATGAAAGAGAAAAATAAGATAGAGAAAAAACTTCCCTGAGGGGGAAAAAGGGAAAAGGCTTCCTTCTATGCAAAAATGCGTGAATACCGGCGAAATAATAACCACTTTTCCGGGACAAAAGCAAAGGATATTTGTAGGAGTTGACAAAACCCTTTTTACGCTATGAGACAGTAATGCGTAAAAATTGCACATACTTCAGACCGCTTTTTCGACATTTTGAAGACAGTTGCCTTCTTTTGCTTCCCTTTGCCCAAGTGGGCGCAAGCTGTTGAAAAAATTTTCATTCTCGCTAGAATTAGTAATCGAACGGTAGATATCAAATGGAAAATGCCGTGTATGATGTATCCTATATTAAGGAGGGATGGTTCCATGACAGACCGTCAGCTGCGGCATCTGCGCAGGGAAGAGCTGATCGACATCATCTATACCCTGCAGCTCCGGCAGGAGCAGCTGCAAAAGGAGAACGCAGCGCTCCGGGCAGAGCTGGAGACCCGGCAGCTCCGGGTGGAGAAGGCCGGCTCCCTGGCAGAGGCGGCCCTGGCCGTCTCCGGCGTGCTGGAAGCGGCCCAGAGGGCGGCGGACATCTATCTGACCTCCCTGGGCATTTCCAAGGAATCGAAGGGGGAACCGTGATGCGGCAGAGAAACTGCAATGCCGAGGTACCCTCCCTGGACCAGGTGAAGGCCGAGCGGAAGCGCCTGCGCTACCGCCGCCGGTATCGGCGCACCCTGGCCAGCACCCTGACGGCCCTGCTGGCTGCGGCGGCCATCGGCGTCCTGGCGGCAACGCTGTGGTTCCCGGTGCTGGAGATCCACGGCAGCTCCATGTCCCCCACCCTGCGGGATGGGCAGATCGTGGTGGCCGTCAAGAGCAGCCGCTTTTCCGAGGGCGATGTCATCGCCTTTTACCACGGCAATAAGCTGCTGGTGAAGCGCTGCGTGGCGGGGCCTTCCGACTGGGTGGACCTGGACGAGAGCGGCAACCTGTATGTCAATGGCACTTTGCTGGAGGAGCCCTACCTGACGGAGAAGGCCTTCGGCGATACCAATATCAGTCTGCCCTATCAGGTGGGCGACGGGCGGTGGTTCCTGGTGGGAGACAACCGGAAAATTTCCGTGGACTCCCGGAATACGGCGGTTGGCTGTGTGGCGGGGGAACAGATCGTAGGGCGCATCGCCTTTTGTATCTGGCCGCTGTCGGACTTTGGCCTGATCGGATAAACCATTCTTTTAGTTTCACTTTTGGAAAAGAGGTGCGGCGACTTTGCGGGACTTCGGAACCTATTCTCAGAAACGAAAAGCGGCTCTTCGCCGCAGAAAAATTGTCTGTGCCCTGTGCGCCCTCGTGACCCTGGGGGCCGGTTGGGTGCTTATGCGCCCGGCCATTACCCTGTCGGACCAGCCGGAATGCGGCCTGGAGGCCCATACCCATACCGAGGAATGCTACACCCAGCAGATCGGCCCGGCCCCGCTGGTGTGCACCCTGGAGGAGCACGCGCACAATGACGACTGCTACGATGCAGAGGGGAATCTCCTCTGCCAGACGCAGGAGCACGTCCATTCGGAAGACTGCTATGGGGAGCCGGTGAGCTACCCGGTTTTGACCTGTACGATCCCTGAGCATACCCACACGGACGACTGCTGCCCCATCCCGGAGCCGACCCCCGCCTATACCGTGGCGCCGGAGCTGTGCTGCGGCATGGCAGAGCACACCCATGGGGAGGGCTGCTACGATGGGGAGGACCTGATCTGCACCATCCCGGAGCACATCCATACGGATATCTGTCTGGTGCAGCAGGAGCCCCAGCAGACGGAAGAGCCCCAGCAGACGGAAGAGACGGAGCCCCTTCCCCCTCTTGACGGGCTGCGGCAGCGCCTGGGCATTGAGACGGAGGAGGACAGCGTTGCCCTGGATGCACTGCTGGAACAGTACGGTTTCAGTCCGGAAGAGATTCTGGAGGGCTTGAAGGAAATGGAGGCAGACCCGGAAGTGGAGAAAATCGATTCCCTGGAGACCCTGCAAGCCCTGCTGGAGGCAGCGGCGGCGGTGGAGACCTTGGAAACGGAGGGCGGGACATTGGTCCCCAAGACCGGCGGCGGTTACATTGGCACGGTAACAGTCGGAGATATGACCGTAACGGTTGACACGGCTTCGTGGCAGACGGGGCTGGATGGCTGCAAGCTGAGCGTGTCCACAACAGAGACGGAAACGGTAAAAATGGATCACGGGGAAGTTGTGGTAGACAAAGGCATTGCGGTGAAAATTGTCAATGCGGACGGAACGGATTGTACAGCCAGCGTCCAGTGCAATGGTATCACGATTACGGCAACGGAGGCCATGACCGAAAGCGCATCTCCCAAGATCTATCACCATGAGAACGGAGAACTGAAAGAGTACGAGCGATGGCAGAAGGTAAGCCTGTCAGAGGACAGGAAGACGCTGACGACCGGAGAAAATTTTGCTCTTCCGGCGGAGTTCCTGATCGACCACTGGGAGCCGCTGAAGGAGACCTATCTGGACTGGCCGGGGGCCTCCTACTCCATCGGCTATATCCTCAGAAAGTACAATGTGTTTGTGCAGAATGATTACACCGGCAGCCATGTGGTTGGCCCTGTTGTGGCAGGCGGAACCGTAACACTGAACGGCCTGGGCGGGCTGTCCTACGGAAACCAGTACGGAGCCCCCCACGGTGCACCAAGCTACATTGGAACTACGAATGTCAATACGATCATCACGGCCCAGCCGGACCTGCCCGTATATCTGGGCGTAGGGATGTATCCAACCGGTATCGGCGTGAATGACGGTAGCGGCCAGGATACCGGAAACTACTGGTATGCACAGCAGTATGTGGATTTCACTGCTGCGACGCGTCAAATCCGTGCGGAGATGGCCGGTATCACCGGAACAGCCGGGGTATTGGGGGAAGACAATATCGGCAAAACCCTCAATGCGGGCGGCTGCTATGAATTTCCGGCGGGAGCGTTTGCGCGGGGACAAAACCTGAACCTGCTGAGCGCTGCAGCCGGTCAGGATACGACCATCATCCTCCGGGGGGAAACGGTAGATATCCCCACGGTATGGTTGGACGGCAAGCAGCCGGACAGCATCGAATCCGGCCAGCAGAGCGGCATCGTCTTCCTGTGCCCGGATGCAGCCACCGTCAACGGAACGGCGGTGACGGGCCACATTGTAGCCCCCAATGCCCATGTGGACCTGGACGGCGGCTATTTCAACGGCTGCGTCATCGCCAAGAGCCTGAAAGCGGCAGCCGAGGGCCATATGTGGGCCTACAGCGGCCAGAGAATGCCCATGACCACCAACAATCTGCAGGCGGTCAAGCTCTTAAACGGCAAGCAGATCACAGACCAGACCCTGCCGGACACGACCTTCACCTTTGACCTTTACGAAAAGAATGGGGAAGGCGACTGGTCCGAGGCCCCTGTTCAGAGCGTAAACAATGCGCTCTCGGAGGTCAATTTCAAGGAAATCATCTATCAGTCACCCGGTGAGTATCTCTATAAGATTCAGGAACGGAACGAGTCGGCAACCCACCCGGGAATCATGTTTGACAGCACCGTCTACTATGCCAAGGTAACGGTAACGGCTTCGGGCGGAAGCCTTCTGGCCAAGGCGACCTATTATTCCGATGAAGCCTGCCAGGACCAATTGCCAAACGCCTATTCCGTGACCTTCAACAACCGCTATGGCGGCAAGCTCCCGGACACCGGCGGCCCCGGAATGACGGTATACATTCTCCCCGGCATTTCCTTAATGGCTCTGGCCCTTGCCGGAGCGTGCATCTCCCGGAAAAGGAGGGCAGCGTAGTTCCCCCTAAGATCACGAAAACAAAATTTACAAAGGAAAAGGAAGGAAAACACAATGAAACATACGAGACAGATTTTTGCCCTGGTTCTGGCCCTGGTCCTGACCCTGGGACTGTGCGCGACGGCGTTCGCAGACGAGGCAAAGCCCGGCAGCATCACCATTTCCAACCCCGCCCAGGGGAAGACCTACGAGGTGTTCAAGCTCCTGGATGTCGCCGCGGACGAAAGCGACCTGGAAAACAACGGCTTCATCTACAAGCTGACGACCGATGCCTGGGCAGACTTTATTACCAACGTCAAGGACGGCAGCGATAATAACTACTTTAATCTCTTTGAGAACGGCGGTACGACCTATGTCCTGGCAAACAAAAACCTGAAGAACGGTATTGCGGATTTCGCCGCCAAGGCCAAGGCCTATGCAGAAACCAATAAGCTCGCTCCAATCAAGACTGCTAAGGCTGAGGCAGAAGGCGCATTGGAAATCAGCGGCCTGGACCTGGGCTACTATCTGGTGCGGTCCGACCTGGGCATCCTCTGCTCTCTGGATACCACCGCTCCCAACGCACAGGTAAAGGAGAAGAACGAAGCAACGGTCATTGTGAAGAATGTGGAGGATACCACCAAGAAGCAGAACGTGGCTGAGATCGGTACATATGTTAAGTTTACCATCCGGATCACGGTGAACGATAGGGCCCCTGTGAACTACAAGCTCGTGGATGAGATGACGGACGGCCTGACCTTTGTCAAGAATGAAACCTATCCTTTGACCGTAACGGTGAATGAAAATACACTGGATGCTGCAAACTACAAAGTCACCGAGACCACCGAGCCCAGAGGATTTACCCTTACTTTTAACAACAATGCCGAAGGCAACGCAAGCATCCTGAAAACCGGCGATGTGGTAACGGTCACCTATTACGCGCAGATCAATGAAAACGCCAAGATTGCCGACGAAGCCAACGTCAACAAAGCCAAGGTGGAATACGGTACGAATTCCCATACGGAGTACGACACGACCGAGACCTACGTCTGGAAGATGAACATTGTCAAGTACACCACGGTACAGGCCGCGGACAGCGGGGAGACAACGGAAAAGAGACTGGCCGGTGCAACCTTTCAGCTGAGCAGAGATGAAGCAGGTACGGAAGTTATCAAGCTTGTCAAGGTTGATGACACGACCTATCGCCTGGCACTGCCCACCGAAACCGATACCGCAGTCGATACCATTACCACCGGTGAGACCGGTGCGCTGGTAATCAACGGCCTGGCGGACGGCACCTACTACCTGACCGAGACCAAGGCCCCGAGGGGCTACAACCTGCTCAGAGAGCCCGTCAACGTGACCATTGGTCATAAGGACGCGAACGGCAAGCTGACGGAAACCAGCTTCGTTGCCGATCAGACACAAACGGATACGAGCGGCGTCGTCAAGGTCGAGAACAACGCCGGCGCCGAGCTGCCCTCCACCGGCGGCATCGGCACCACCGTCTTCTATGTCCTGGGCTCCGCCATGGCCCTGGGCGCCGTGATCCTGCTGGTCACCAAGAAGCGCATGGCCGCATAACAAAGACCCATTTCTTTCCCCCTTTCATTTCCCCACGCCCCTGCGCAGGGGCGTGGGGAAACAAGGTAAAACGACAGCAGAAAGGAGAGCTCTGCATGAAAAAGAAAACGTCCGGGAAGCTGACCAATATTGTCCTGGTGCTGATTTTTCTGGCAGGGCTGTCCTTGCTGCTGTACCCCACCGTCAGTGACTATTGGAATTCCCTCCACGCCAGCCGGGCCGTTTCGGAATACGCCGAGCAGGTCAATGCCCTGGACAAGGACCGGTATAAGGACCTGTGGAAGCAGGCGGTGGACTACAACCGCACCCTTTTAGACCGGGTAAACAGCTTCACCCTGACGGAGGAGCAGCAGGAGCAATATGAAGAGCTTCTGAACCTCAGCGGCACGGGCATTATGGGCTATATCGAGATCCCCAATATCAATGTGTCCCTGCCCATCTACCACGGCACCGCCGAATCCGTTTTGCAGATCGCCGTGGGCCATGTGGACTGGACCAGCCTGCCCGTAGGCGGCGGGGGCACCCACTGCGTGCTCTCCGGCCACAGGGGCCTGCCCAGCGCCAAGCTGTTTACCAATCTGGACAAGATCGTGGAGGGGGATACCTTCTCCATCCGGGTGCTGGACGAGGTGCTGACCTACGAGGTGGACCAGATCCTCATTGTAGAGCCCACCGAGGTGGACGCGCTGCAGATCGAGTCCGGGAAGGACCTGTGCACGCTGGTGACCTGCACCCCCTATGGCATCAATACCCATAGGCTCCTGGTCCGGGGCCACCGGGTGCCCAATACGCCGGAGGCGGCCAATGTGCGCCTGACCTCCGATGCCATTCAGATCGAGCCCATGCTGGCGGCTCCCCTGATGGCGCTGCCGGTGCTGATCATCTTTTTCGCGGTGCTGCTGCACACCGGCAGAAAGCACCCCTCGGAAGGAGAATCCGATGAAGAAGAGAACCTGGATACGACGGATATTCTGTAGCCTCCTGCTGCTGGTGCTGCCCCTGGCGGCTGCTGCCGGGAGCCCCTACAGCCTGGCGGTGCACTGCCGGTATGAGCAGCGTGCCGTGGCGGGCATGGAGCTGGATTTATACCGGGCGGGCAGCCTGGATAACCGGGGCCGCTTCGTCCCGGCGGAGGGGTTTGGCTCCGACAGTGTGCTTCCGGAGTCCTGGGATGCCCTGGCGGATACCCTGGCCGAGCTTGCCAGGGACCGGGAGCCCCTGGACACCCGAAGGACGGACACCCAGGGGGATGCCCTGTTCTCCGGCCTGGAGGCAGGGGCCTACCTGGCAGTCCCCCGGGATGAGAAAACCGACTATACGGCCCAGCCCTTCCTGGCGGCCCTTCCGGGCCAAGACCCGGAGACCGGGGCAGCGCTGGAGGCGGTGGAGGTTTATCCCAAGCTGCAAAAGCGCCAGCCTCCGGCTCCGCCAACCACCGCCCCGTCCCGGGTTCCCGGCAAGCCATCCCGGCTGCCCCAGACGGGGCAGGACTGGCAGGGTGTCTGCGTACTGGGCCTGTTTGGCCTGGGCCTCGTCTGCGGGGCCGTCATGACCCGGAAGCGCACCCGCCGGATCACCGCCATTGCGGGGGCTCTGTGCATTCTGGGAGCCCTGGGCTTTGTGGGCAGCAATCTCCACCGGTCCACCGAGAGCGGCCGGGAGGCCGGGGCGGTGCTGGAGGAGCTCCTGCCCGTGGTCTATGCCAACGCCCAGGAGACGACGACCGTGCCTCCGCAGACCCTGGCCCCGGAGACGGAGCCCACCGCCCCGGTGCCGGAGATGCCTACCCAGACCGTCAATGGCTGGGACTATATCGGCTATCTCAGCATCCCCTCGCTGGAGCTGACCCTGCCCATTCAGAGCCAATGGAGCTATGAGGGCTTCCGGGTGGCCCCCGGCCGGTTTGCCGGCAGTACCTATTCAAAGGACCTGGTCCTGGCGGCCCACAATTACCCCCAGCACTTCGGCCGCATCGGCGATCTGCAGCCCGGGGACACCGTGTGCTTTACGGATATGGACGGCCACGTGACCCATTACCGGGTCGCCGCCCTGGAGACCCTGGCCCCGGAGGACGTGGAGGGCATGCTCTCCGGCGAGTATGATCTGACCCTCTTCACCTGCACCGTCGGCGGCAAAAGCCGGGTCACGGTGCGGTGCACGGAAGCATAAAACATCCCCGCATTTCGGAGCACAGCGCCGTGCCCGGAATGCGGGGATGCTTTTTTCGGTATGCTTACAGCAGATTCGTCATGCTCTTCATGCTGATGCCAAGGGTTGACATATTGTGCAGCAGGGCGCTGGTGGTGGGGGGCAGAATGCCGATGAGACCCAGACCGATCAGGCTGCAATTGAAGCCGATGATGAACCGGTAGTTCCGGTGAATTCTCGCCATCAGCGCGCAGCTCAGCTGCCGCAGGGTGACCAGGGCCATCAGATCCTCCGAGGAGACGGTGATGTCCGCAATCTCCTGGGCTATGGCCGCGCCGGTAGAAATGGCAACGCCCACGTCCGCCTCGGAAAGGGCAGGGGAGTCGTTGACACCGTCGCCTACCATGATGACCACATGACCCTCTTCCCGGGCCTGCCGGATGAAGGCGGCCTTGTCCTCCGGCAGCACCTCGGCATGGACCTCATCCACGCCTACGGCCTTCGCCACGGCCTGGGCTGTTCTGCGGTTGTCGCCGGTCATCATGACCACATTGGAAATGCCGCAGTCATGAAGTGCCCGGACCGCTTGCGCCGCTTCCGCCCGGAGAGGGTCACAGATGCAGAGCACCGCGGCCAGGGTGCCGCCGATGCACAGGTACAGGTGGGAATAGCTGGGATCAAGCTGCTCGTATTTTTCCTGCTCGCCATCGGGAATGACGCACTTCTCGTCCTCAAAGACAAAGTGGGCGCTGCCGATGATGACCTTTTCTCCCTCCACCATGCTGGAAATGCCGTGGGCCACGATGTACTGCACCTGGGAGTGGTACTCCTGGTGGTCCAGCCCCCGGCGCTTGGCCTCCTCCACCACGGCATTGGCAATGGAGTGGGGGTAGTGCTCCTCCAGGCAGGCGGCCAGGCGCAGCATCTCCGTCTCGGAATGCCCGCCGAAGGGGACGATTTGGGCAACCGTGGGGGTGGCGTGGGTCAGGGTGCCGGTCTTGTCAAAGACGATGGTATCCGCTTTGGCTATGTTCTCCAGGAACCTGCCGCCCTTGACGGAAATATGGTACTGGGCGCTTTCCCGCATGGCGGACAGCACCGCAATGGGCATTGCCAGCTTCAGAGCGCAGGAGAAGTCCACCATGAGCACGGACAGGGTCTTGGTGATATTCCGGGTGAGCAGATAGGTCAGGGCCGTACCGCCCAGGGTATAGGGCACCAGCTTGTCCGCCAGATGGGAGGCGCTGGCCTCGGCGGAGGACTTGAGCTTTTCGGAATCCTCAATCATTTTCACGATTCGGTCGTACCGTCCGCTGCCCTGGGCCTTCTCCACCTGGATGACGCATTCGCCCTCCTCGGCTACGGTGCCGGCATAGACGAAGCTGCCTGCCTTCTTGGGCACGGGCTGGGATTCGCCGGTCATGGAGGCCTGGTTTACCATGGCCTCGCCGGAGACCACCTTGCCGTCCAGGGGAATCAGGCTGCCGGTGCGGACAATGATCCGGTCTCCAACCTGTACCTGCCCTACGGGCACCAGCACCTCGGCTCCGTCCGATTCCATCCAGACGGATTCCACCTGCAAGGACATGGCCCCGGCCAGATCGGCTACGGATTTTTTGTGCGTCCACTCCTCCAGGATCTCACCCAGCCGGAGCATGAACATGACAGACCCGGCGGTATTGAAGTCCCCCCGGACCATGGAAACGGTCACGGCTGTGGCATCCAGCACGGCAACGCTGAGCTTGCCGTGGAGCAGGGCGGACAGGCCCTCTTTGATGTATTTCAGGGATTTCACCGCGGCAATGGCCGCCATCACCGGCAGGGGCAGGAAGAGCTTGGAAAAGGCCCGGCGGCAAACCGTCATGGTGAGCTTTTCCTCAAACTCCCGGTTCAGAGCCCGGGAGGTGTGGTCCGGCACCAGGTCCATGGCCTCAGCCCGGGCAAAGGCGAAGGCTGCCAGCGCGGCAACTACTGCGCTGCGGCTTCCTTTATAGCGGACCACCGCGTCCTGGGTGCGGTCGTAGACCGTCACGTCCAGAACATCCGGCACATTTTTCAGATAATATTCCAGCACATCCGCCTGATGCAGGCTCATCCGTCCGCAGTGGAGATGGACGCGCATCCGGCCTCTGGATTCATGTAAAATACTGCACTTCATATTCTGTTCTCCAAAAACCGTGCCATTGCGCTGGGCAATGACACGGCTGCTGTTTGGGCTTTATTCCGCTGCCTCGGCGGGAGCGGCTTCTGCGGGAGCGTCCTCAATGACGGCATCCTTCTGTGCGCGGATTTCGTTGATGTCCTGGGCATCGGCGTAGACGTCCTGGGCGCCTTCCCGGACGGTGGTGACGGCCTTCATGACGCAGTCCTTGGCCCGCAGCACGGCGGCGGTGGTGTGGGCATAGACCTTTTTGGCATCGTCGCTGCCAAGAATCTTCAAACCGGCGGTGCCGAACAGAACACCGGCGGCAAAGGAACCGAGCTTCTTCATATTCATGGGAAATACCTCCAATATATTTCTAAGCAGTCAGCATATGCTAACTACTGTGCATATTCTAGCACCGGCCGCAGGGAATTTCAATATTCCCTTCGGAAGTTTGTGAAAATTGTCAAAATATGGGTCTTTCGCCCTTCCTGAATTCGGCGCACAGCGGTGGAATCCCAGCCTTCCCCTCCGGGAAAGGTGGCTCGGCGCGGCCGAGACGGAAGAGGGGCGTTGCGGGAGGGAGAGGTACGTGATTCCAACCGCTCCCGCTCATTACGCCCCTCCTCAGTCAGGGCTACGCCCTGCCAGCTCCCCCGGAGGGGAAGCTTTTGGGGAGCCCTTTTTTACGCCTTTTCCACCAGTGCGCAGAAGGTATCGATCTGCTTTGCGATGATATCCAGGGCACCGCGCCAGAAGTTTTTGTCGGTCAGGTTAATGCCCGCGACCTTGGCGGTGTCCTCGGCGGAGGCCACGGTGGTGGTGTAGAGCAGCTGCTTGTACTTGGGCACGAAGGCAGCGCCTTCCTTTTCGTACTGGGCATACAGGCCCCGGGCGAACAGCGCGCCGAAGGCATAGGGGAAGTTATAATAGGTGGAGCCATAGTAGTGGCTCTTGCAGACCCACATATAGGGGTGCAGGACGGTTTTGTCCAGGCCGTCGCCGTAGGAGGCCTTCTGGGCGCGGAGCATGATGTCGCACAGGGTATCGCTGTTCAGGAACTCCTGCTCCCGGCGCTGGAAGACCTCCCGCTCGAAGCGGAACCGGGAATAGATGTCGCAGATGACCTGGGTGGCATCGGACAGCTGGGATTCGATCAGCGCCAGCTTCTCCGCGTCATCTGCCGCGTCGCCAATGGCGGCAGCCATGACCACGCACTCATTGAAGGTGGAGGCGGTCTCGGCCACGGGCATGGAGTAGTCTTTGTTCAGGGGGCGGTGGGCGCGGATGTTCTCGTTGTGGAAGGCGTGGCCCAGCTCATGGGCCAGGGTTACCACGTCGCCCATCTGGCCGTCGAAGTTGGTCAGAATCCGGCTCTCGCCTAAGGATTCCACACCGGCGCAGAAAGCGCCGCCGGCCTTGCCGTCTCTGGGGAAGAAATCGATCCAGGCGTTGTCGAAGGCCCGGGCGATCATCTGCGCTTCCGCTTCATCGAATCGGGAGAACAGCTCCACCAGATAGTCCCTGGCCTGCTGAGTGGTAAAGGTCCGGGAGGACTTGCCCACCGGGGCGAACAGGTCGTACCAGGGCAGGCCGTTCTCGTGGCCCAGGAGTCTGCCCTTTGCCCGCAGATACTGCCAGAACCTGGGCAGGTACTCGTCCATGGCGGCAAACATGGCGTCCAGGGTCTCCCGGCGCATGTCGCAGTTTTCCAGAACCATGTCCAGCGGGGATGCATAGCCCCGGAGCTGGGACATGGTGATGGTTTTCAGCTTCAGAGAGTTCAGGGCGAAGGCCACGGGGTCTTTGATGGCGTCGTAGCAGGCAAGCTCTGCCTCGTAGGCGTCCTTGCGGACGGAAGCGTCATCGGAATAGGCCAGATTCCGGATGGCGGAGAGATTGGTGGTCTCTCCCCGGTAGTGCACGGCCACGGTGCTGGTGAGGTGCTGGTGCATATCCGCCCAGGCGTCGCTCTGGGAGAGCTTGGCCACCACCTCTTCGCCAATGCCGGGCAGCTGGTGGACCTTGTCCTTCTGAATCCGCCGCAGCAGGTAGGCATAGTCCTTCAGGACCGGGTCTTGTTCCGTCAGCACGTCCAGGTCCTCCAGAGAGCCGATCCATTCTTTGATGGCGGCCAGAGGGGCGGCAGAGGCCGCATCCAGGGCGATGACTCTGCCCATGGCGGACATGGCGGCGCTGTTTCTCGTGTCTGCGGACTGCTCTAGGCTGGCATAGCCGGCCAGCTTGTTCACAAGCTTTACAAGCTGCTCCTCCAGGTCCAGAGCCTCCAGCAGGGCAGCCTTATGGTCCTGCCGGGGCAGCTTTTTTGCAAAGGCTTCCAGGGACTTTACGGTTTCGTCCAGCTTCTCCAGGTCGGCCGCAAACTCCGGGGCCTCCAGGCCTGTATAGATCGGGGTCAAATCCCAGCGTTCATTCATAATTCCATTCCTCCTGTATTCTGTGCTGCCCACGGCGGACAGCGGTTTCTCTCTGATAGAATACATCATTTCCGCCCTGGGTGCAACCTGTTTTTTCCAAAACCTTCCCCTACGGGGAAGGGGGACCGCCGCAGCGGTGGAAGAGGGGCGTTATGGGAGAGAGTGGCGCGCGATTCCAACTGCTCCCGCTCATTACGCCCCTCCTCAGTCTCGCTGACGCGAGCCAGCTCCACTTTTTATGGTATAGCTGCCACCGGCAGCTATGCCAGATTAGATTCGCTGCGCGACGCACCGCCCGGAGGGGAAGCTTTTGGGGCACAAAATCCCCCGGGTGCGGATGGCATCCCGGGGGAAGAGGGCTCAATCTTATGCGTGCTGCCCGGCGGCGTCCATATCGGCCAGGTATTTCTTGACGCTGACCAGCTTGACCACACAGGTGAAGACCTTCATGGCCATTGCCAGGTCGTCGCAGTTGGGGAAGGAGGGGGCAATGCGGATGTTGCTGTCGTGGGGGTCTTTGCCGTAGGGATAGGTAGCACCGGCGCCGGTGAGCACCAGGCCTGCCTTCTTGCAGCGGGAGACGATCTCCTTGGCGCAGCCGTCCAGGGAGTCGAAGGACACGAAGTAGCCGCCCTTGGGGTTGGTCCAGGTGCCGATGCCCAGGCCGCCCAGCTCGGTTTCCAGGGCGTTGTGGACCAGCTCAAACTTGGGCCGCAGAATGTCGGCGTGCTTGCGCATGTGCTCCACCATGCCGTGAATGTCGCCGAAGAAGCGCACATGGCGCAGCTGGTTCACCTTGTCATGGCCGATGGTCTGGACCTTCATCTGGGCACGGATGTCCACCAGGTTGTTCTGGGAGGCGGCCATGGCGGAGATGCCGGAGCCGGGGAAGCTGATCTTGGAGGTGGAGGCGAACTTGTAGGCCAGGTCCGGATTGCCTGCCCGCTTGCACTCCGCCAGAATCTCAATCAGGTGGTCCTGGTCGTGGTCGTACAGGTGGTGAATGGTGTAGGCATTGTCCCAGTAGATCCGGAAGTCCACGGCGGCGGGCTTCAGCCGGGCGAAGCGCCTTACGGTTTCATCGGAATAGGAGATGCCCTGGGGGTTAGAATACTTGGGCACACACCAGATGCCCTTGATGGAGTCGTCGGAGGACACCAGCTTCTCCACCAGGTCCATATCCGGGCCGGTGGGCAGCATGGGGATGTTGATCATCTCAATGCCGAAATACTGGGTGATGGCGAAGTGACGGTCGTAGCCGGGAACGGGGCAGAGGAATTTCACCTTGTCCAGCTTGCACCAGGGGGTAGAGCCCATAACGCCGCTGATCATGGACCGGGCCACGGTGTCATACATGACGTTCAGGCTGGAGTTGCCGTAGATGATGACCTGGTCGGGCCGGACCTCCATCATGTCGGCCATAAGCTCCTTGGCCTCCTCAATGCCGTCCAGCACGCCGTAGTTCCGGCAGTCGGTGCCGTCCTCGCAGGTCAGGTCGCTGTCGCTGCTGAGCACATCCATCATGCCCATGGAGAGGTTCAGCTGCTCCTGGCTGGGCTTGCCCCGGGCCATGTTTAAGGAGAGCTTCCGCTTCTGATAGTCGTTGTATTCCGCCTTCAGGCTTTCCTTTAGCTCCAGCAGCTCCTGGCGGTTCATTTCGCAGTAGGGTTTCATAGCTTCCTCCGAAATTCATAAAAAATTTGCAAGTTGAATCCTGTGTTCTTGCGTCTTGGCTATATCATACTCCCTTTTAGCCAAAATATCAATGGGCAGTATCCACAGATTCCGAAGGAAAAGAAGGTAAATTATGCACGCACTGTTGCCTCCTGTGAAAGGCAAAGAGACGCACAAAGGCCGCGGCATGCACCGCGGCCTTTGCTATTGGTTGGAGGAGAAAATGAAAAAGAAACAAGTAATCAAGTTGATTAACTTTGTACCCTTAGTATACCCCAAGATTATTAAGAGAAAAAGTGGATAAATATTAAGTTCCTGTGAAGTTACGCAATTTCTCGCTTTTGGTATATGCGGATGGACACCAGCCAGCTGCACACATACAGGGCCATGCAGATAAGAACAGCGGCGACGATCCCGGAAGCAGTCCCAGCCCTACCCCAGGCAGCGATGGAGGAGGCATCCGCGGCGGAGATTCCCAGGCCGTCCGCCAGCGCGTAGCTCAGGGCAAAGAAGAGGCCGATGGAAACATAATAGGCCATGCGGCCCTTTTCCGTGCCGAACCGGAAGATAAAGGGCAGGCAGAACGCGGGCGTCACCAGCGACAGGCAGAGGGTTAGCCCCAGCAGAAACAGCTGAAAGGCGGGAGAATAGGTGCCTGCCGCCAGGAGTACGGCAGTAAGCCCCAGCAGCACAACGCCGCTGCAGCACAGCCCCACCAGATATTTGGCGGATACCAGCTGGGCGCGGGTGAAGGGCAGCGTCCCGGCGAAGCAGGCCCATTTTCCCCGCTCGTCATAGGTTTGCAGAGTCGCGGGAATCAGACTGCACAGCATGGCGGGATAGGTGATGGAAAACAGGTTGCCTTCCCCTGCCAGAGAAATGCCAAAAAATACGGCGCAGATCAGCAGATAGCTCTTGCAATAGGCCCGCAGCTGATAAAGGTCCTTTTGAAGCAGCGCTTTCATATCACTTTGCCTCCTTGCTCATGAATACAAACAGCTCTTCCATGCTGATGGGGCTTAGGGCTGTTCCGGGCTTTACGGCATCCCGGCGGACGATGGCCTCTACGCCGTAGGCGTTCTGCTTTTTGTGCAGCACGCCGTTTTCCGGCAGCTCATAAGGCTTACAGTGGAGAATGCCGTATTCCGACAGCAGCAGATCCTTTTCTTCGCACAGCAGAAGCTTCCCCTTGTGCAGAAAGGCCACATAGTCGCAGAGTTTTTCCAGGTCGCTGACGATGTGGGAGGAGATCAGAATGGCATGGTTCTCGTCTCGGGTGAATTCGTTGAAAATGTCCATGACCTCGTCCCGGACGACCGGGTCAAGGCCGCTGGTGGCTTCGTCCAGAATCAGAAGCCTTGGGTGGTGGGACAGGGCGACGGCAATGCCCAGCTTCATTTTCATGCCCCTGGAAAACTCCTTGAATTTCTTGTCCGCGGGGACAGCAAGACGGGTCAGATAGTCGGTAAAAACCGCATCGTCCCAGCTGCGGTAAATGCCCTGCATGATTTTCCCGATCTGCCGGGCGGTGAGACAGGCGGAGATGCCCACCTCGTCCAGAACCACGCCGATCTCTTCTTTGGAAAGGCACAGATTTTCCCGGTTGTCCCGGCCCAAAATGGTGATGGTGCCGCCGTCCCGGGAGACGGTATTGAGAATGAGCTTGATGGTGGTGCTTTTTCCCGCGCCGTTTTCCCCCACCAAGCCCATAATGCTGCCAGAGGGCAGCGTCAGGTCAAGACTGCCCAGCCGGAAGCCGGGATATTCCTTTGTCAAACCGTGTAATTCGATGGCATTTGTCATTCCGCATCGCTTCCTTTCATTTCCCACATGAGCCGCAGCATCCGCACGGCTTCCTCCTCCGTCAGCGAGCAGCCCGCCGCCAGCTCCACGATCTCACTCATGTAGTCGGAGGACAGGCCGTTGCCCACGAAGTAGATGTTGGGGGTGTCCT
>OIZO01000525.1_pt1 | contig 25587 bp, 17 predicted proteins | sample 1588551 | NCBI WGS metagenome assembly OIZO01 (sample SAMN03283271) | human gut metagenome | biome: human-associated habitat; material: feces | host: Homo sapiens | place: Peru | collected 2012 | reverse complement strand
CACCATTGACATCAACAACAAAACGATAAAGGTGGTAAAGAAATAATCAATTAAAACGATTAGAAAAATGAAAAAAACAATATTATTTTCCATGGCGATAGCTGCCGTTTCTCTGTTTGGCTCTTGCGCCAATGATGTAGAAATGAACTATCCTCCTACCCACGAGCTATCCAATCTTCCTATAGTTGAGGGTATCCACGATGGTGTGAAGGCTCCTCTCTACTGGAGTGTATATGAGTATTGTTTGTTGGAAAACGCCAAGGGCGTAAACAACAATGATATGGACCTTACCTCCGACCAGTGGGACAACATCATCGACTATGTAGCAACCAATCTCAAACCATCGGGCTATGACATGATTTGTACGGATGGTTTTATCCCTATGCTTGCCAAAGATGAGAGTGGCTATATGACCCATTACGGCTCTCAGGCTCTCAAGGATATTGCTGCCAAGTGTAAGGCTAAGGGCTTGAAATTAGGTGTTTACGACAATCCTCTCTGGATTCATGGCCCAAGAGAAACCAAGATAGAGGGTACGGAATACACATTCAACGACCTTTTCTATAATGGGGAGAACAAGGATAAGTTGTCTCATCCTACAGCCAAGGATATGGATTTCTCTTGGGCTGTAGCCGAGAATCCTGGTTGCCGTGAGTATATTGATGGCTTCTTCAAGCATTACAAGGAGTTGGGTGTAGAGTTCATCCGTATGGACTTCCTCTCTTGGTATGAGGATGGTCAAGACCGAAATGTGGGTGTCACTGGTCGTGGTTATGGTCGTGAGAACTATGCGCTCGCCATGAGATACATAGCTGAGTCTGCCAAGAAATATGGTATCTTCACCTCACTGGTTATGCCTCACTTGTATGCCGATGCACAGGTAGAGAGCCTTTATGGTAACATGGTTCGTATTGTGGCTGATACTGGTACTGGTGGTTGGTGGCACTGTTCAGCCCAAGACAAGGGAAAATCTTACCGTACATGGCCTAACTGTATGAATATGTTCGATGGATTTACCTATTGGTCGCATATCAGTGGTCGCAACAAGGTGATTCTTGATGGTGACTTCATTCGCCTCAATACTTTCAATACTGATGCCGAGAAGCAGACAGTGGTATCCTTGCAGTTGATGGCAGGTGGTCCTGTGGCAGCTTCTGATCTGCCTACTACCATTGGCAATAACATGAAGTATTATACCAATGCCGAACTTCTTGAACTCAACAAGGATGGCTTCGTAGGCAAGCCTCTCAGCGATAAACTCAACGACAGAAATAATGAAATCTGGTATGGTCAGATGACCAATGGCGATTATGTGCTTGGCATTTTCAATCGTAATGACAACTCTGATCAAATTACAGTGGATTTCAGTACGCTTGGTATACAAGGCGAGAAACAAATTCGCGACCTTTGGGAGCATGTAGACGAGGGTAGTGCCTCTTCTATCACTGCTACCATTCCAGCCCATGGTTGCAAGATTGTAAGACTCAAATAAGTAAATTTAATAATAACTAATTATTATCAGACCAAATGAATAGTAAAAAGAATAAACATAGTGCAACGTCCCTCTCTCGTTTAGGGGGACTGTTGACTAACATCTTGTTGGGGTGCATGATGCTCTTCTCTGTAGGTGCATCTGCTCAGAAAGTATCCTCTCCTGATGGTAACCTAAGTGTTGAATTCTCGCTCACGGGCGATGGTGTTCCTACTTATCAAGTGTCATTCAAGGGCAAGCAAGTCATCAAACCCAGTACATTGGGTATTGAGCTGGCTGAGGAAAACTCATTGATGGACAAGTTTCGTATCAATAAGACCTCTACATCTACCTTTGATGAGACATGGCAACCTGTATGGGGTGAGGAGAAGGAAATTCGCAACCATTACAATGAGCTGTTTGTAGAGATGGAAAAACCATCTAATGGTAGGTTCATGAATTTGCGCTTCCGTGTCTACAATGATGGTGTGGGTTTCCGTTATGAGTTCCCATTGCAAAAATATCTACCTTATTTCGTAGTAAAGGCAGAGCATACTCAGTTTGCCATGACTGGTGACCATAAGGCATGGTGGATTCCTGGTGATTACGATACTCAGGAATATGACTATACAGAATCAAAGCTTTCAGAAATCAGAGGTTTGTTGCAAGGAGCCGTGAGCAGCAATGCTTCGCAGACCATCTTCTCGCCTACAGGTGTGCAGACCTCACTGCAGATGAAGACAGCTGATGGTATTTATCTCAATATCCATGAGGCTGCTTTGGTGGATTATTCTTGTATGCATCTCAATTTGGATGACAAGAATCTCGTGTTTACCTCTCAGCTTACTCCAGATGCACAGGGCAACATGGCTCACATGCAGACCCCATGCCATACTCCATGGCGTACCATCATGGTAGTGGATGATGCACGCAAGGTGCTTGCCTCTCGCCTTATTCTCAATCTGAATGAGCCTTGCAAATATTCAGATACTTCATGGATCAAGCCTGTTAAGTACATTGGTGTTTGGTGGGAGATGATTGGTGGTGGCAAACAGTGGTCTTATACATTCGATTTGCCTTCTGTCAAACTTGGTGAGACTGATTATACCAAGGTAAAGCCTCATGGTCAGCATCCTGCCAATACACAGAATGTAAAGAAATATATCGATTTCGCTGCCAAGAATGGCTTCTCTCAGGTGCTTGTTGAGGGCTGGAACATTGGTTGGGAAGACTGGTTTGGTCATAGCAAAGACTATGTGTTCGATTTCCAGACTCCTTATCCTGATTTCGACATTAAGTATCTCAATGACTATGCTCACTCCAAGGGTGTGCGCTTGATGATGCACCATGAGACCTCAGCTTCTGTGCGTAATTATGAGCGTCATTTGGAGGCTGCCTATAACTTGATGAATAAGTATGGTTACAATTCGGTGAAGAGCGGATATGTAGGTAACATCATTCCTCGTGGCGAGCATCACTATGGTCAGTGGCTCAACAATCACTATCTTTATTGCGTAACCGAGGCTGCCAAGCACCATATCATGGTCAATGCTCATGAGGCTACTCGCCCAACAGGTCTTTGTCGTACCTATCCTAACTTGATAGGCAATGAATCTGCTCGTGGAACAGAATATGAGTCTTTCGCAGGCAACAAGGCTTTCCATACCACTGTATTGCCTTTCACTCGTTTGCAAGGTGGTCCTATGGATTATACCCCTGGTATCTTGGAGGGCGATATGAACAAGATTGATCCAAGCAAGCATCATCATATCAACTCTACCTTGGCTCGTCAGTTGGCATTGTATGTTACGATGTACAGTCCATTGCAGATGGCAGCTGATATCCCAGAGAACTATGAGAAGTATGCAGATGCCTTCCAGTTTATCAAGGATGTAGCTATCGACTGGGATGAGAGTCGTTATCTTGAGGCTGAGCCTGGTCAGTATATTACCATTGCCCGCAAGGCTAAGGGCGAAGACAAGTGGTTTGTTGGTTGTACAGTGGGTGAGACTCCTCATCAGTCTACCCTGAAACTTGATTTCCTTACACCGGGCAAGAAGTATGTTGCTACAATCTATGCCGATGGCAAGAATGCAAGCTACAAAGCCAATCAGCAGTCATACGTCATCACTAAGCGTGTGGTAACCAATAAATCTACCCTTAAACTGAATGCTGGTGCAGGTGGTGGTTATGCCATCAGTCTCATGCAAAAGTAAAAAGATAGATATATTTTTCTCCCCATACCTATACCTTATTATATATAGGGGTATGGGGAGTTTATGTTCATCATCCTTATAAAATCGTTTTTATGAGAAAACCTTTACTCCTCTTCTTGCCTAAACGTATGATAGTGTTGGCATTGCCCCTCATGCTTTCCCTTTGTAGTTATGCTGCCACAGTTACTTCGCAGCTGTCTGTCAATATGAAAACCGACAAGGCTTGCTATGTACCAGGACAAACTGTTACGTTTGTGGCAGAAGGGAATATTCCTTTTTCGGCCAAGGTGCGTTATCGTCATGGTTCCCATGTGCTTCTTGTCCAAGACTTCTCAGAGGTGGCTAAGAGTAAGCAGTGGACTTGGTTGCCACCATCTACCGATTATCAAGGTTATTTGGTGGAATTGTATACAGAGGGCAGTGGTGTGGAAAATATTCTTGGTACGATAGCCGTAGATGTTTCCAGCAATTGGAAACGTTTTCCACGTTACGGCTTTGTCGCTGACTTTGATAATTACAGCAGTACAGTCGATAAGAACGCCAACATCAAGAGCGAGATGGCATATCTCAATCGATTGCATATCAATGGTGTGCAATTCCAAGACTGGCAGTGGATGCACCATCGACCTGTAAAATTGAATGGTGATGGTTCGCTCACCCAATGGTATACCGATATTAGCAATCGATGTGTAGGCGTGGAATATGTCAAGAACTATATTGCCACACAACATGCTTACGGCATGAAATCCATCTTCTATAACCTTTGCTTTGGTGCATGGAAGGATGCTGCAAACGATGGTGTGAAGTCTCAGTGGGCTTTGATGAAGAAGGATGGTAATGGCAATTATTATCAAGACTATCATGGACTCTCTTCTTCTTGGGCAAGCAATATCTATCTGCAAGTACCGGGCAATGGCGATTGGCAGCAATATATGGTGGAACGAAACAAGGAAGTGTATGGCAATTTTGATTTCGATGGTTTTCAGATAGACCAGTTGGGGTATCGTGGTACTGTGTATGACGCCAATCATCAAAAGGTAGATTTGCCTTCGGGTTATGGCTCATTCATTGATGCCATGAAGCAGGCTCATCCCGAGAAGTCCTTGATTATGAATGCAGTGTCGGGATATGGAACCGAGCAAATCGTCAATAAGAATGTGGATTTCTGCTATAATGAGGTATGGGGCAATGGCAACGGTTATGGCGGAGCACCAGAAGACCAGTTTGCCAATCTCTATGACATCATCGCCACTAACGATCGCTTGAGCGACCATCAGCATCCCACGGTCTTTGCAGCCTATATCAATTACGACAAGGCTGACAATGGCGGCTCGGGCGACCACATGGTCAATACGCCTGGTGCCTTGCTTACCGATGCGGTGATGTTTGCCTTGGGAGGCTCTCACCTAGAGATGGGCGACCACATGCTCACTCGTGAGTATTTCCCAGCGGCTCCTTTGGCGATGAGCGATGAACTGAAGACTGCGTTGGTGAGGTATTACGATTTCCTGACAGCTTATCAGAATTGGTTGCGTGGCGTGTCTTCCAAGGCTGCTTATTCGGCTCATGTGAGTGTGAATGGCAATACGGTGAAGGTATGGCCTCCACAGGCAAATTCCATCGTGACGTTCGCCAAGACCGTGGGCAACAGTGATGTCGTTCATTTCCTCAACTTCTCCAATACCACCGACCTTTCTTGGCGAGACCTCAATGGTACTCGCCAGAAACCAACCCGGAAGGACAACTTGGCTGTAACCATCCAAACCAATCGTAAGGTGTCTAAGCTATGGGTAGCCAGTCCTGACACTCATGCAGGTGCGGTGCAAGAACTTTCGTTCGAGCAGATGGGCAATCAACTTACCTTTACACTTCCTTCCCTGGAATATTGGACGATGGTGGTCATGGAAGGCGAGAGCCAGATTTATCTGACGGGTGAGGCTGTGAAGAAAGATGGGTATGGAGCCTACGACCTATCGCAAGCCATACCTTTGAATAAGGCGAGTGGGGGCAACGTCTATAAAACCACGGTATATCTGAAAGGAAACGAGTTGTTCAAGTTTACTGATGGTCGTGATTGGGGATATTGCAAGAGCTATTGCTCGGAGTATGAGAATTATCAATTCAACTCCCATATTCAGTTGGCTCACCTCTCCACTTTTGGCAACGATTACAAGTTTTGTGTGCCAGAGTCGGGCTATTACGACATTACCATCAACCTGGATAACATGCGAATTGTGGTAAAAAAAGCCGATCCCATGGCGATAGAAGGCGTAACGGCGGATGTCGCTGCCAACAAAGACCATGATCCTTGGTATTCTTTGGCAGGTGATCGCGCTTCCAATCCTCATAAGGGTATTTATGTAAAAAAAGGCAGGAAGGTTGTTTTCAAGTAACAGGATCCGATCAGAACGAAAATAGAATATTAATTAATAATTAACAACTTAGATTATGAAGACAACTATTACTAGATTTTTGATGTGCTGCATTTTGTTTGCAGTTAGTTTTGTGACCTCTTTCGCAGCAGATAAGCTGATTCTCATAGGAGATGCGGCACCTGATGGTTGGGCATTGAACAATAGTGTGGCGATGCTGAATCAAGGCAATGATGTATGGAAAGTTACCGTACAGTTGAAAGCCGATGAAGGCTTCAAGTTTTTGACAGATACAGACTTTGGTTCATTCCAGTATCGTGCTGGTGACAGCGATGTAATGCTTTCAGACGGTGTGGCAGCCACGCTTTATGATTCAGGCGAGAATGCCAATGACAACAAGTTCAAGGTATCAGCGGCAGCCAACTATGACGTAGTTTGTGACCTTACCAACAAGACAGTGACTGTAACTAGGTCTGCTTATCAGGAGCACGCATTACGCTATGCTGCACTGTGGATGGTCGGTGGTGCTACTCCTGGGGGCTGGTCTATCGGTGATGGTGTGCAGTTGAACCAGCATGAAGATAATCCTTTGGTATATTCTGCTACCACATGGTTGACAACAGGTGAGTTTAAGTTGGCTACTAATAAATATGCTGATTTCGGACAGTCTATGTTCCAAAGAGATGCTGCTGATGCTACCAAGATGGTATTGGGTGGCGATGACAACAAGTGGAACATCACCGAGCCAGCCACCTATGATGTAGAGGTGAATGTCGCTGACATGACAATCTCTCTCAAGAAACACTATGATGGCTTTAAGGCAGATTGCATGTTGATACTGGGTGATGCTGTGAAGAGCGGCTGGGATATGAGCAACAGTGTGGCAATGTTAGAAGGTGAGCCAGGCGTATGGACAGCTACCGTTTACTTGGCTGCCGACCAAGGCTTCAAGTTCTATGCCGAGAACGACATCTTCAATGGCTTCCAGTATCGTGCCGCAGGTGAAGAGAATGTAACATTGGCAGAAGGTGCGGCTACATCTTTGATTTCTTCAGAGGTGAATCGCAATGACAGCAAGTTCCAGGTGGCTGAGGCTGGCAACTATATCATCACTTGCGACCTCAATGCAGGAACAATCACAGTGAAGAAGGCTGACTATCAGGACAACGAAATCGTATATGCAGCTTTGTGGTTGGTTGGTGATGCTACAGAGAATGGCTGGGATTTAGAACAGCCTGTCGTATTGGCTCAGGATGCTTCCAACCCAATGGTTTATACTGCCACTGCTGACTTGAAGGAAGGTGAGTTGCAGGTAGTAGTCAACAAGTTTACTAGCTATAATTCTGATGTCTATGTAAGCGATGCAACAGATGCCACCAAGGCTGTTCGCGTAAATAAAGATAGTGAGAAGAATAACTGGAAGATTACCGAGGCTGGCAAGTATGATGTGAAGTTGAATGTGCTTGACAACACCATGTCGATTATCAAGAATGTTCCTTCTGCTATCTCTTCTGTCAACGCCAATGGGGAGCAAGCTCCTGTAGAATATTACACATTGGAAGGTATGCGTGTGAACCAACCAGTAAAGGGTATCTACATCATGCGCCAAGGTAATAAGGTCGTAAAAGTAAGTAATAAGTAGTTAGCATAATTTACTTGGTTTTAGGTTAAGGTATGCCATGTCGGATGGCATACCTTTTCCGTATCTATAACTCATACTTGGGGGCAAATATTCCCCCAAAAATCGCTGCTAGTACGACATTCAAGCCCTCATTTTTCCCTTTTTTGTCAAATATGTCACAAAAAGGACACTTGTTTCGATTTTTTTCATAAGTTAGCAGATGGAAAAAGAATGTATAACATTTTGCCATCTATGTTACAATGTTGTTACAATTTGAAATATCCGTAATGAATATTTCGGAATCAGCGGAAATCTTATTAAATTTGCAAACGAAATGTAACGAGTATTTCCACGTAACAAAACATTTATGAGTACAAGTCAATATCTTGTGATTTTTTTTCAGATTCTCGGTTCTCTGGCATTGCTCATCTACGGTATGAAAGTGATGAGTGAGGCTTTGCAGAAAATGGCAGGATCTCAGTTGCGACACATCTTAGGAGCGATGACAACCAATCGGCTCACGGGTATGCTTACAGGTACATTTATTACCTGTGCCGTGCAGAGTTCTTCTGCCACTACCGTGATGACGGTTTCCTTTGTCAACGCAGGTCTTCTCACCTTGGCTCAAGCCATCTCTGTCATCATGGGTGCCAATATCGGTACCACGCTTACGGCATGGATTATGTCGCTGGGCTATAATGTCGATCTCACGATAGTCGTATTCCCCGCATTCTTCTTAGGTATCATGCTGATATACAGTAAGAAACGGCGCTATTTCGGCGATTTCCTTTTTGGTATTGCTTTCCTCTTCTTCGCCCTCGTCCTCTTGAGTGGTGCAGGAAAGGATCTCGATCTGGAACACAATCCTTCGGTCATCGATTTCTTCAGTTCTTTTGATACGAAGAGCCATCTTACCATCATCACATTCCTTCTGATAGGTACGGTCATCACCTGTATCGTACAGAGTTCGGCTGCGGTCATGGCTATTACCATCCTGCTCTGTTCTACCGGTGTACTTCCTATCTATCTCGGTATAGCCTTAGTGATGGGCGAGAATATCGGAACGACGGCTACTGCCAATCTCGCTGCATTGGGTGCCAATGCACAGGCTCGACGTGCTGCTTTGGCTCATCTCGTGTTCAATGTGTTTGGTGTCATTTGGGTGCTTTGCCTGTTTTATCCTTTCGTCAATTTAGTTTGCTCATTGGTAGGATATAATCCGGATGGAAATATGTCGGCAGCTCAGAAAGCTACGTTGCTGCCTATCGTCTTGGCGATGTTCCATACCTGTTTTAATGTGTGTAATATGGTTGTGCTCATTTGGTTTATACCTCAGATAGAGAAGTTGGTTTGCCAACTCATCAAGCCGAAGGCAGATAAGGAAGATGAGGATTTCCGCCTGCGTTTCATCCAGACGGGCATCATGAAGACACCGGAACTTTCAGTCTTCGAGGCACAGAAGGAAATCAGCAGTTTTGGTGAGCGCATCCAGCGTATGTTTGGCATGGTAAGAGAACTGTTGGAAATAAAAGATGGCAAGGCTTTTGAAAAGCTCTATGACCGTATCGAAAAATATGAGGGAATCTCAGACAGTATGGAGATTGAGATCGCGAAGTATCTCGACCAGGTGAGCGATGCCCATCTGAGTGATGATACCAAGGCTAAGATTCGTGCCATGCTTCGCGAGATTTCAGAGATAGAGAGTATCGGCGATAGCTGCTTTAATATAGCCAGAACCATCAAGCGAAAGGTAGATAACAAGGAGGAGTTTACCGAAAAGCAGCATGAGAACATTCATCAGATGTTCCTGCTGGTGGATGAGGCTTTGACGCAGATGAACTTCATGTTCACCCACGACCGTCATACTCTTGATATGAATCGTACGTTTAATATCGAGACAGAAATCAATACATTCCGTTACCAGCTGCGCAATCAGAATATAGAAGATGTGGATAATCATCTCTATACGTATGGTATCGGAACGATGTATATGGATATTATTCAAGAGAGTGAAAAGCTCGGCGACTATGTAGTAAATGTCGCCGAAGCTCGAATGGGAAGGAGATAGGAGATTCTTTCTCCTTCTCCAGTATCTATTTCTCTTTTTCCAGTATTTCTGTAAGCTCTTTCATTCCTTCCGAAGCACCCTTCATGATGTGTTTTATCTGGTAGTATCCGTTGGTATTTACTGCTCCCGGGTCTATCAGATAGATAGGAATGCGGGGCTTGGTATAGGAAATCAGACCTGCAGCAGGATAAACATTGAGTGAAGTTCCGATGATGACGAAAATATCGGCATCCTGTACAGCCTCGGCTGCAGGTTCTATCATCGGTACGCTCTCACCGAAGAAAACGATGAATGGGCGCAGGAGACTGCCGTCGCCAGCTTCCGTTCCTGGTTTCACTTCGCAGTCATCTTCCGGCAATTCTTTGATGTAGCGATTATCATAAGGATTGCGGGAAGAGCAAACCTTTGACAGTTCACCATGCAAGTGGATTACATTCTTGGAACCGGCCTTTTCGTGCAGGTTATCAACATTCTGTGTGATAACGGTTACCTCGAAGTTTTTTTCCAATTCCTTGATGAGTTTATGCCCCTCGTTTGGTTGGGCGGCATACAGTTTATGTCTTAGCATGTTATAGAAGTTGGTCACTAATGTAGGATCAGCTTCCCAGCCCTCGTGGGTTGCAATCTGTTCTACAGGATAGTTCTCCCACAGGCCATCGTTTCCGCGGAAAGTTTTGAAACCGCTTTCCACAGACATGCCGGCACCGGTTAAAAATACGAGTTTCTTCATAATTTTACTATTAACAATGCACAAATTTAGTAATTTTTCTTCAAATAGCATCGTTTTCACCAAGAAAAATGTTATCTTTGCACACGTTTTGATACAAATTTAGATTATTAATTAAAAGTTATAGATAATTTTATGGATAAAGTAAGTTACGCTCTGGGTATCGGTATCGGCCGCCAGTTGGCTTCTATGGGAGCTGAATGTTTGAATATTGATGATTTCGCACAGGCTGTGAAGGATGCTATTGCAGGCAAATTGCAGCTCAGCGAGCAGGAGGCCCAGGAGTTGGTACAGAACTTCTTTGCAGAGCAGGAGGCTAAGGCTCAGGCTGCTGCTGCCGAGAAGGGTAAGGTTGCCAAGGAGGCAGGTGAGAAGTTCCTCGCTGAAAATGGCAAGAAAGAAGGTATTATTACTACCAAGAGTGGTTTGCAATATCAGGTGTTGCGCGAGGGTAATGGCAAGGCTCCTAAGGCTACAGACCAGGTGGAGTGTCACTACGAGGGTACGCTCATCGATGGTACTAAGTTTGACAGCTCTTACGACCGTGGTCAGACAGCTACATTCCCATTGAATCAGGTTATCGCTGGTTGGACAGAAGGCCTTCAGCTCATGACCGAGGGGGCTAAGTATCGTTTCTTCATCCCTTACCAGTTGGGTTATGGCGAGCGTGGTGCAGGTGCGTCTATCCCTCCATTCTCAGCTTTGATTTTCGACGTAGAGTTGGTGGCTGTTAAGTAAAGAATAAAGATTATAAACATAAGCAAAATGAAAAAGTTATTTATCGGAGCCATGATGATGGCTTTCGCTGCAGCAACATTTGTAAGCTGTGGCAATTCTACCCCTAAGGCTGACCTCAAGGACGAGGTTGATACCTTAAGTTATGCGATGGGTATGGCACAGACACAAGGTTTGAAGGAATACCTGAGTGATCGTTTGCAGATTGATACTGCTTATATGGACGATTTCATCAAGGGTCTTAACGACGGTGCCAATGCTGGTGACGACAAGAAGAAGGCTGCTTACTATGCAGGTATTCAGATTGGTCAGCAGATTTCCAACCAGATGGTTAAGGGTATCAATCACGAGGTATTTGGTGATGATTCTACCAAGACTATCTCTTTGAAGAACTTCATGGCAGGTTTCGTTTCTGGTACTACTGGCAAGAAGGGCTTGATGACTGTAGAGCAGGCTGGTCGTATAGCACAGGATAAGATGGTTTCCATCAAGGCTAAGGCTATGGAGAAGCAGTATGGTCCTAACAAGGTAGCTGGTGAGAAGTTCCTCGCTGCCAACAAGAAGAAGCCAGGTGTAGTTACATTGCCTTCTGGTGTTCAGTATAAGGTCATCAAGGAGGGTAACGGTCCAATGCCAAAGGATACTTCTATGGTGAAGGTGCAGTATGAGGGTAAGACTATCGATGGCAACGTATTCGATTCTTCTTACAAGCGTGGTGAGCCTGTTTCTCTCCGTGCTAATCAGGTAATCAAGGGTTGGACTGAGGCTTTGGTTCATATGCCTGTAGGTTCTGTTTGGGAGGTTTACATTCCTCAGAACTTGGCTTATGGTGAGCGTGAGCAGGGTCAGATCAAGCCATTCTCTGTTTTGATTTTCAAGATTGAGTTGGTTTCTCTTGGTGAGAAGTAATAGGGATCTCAAAATATAGAGATCCGACAAGATTTTTGTGGGAACTCAGACAATAGAGGACTTAATAAAAGAATGAATAAAATGATTATGACAGCACTCGTCCTCGTGGCGAGTGCTTCTTTGTTTACAGCGGGTGCTGCAAACAAAAAAGATAAGAATAAGGGCAAGAAAGTAGCCCCTATAGAGTTGAAAACTTCTGCCGACTCTTTGAGTTATGCTGCAGGTATCAATGCCACCCGTGGCTTGTTGAACTATGTGCAGCAGAGTTATCAGGTAGATACAGCCTATATGGAGAATTTCATCCGTGGTTACAAGGATGCGCTTGCAATGGGTATCAATCCTCAGACCACAGCTTATTCTGCTGGTATGGAGATTGCCAAGTTGGTAGAAAAGCGTGTATATCCAGGCACTAAGGGAGAGTTGAAGAGTGTCAACGATTCTATCAGCCATGCCTTGTTCCAGGAGGGTTTCATGGCAGCTTTGGCCAATGATACCACATTCTTTACCAGTAAGAAGGCTGAAGATTTCCAAAAGGAGGCCTTGGCTGGTGCTGGTGAGAAATTCCTTGCCGAGAATGCAAAGAAGCCTGGTGTGAAAGTATTGCCAAGTGGTTTGCAGTACAAGGTAATCACAGAGGGCCATGGTGAAGTGCCTAAGGCCAGCGATGAGGTAGAGGTTATCTACGAGGGTCGTCTGATCGACGGTACTGTATTTGATTCTACCAAGAAGCATGGTCAGCAGAGCGATAAGTTCAATGCTGGCAATCTGATCAAGGGTTGGACCGAGGCTTTGACAACTATGCCTGTAGGTAGTAAGTGGCAGATTTATATTCCTCAGGAGTTGGCTTATGGCGCCCGTCAGGCTGGCCAGATTCCTCCATATTCTACATTGGTATTCGATTTGGAATTGGTTAGTATCGTAAAGCCAGAGGTTAAAGAGCCTGCAAAGGAAGAAAATGCAACTGTAGATACAGACAAGGCTACTACTGCCAAGAAAGCTGTAGCTAAAAAAACTGTTGGTAAGAAAAAAGTTGCCAAGAAGATACGCAAGTAATTAGCAACCTTATATATATATTAAGGTGTATATCATAAAGAGCCAAGAAGTCTGCTGGAATTAGAAAGCGATTTCTTGGCTTTTTTGAAACAAGTTTTATTCATTTCAGCATAAAAATGATCCTTTCTTGACGCCACCTTTCGTTATCAGATGGTTTTTGTCTAAGTTATCGATGAGCCCACTTTAAAAAGGGGCTCAGTTTCTTTATTATTAGGTACGATGTGGGTGGGCGACTTTTTCGTCTTCTACCGACGCATTCGTTTTCCGATTACAAATGTACTAAAAAAATAGTTGGTAACAACCTGTTGATAAATAAAAGTGGATTCGGGAAATTGAAAGTTTTTCTTATGTTTCTGATTATCAGTGTTGTGCGAGAAATTTGACGATCGAAATCAGTGGACGATTTGTGAAACGGAATTTCGCGAAAAGTGCGCTTTCATCCTTCTTGTGTGTCGAAGAAAAATAGAATTGTGTTTTTGTGCGATTTTGTTTCCGTTCGTATGTTGCCCACTTTCTTCTTATTCTTGATTATTCTTTAAATAGCTGAATATTAGCGGTTTGTGATTTTTGCAGCACTTCTGTTGTTCCACTTTTCCGTTTTATGGCGAAAAATGGGTGTTTTTTTTGCTTAATTTTGCGACAACAATCAGATTTTTTTAATAACTTTAAAAACTTAAATGAGTATGAAACATTTGAATTTACTTCTGTTTGCATCGTCCATGGTGTTCGTGGCGCCTGCTTATGGCCAGGATTATAAAAAGGTTTGGGCAGACGAGTTTGACAACGTGGGAGCAGTAAACGAAACTACCTGGAACTATGAAATTGGAAACCGTGACAACGGATTTGGCAACTGGGAGTTGGAAAGCTATCAGAAGGCCAACGCCACCGTGGGTCTCGCTCCCGACGGAACTACCAAGGCACTCATCATCACAGCCAAGCCCGACCTTACTTCGGCTCGACTCTTCACCAAGGACAAGGTGTCGTTCAAATATGGTAAGTTGGAAACACGTATCATGATTCCTAAGACAGCCAACGGTCTGTGGCCTGCCTTCTGGCTTCTTGGCAACACGGGAACATGGCCTTCGTGCGGTGAAATCGATGTTTTGGAGATGGGACATGCTGACGGAATCAAGAATGGCACTCAGGAGAAATACTATAGCGGTGCCTGCCATTGGGGTGTTTATCAGAATGGTGGCTATCCCAACTATGGCAAGTTCACTACCTCGCCTACGAGCCTGCAGGACGGCAAGTTCCACAAGTTTGTATTGGAGTGGACTCCCGATGTCATCAACATGTATCTCGACGACGCAGCCACACCTTATTATAGTATGGACATCAGCGACAGAAGCCAGAGCACATCGCCCGGCAACTATTTCAACAAGCAGTTCTATATGCTCGTCAACTTGGCGATAGGCGGAAGCTTCACAGGCGTGAACAATGCTGCTGCCGTTACTGCCCTCAGTTCTGGCGAGAAGAAGATGTACGTAGACTATATTCGCCTTTACCAGAAGGAGGGACAGGAGTGCTACACCATCAACGGAAAAACCGTCGATAATATGAAAGAGGACACTCGTTTCGAGGACACAACCACCAAGTTAGGAGAATATGGCTACAAGTCGCTCGATGCTGCAGGTAAGTCGGTTTTCGACTTCTCTAAAGGTTCAGACTACGTCATTATCAGCGCTTCCACCGGTGTAATGCAGCAGATGGGGGCTGAGAAAATCAAGGCCGACTATTCGGTAGACAACACCAAGCAGCACCTCTATATCTGGAATGGCAACACTTATACGCCAAGCGCAGGAACAGGTGTCAATTCCTTCGGACTTAACGAGGAATATACCGTCTATACTGTTGCCAACGTGGGATGGTCAGGATTGGGCTTTGCCGGAGTAAAAGACCTCTCCATGCTCGACGACAGCTACTATCTCCATTTCTCGGTAAAGGGCGATGATGCCCTCTCGCATGCTTCTCATGCGTTTGGTGTGGGTGAGGCCCGTTTCACTCTCGGCAACGTTCCATTGGAGGGTAATATGATTTTGGGCGACTTCAAGCGCGATGGTGAGTGGTACAGTTTCGACATTCCTTTCAGCCAGCTCAAGAAGATGACAGGAACTGTGTTCCCCGACAAGGACGGTGGTGCTGCTGCCTATAGAGAGAATGCTTTCTGCGCGCTCAGTGGTGGAAATGCTGGCACAAAACTTACCTTCGACAATGTGTTCTTCTATAAGAAGCAGGGTGGCAGCGAGACTCCTGAGGTTGACGCTACGCTCGGAGAATTTGGATCCAAGTCGCTCAACGCCGAAAACCAGTCGACTTTCGACATTGCATCGGGTTCCGACTACGTGCTCATCGCCACTGGCAGCACCTTTGCCAATCAAGTAAAGGACGCAGGCAAGGTAAAGGCCGACTACAATGTCGACAATAGTCGCTATAACTTCAACCTCTGGGAGGGCACCATGACAGGTGCTACAGCCACAGGCACCAACAGCTTCGGCTACAACGAGGAATACTCCTGCGTGAAGGTTGTTGGCGGACAAGGATGGTCGGGCGCAGGCTATGCTCCTGCTGCAGCCACTGATATGAGCATGATAGACGACAGTTACTGGCTCCACTTCTCGATGAAGACAACCAATGAGATCAGCAAGAGCGCTCCTTATGCCATCGTCATTGGCGAGAATGCTCATTTTACCATTGGCTCAGCTCCTTTTGTGGATGGAGGCAAAAAATATGCTGTCCTTGGCGATTTCTATCGCAACGGCGAATGGTACAGCTTCGATATTCCAATGACAGAAATCAAGAAATATGGCGCTCCTGCCTTCTTGGATAATAGTTCTTACAAAAATAACATCCTGAGTGTCCTTGCTGGCGGAACCAACGGTGTAGAGGTGAATCTCGACGGTGTCTTCTTCTACAAGAAGATTACTACTGGCATTCAGGCTTCTACTGCAGATAAGAAGCAGCAAGCCAAGGTGCTCGGCATCTACGACCTCACTGGCCGCCGTGTCAGTGATATGAATGCTGGTGGCATTTACATCGTACGAACCAACCAAGGAAACTTTAAGATAAAAAAGTAATATTTAAAGGTAAAAAAGTAAAAAGGTAAAAAAGTAAAAGGGTAAAAAAGTAAAAACAACTTTCTCAAATGGGGAAGTTAAGATAACCTCTCTAACTTCCGCACATGAGAAAGTTCAATAAATCAGGTACAAGGGGGCGTTTCTTCAAGATGAAATGCCCCCTTTATCTTAATATTTTTCAAAACGAAGAAATAGATAAATAATTGATTATCAGTTATTTACGCTCTTGTTGCTGTTTGTGAATCCACTTTTTTACCCATAGCCGAAAAACGAAACGATAAAAAGAGTAATTTTGCAAGCGAAAACCTAATTGTATAATTAAAAGAAATATGCTTATGAATAGGAAAATTTAAAAATTGTTCCATGACCCGAAAATATTCCTCCAAAAGGAGTGAGTTTTTCTGACTTTGTTGCTATCTATGCCATGCCATATTAGAGTTTTGCTTGTTTTATTTTTTTTGCAACACTTAAATAAGTGAAAATTCTGACATGGCAAAATCCTGGGCAACTTTTTGTTGCTAAGGTCTTTTAAAAGTTTAATTAATAATAGTGTTGCGGAATTATGGATATGAAAAAAAAGATACTTTTATCAATGATCTTGCTCGCTTTGTGCTTGATACAGGCTTCAGCGGACGATTATTACTACAAAATCCAGCTTTACAATGATAATGGTGAGCCGGGAGAATGGTCTAAATATATTAAGGTAACAACTAAGGAAATACATGATGGTGAGAAAACATCTTATGAATATCTTAACGGACTGGGAAAACTTATTGCTGGAGAGCCTGTAACGGATGGTAATAAAGAATATAGATTGCCCAAAAAAGACAATAAGGTAAATCTGGATAAAATTTATGGTATTGCATTTGCCAATGGGCAAGGAATAGATAAAAATGGACAATTTAACATAATGGAGGGAGATGAATATTATAAAGCGTGGCCTCAGATACGTAAACACATCAGATATCTCGGATTGCGCGATTATATACGTGATACATATAATGATCACAGCTATCTCGCGGATATGTATAATGTTGAAGAGTTGGAATTGCCTAAATATGGTATGAAAGTAGGAAATAAGGATGATGATGGTCAATATTATTTCGCTAATGCTCGGAAACTGAAAAAAATAACTATATCGATCGATGGGAAAAAAGACCCCGTAGAAATAACAGATGATGCGGTAAAGGATAATGTCTTGCTGAATAGCGTTGGACAATATATGTTTGCCAATTGTTGGGCCTTGAGTTCCAAATATATAAACCGATTGATAAAGAATGTTGAAGAGATAAAAGACAATGCTTTTTTCGCAAATGACGGAGATCGTGATAAATTAGCAGGCAATAATATGGTTATTGAGATACCCAACTCAGTAAAGAAAATAGGATATCAGGCTTTTTATAATCGAGTGGACGTTACCGAACTGAATATTCAAGGAAATGATGCCTTGGTGATTGGTTCTGAAGCATTCAAAAATTGTTATGAACTGACAAAGATAAAGATAATGCAAACTCAGGATAATAAAGTACTTAAAATAGGTAACGATGCATTTATGAGCTGCAAACAGTTGAATGCCTTTGAAGACTTTAATAATGCTAAGATAACCCATCTTGGAACTGGTGTATTTCGTGAATGTCGATCCATGACCAGCGAATTTGTTAATGGTGTGTTAAAGAATTATGCAGACAATGGGGAAACGACGATTAATGGGGGAAAGAAGATTCCTGCTTATCTGTTTTTTGGCTGCAACGGACAAGAAGGATATGCTTGTTCTTTTACCCAATTGGATATCCCTGCCTCATTCACCCAAATCGACGAAGGCGCCTTTGCCTGCAACCCAAACGTCACGAAGATAACCGTACACAGCGGTACACAGATTGATGCGCAGACCTACGACGGCAACAACGGCATCTTCTATGAAATGGTTCCCAACAAGGTGCAGGTTGTATTTGAGGACGAAGCCAATAACGGTAATAATTACACGGTCTATCGCGACAACATCAAAGTGAACGGAGAAGATAAGGGTCCGAACGCCTTTATGTTTCTTCTCACCAAGACTCTCGACGAGAATGCTACCGACTATGATGTCGTAGCCCAGCGCCATGCCGACGTCCGCCTCAAACGCACGTTCAAGGCAGGTTGGAATACGCTCGTGCTGCCTTTTGGTGCTCGCGTTATAGGAGATTGGAGAGTTGATGCTGCGGAGATTTTCCAGAAAGCCCTCAATGTATCAGGTAATAAGAACTTCATGATTGCTGCCTATCGTGGTTTGGCAAAGAATGGGGCACAGCCCGACAACAGTACCTTCTATTTCCTGCAATACACCGACTACGACCATGATCCGCTCGATGAGTTTGAGCCTCTCCTCGTCAGAATGACGCAGGATGACATCGCCGCCGCCAATGGAGTCTATACTTTCAAGGATGTCGAACTCAATTACGATGGTGACCTCAACACCTTATACACAGCAGAAGAAGCGAAAGGACGTATGGGAAATACGGGTGATGGCCGATTTTTCGACGGCAACTATAATCACGACGACAACGGCAAGTTCCAGAAGTGCACCTACGATGATTTCTATTTCACGGGAACGCTGTATAAGCAACAGGGCACGGATGGAAACTCAGCTTTCATCGCTCCTGGCGACTACATCATTCAGAACAATACCTTCGTGAAGTGTCTTGAAGGCAAGAAGTACGGACTCAAGGGATTCCGTGGTTATTTCAAGCAGAAGCCATCAAGTTCATCATCTGCCAAGGGTAATATCGGCATCTGTCTCGTCGACCGCAATGGCGTAGTCTCTTCCATCCATCAGGTGGACGGAACATCGCTCACGCCAGCATCTGTTGCTCCTGCCGCAGTCTACAACCTCAGTGGCCAGCAGGTTGGCAATTCTCTTTCCACTCTTGCCAAGGGCGTTTATATCGTTAATGGCAAGAAATTCGTTAAAAAGTAAATCATTGCAATCATGAAGAAAAAATATCAACAACCTCTCATAGAAGTTCAAAGCGTAGAAGGTGAACCTCTGTTGAATAACGGCTCCGTAGTCAACATCCATGGCAAAACGCAGGCCACGTTGGGTTCCGACACCACTACTGGCGGTTCGACAGGTGAGGACAACACTGTGTGGGGCGATGCCAAGCCCTACAATCCCTGGACATCATGGGATTAAGACTTACTTATTATAAAGGAAATGCGGGATTGAGTTGATTGCTCAATCCCGCATTTATCATTGTTCCACCATTTGCTGCAACTCGCTGAGGTTGGAAGCCACTTCGATGTAGTCGTGCCAGTTGCCGCGAATCATTCCTTGCGAAGCCATGTCGTCGAGAAGGGCGATGGTGGAGTTCCTGAACGGAAGTGATGATGTTAGGCTTGCCTTCCTCTACTGTCTCTGTGATGTTGGTCACATAGCCTTGCACCTTGATTTTTATCTCTTTGAGTTCCTGTTCCTATCTCTTAGAGATCATGCTCCTTTGGGACTTAATTTCTATGTCATAAAAGCGATTTTTCTGTTAAAATCCGTATAAAAACTAACAAAAAGTACGAATATTGCAAAATAATCGTGCTTTTTGTTGCTTATATCAATAGTTTTTTCTAATTTTGCTATCTGGTATAAGATGATACCATCAAAGATACAATAACATAAAACAACAGAAATGGAGAAAATAGACAATCTTGACAGAAAGATATTGGGTATCTTGTCTAAGAACGCCCGCATTCCTTTCAAGGATGTTGCGGCAGAGTGTGGCGTATCCCGTGCAGCTATCCACCAGCGTGTGCAGCATTTGATGGAGGCAGGATTTATCACGGGTAGTGGATTCGACGTAAACCCTAAGAGCTTGGGATATTCTACCTGTACATACGTGGGCCTGAATCTGGAACGTGGTAATATGTATAAGAAGGTGGTAGAACGCCTTCAGAACATACCGGAAATCGTGGAGTGCCACTTCACTACAGGTTCTTATACCATGCTTCTTAAACTTTATGCGCGCGACAATGAGCAGCTGATGGATTTGCTCAACAATAAGTTGCAGGCTATTCCAGGTGTGGTTTCTACGGAGACCCTGATTTCACTTGAGCAGAGTATCAAGCGAGAAATTCCTGTTATTTTGGAAGAAGAATAAGTATTCAACGTAAATATAAATGGTAAGGTTGTTTCACATGGGTGTTGCAACTTATGACCGGGGAGAGGCATAGGTTAAGACTTAAGTCGGTCGTGAGTGGTTCCTTTGTGAAACATCCTTTTTTTATGTAAATAAGCAGATGGAAACATTTGATTTGGATTCACACTTGCAAGGTGTATATTCTGTTTTTCCCGAGGCTCCTCATCAGCCGGTAATTGGTATTACAGCCAACTACGAGGGCATAGATGCTACGCTTCGTGACCGATATTATAAACAAGTGATAGCAGCGGGCGGTACTCCTGTTATCATTCCTCCTGTTGCCGATACAGATGTTATCGTCAATACGCTCCAGCATCTGGACGGATTGATTCTTTCCGGCGGCGGTGACCACAACCCTCTCTGGATGGGTGAGGAACCTTCTCCTAAGCTCCATCATATCAATCGGGAGCGTGATCTTGCTGAGTTCCTCCTGGTTCGCCTGGCTTATAATCGACAGATTCCGATGTTGGGTATCTGTCGTGGCATTCAGACTTTGGCTATAGCTTTAGGGGGAAAGGTGGAGCAGGATATCAAACAGGGAGTGAAGCATTCGCAGGATGCTGAGCGTGAGGAACCTACTCATAGTGTGCAGATAGTGAAGGATTCCACCTTATTTAATATATATAATAGCGAGAAGATTTTTGTCAACTCCTTCCATCATCAGGCTGTGAGTATGCCGGGAAATAAACTGCGCTGCATCGCCAAATCTACTGATGGCATCATAGAGGCTGTGGAAAGTAGCGAGTACAAGTCTATCCTCGGTGTGCAATGGCATCCGGAATGGTTGGAGAAAGACGGACTGAAGATATTTCAATGGCTTACTGCCCAGGCTACCGAGTTTTATCAGGCGAAGCAGTTGCATCAGCGCATCCTTATTCTTGATACACATTGCGATACGCCGATGTTCTTCCCGCAGGGTATCTGTTTCGACCATCGCGACTCCCGTATTCTGGTAGATTTGCATAAAATGACCGATGGTCATCAGGATGCAACGACGATGGTGGCTTACCTGCCGCAGCCTAAGTTGGGTGAGACCTTCAGCAGCAAGGTAGATTTTGATGTGGCTGGTCCTACCCAGTATGCTGACCTGATCTTTGACAAGATAGAGGCTATTGTGAGCAAGAACAGCAATTACCTGAGTATCGCCCGTACGCCTGCCGACCTCTATAGCGACAAGCGGAAGGGAAGAAAGAGTATCATGCTCGGTATTGAGAACGGACTGGCGCTTGGACACGACCTTGCCAACGTGAAGCATTTTGCCCAGCGTGGCATTGTCTATATTACGCTCTGCCATAATGGGGATAATGATATCTGTGATAGTGCCCGTGGCTGCAATACCCACAATGGTGTAAGCAGTTTTGGCGAGAAGGTTATCCAGGAGATGAACCGCCTGGGCATCATGGTAGATTTGAGTCATGCCGGTGAGAAGAGTTTCTACGATGCTTTGGAAATCAGCAAGACGCCTATCGTCTGCAGTCATAGTAGCAGTAAGGCGCTCTGTGATGTGCCTCGCAATCTGACCGATGACCAGATGCGTGCGCTTGCTGCCAGAGGAGGTGTAGCCCATACCACACTTTATCACGGTTTCCTTCGCAAAGAGGGTGAGGCTGACATCATGGATGCTATTGCCCATCTGGAACATGCTATCGACATCATGGGTATCGACCACGTGGGTCTTGGTACAGATTTTGATGGTGATGGTGGAATCCGTGGCTTAGCCGATTCTTCAGAACTCATCAACTTTACCATCCAGTTGCTCCGCCGCAGGTATAGCGAACAGGATGTCGCCAAGATATGGGGTGGCAACTGGCTCAGAGTCATGGCGCAAGTACAGGCTGTCAGGTAAGTGAAGAATTCAATTGTTACCGGTGAGTTGAAAGGTAATTCTATAGAGAAAAGATAATTATAAGGTTCAAATCTGAAAGTTCAAAATAAACAAGATGACGAAGAAAATGAAAATCATATTGGGTGTTGTGGCTGCTGCGGCTATTGTGGCAGGTGCATATACTTACAAATCTACTCAGGGCACAAGTTCGCCTGAGGCACAGGAAGTGGAAGAAGCAGAGAAACTGAATCCTGTAGGACCGGCCTTCAATGCGGATTCAGCCTTTGCTTATTGTCAGGCTCAATGCGACTTCGGTCCTCGCACGATGAATAGCGAGGCGCACGATCTTTGTGGCGAATGGATTGTAAGGAAGTTCAAGCAGTTCGGATGTGAGGTAGAGGAGCAGAAAGCAGACCTCAAGGGATATGATGGCACGATATTGAAGAATACCAATATCATCGCTCATTATAATCCGAAGGCTACCACCCGTATCCTGCTCTGTGCCCATTGGGACAGTCGTCCTTGGGCAGATAATGATCCAGACAGTACCAACTGGCGCAAGCCTGTGATGGCAGCCAATGATGGTGCCAGTGGTGTGGCAGTCATGCTGGAAATCGCCCGCCAGTTGCAGGCTGACAAGAAGTTGAATCCTGCTATCGGAGTAGATTTTGTATGTTTCGATACTGAGGATTGGGGAACTCCTCAATGGGCTGATGTTCAGGATAGTGGAGATACCTGGGCGTTGGGTGCTCAGTATTGGAGTGAGAATAAGCCAGACGGTTATACCCCTCGTTATGGAATCCTTCTCGACATGGTAGGTGGACAGGGTGCCAAGTTCTATCGTGAGGGAATGTCTATGCAGTATGCTTCAGCCATTGTCAAGAAGGTTTGGGCAGCAGCCCGTCAGGCTGGTTATGGCAGTTTCTTCCCTAAGAGTGATGGCGGTATGATAACAGATGATCATATCCCGGTAAATGAAAAGGCGAAGATTCCTACGATTGATGTGATAGCCTATTATCCTGACTGCCAGCAAAGCAGTTTTGGTCCTACCTGGCATACGGTAAGTGATGATATGGCTCATTTGGATAAAAATGTTCTGAAGGCTGTGGGTCAGACGATGATTCAGGTGCTTTATACAGAGGAATAGATAGGCACCGCATTTGGGTATAAAAGGAAGTGTTCCTAAGGAAAGTTGTTGCTTTCTTTGGGAACACTTCTTTTTTAGCCCTGTTGAAATCTCCGTTCATAGTCGTTGAATGTCCGTTCAACGTCTTTGAACCGACATTCAACGTCTTTGAACCGCGGTTCAACGTCTTTGAACGGAAATTATATCTGCCCAGACTCAACTTGTCTTACCACTCTCTCTGTTAATCTATCTACTCCGTTCGGATCATACTTCTTGGTAAGGCTCGCACCGAAAGCCCAAGCGAAGGCCTGATAGAAGCCAGCTCTCACTGGACCCAGGAAAGCCTGTATCAGTTGGTAAGAGGAAGAATTGCATTCGCGGTAAACTAACTTGATGCAGAGTTTACCCTGTGCGTATGTCAGTTTTTTCATTCTTGGCGTGTATTCCTCCTTGATACCTTTCTCTACCAGTTTCATATGTGCATCCTTTGCTCTCTTGTTAGGCAGAGTCTCCAGATATTCACCGGTTTCGATGATAATCTTTCTTACCTCTTTAGCAATAGGTAGCACCTTTTTTACATTATATACCAGTCTGTTGTAAGCCATGCGCTGCTTGGCATTCTTGAATACCGGTTCGGGATATACATAGACATTGTTGACCTCCACATATTGTATGCTGTCCTTTCCCTGCAATACCTTGCCGACTTTCACCATCGGCTCGAAGGTAGGGCTGTCCATATCCACATCCCTGTTCTCCGGATGGGTCTCATTATTCTGTGCGGCCATTCTCAGAGTTGTACCTAACATCAGGCATATCAAAAAAAGTATTTTGTATTTCATCTTTCTGTCCTCATTTTAGTCTCTAAATCAATCAGATGGCAAAGTTACACAAATAATTTGTATGCAGATATTTTTTTCGTCTTTTTTATGAAAAAGTGGGTTGAAATGCTTCAAAATACGGCTCAGATACCCTGAAATGCGGGAAATGTTAGCCTTTTATTGTTAAAATAATAAATTTTAAAGCAATAACTTGTAATAAGTGAGAAATTATTAGTAATTTTGCACCGCTTTTAATCAAATAGCTATACTTATGTTTGTTATTTGTGAAAAATTGTACAAGGTGAGAGAACGGTGGGTTTGTCAGGCGTGCAACATATTTAATATATATATATATGCAACCGTTTACTCCGACGAGAAAAAAATAATTATTAATAATTTATAAACAACAATTGAAACAAACAAGAATGAGAAGAATTTCCCTATTGCTTGTCTCTCTGATTGTGTTGACTGTCCAAACAACCTTGGCGCAAACTTTTAGCGTCAAGGGAACGGTTATGTCTGGTGATGACAATGAACCGCTGATTGGTGCAACCATCCTTCAAGAGGGTACAACGAATGGTGTCGTGACCGATGTTGACGGAAACTATACCATCGAGGTAAAGGATGCTTCTAAGGCTACGCTGGTGATTTCATACATCGGTATGGTGACTCAGAAACATCCTGTCAATGCACAGACGAAAACGCTGAACATTACGCTTACTTCTGATTCCAAAGTGATGGATGAAGTCGTAGTTGTGGCGTATGGCGTACGTAAGAAAGGAACCATTGCGGGTTCCGTGTCTGCTGTGAAAGCCGAAAAGATTGAGAACGTTCCTGCGGCCAGCTTCGACCAGGCTTTGCAGGGACAGAGTACAGGTTTGCAGGTCATCGCCTCTTCGGGTGAGCCAAGCAAGGCTGCCACTTTCCAGATTCGTGGAACCAACTCCATCAACTCTGGTAAGTCTCCGCTCTTTATCCTGGATGGAGTGCCTATCTCCAGTTCCGATTTCAATACTTTAAGTCCTAACGACATCGAAAGTATCTCTGTGTTGAAAGATGCGTCTTCTACCTCTATTTATGGTGCCCGTGCGGCAAATGGTGTGGTGGTGATTACATCGAAGCGAGGCTTGGCGATGGACAAGGCGAAGATTACGCTCCGCGCACAGTATGGTTATTCTGAATTGGCTCAGAACAACTGGAAGATGATGAATACCGACGAGCGTATCCAGTTTGAAAAGGAAGTTGGATTGGATGCCGGTAAGGATTACAACCTCCTTTCCAAGGTGAATGTCAACTGGTTGGATGAAGTGTTCAACGACCGTGCTCCTCTCCAGAGCTATGAACTCTCTATCAACCGTGCTACCGACCGTTTGAATTATTATGTTTCGGGTGGTTTCTACGACCAG
>OIZO01000520.1_pt1 | contig 25673 bp, 28 predicted proteins | sample 1588551 | NCBI WGS metagenome assembly OIZO01 (sample SAMN03283271) | human gut metagenome | biome: human-associated habitat; material: feces | host: Homo sapiens | place: Peru | collected 2012 | reverse complement strand
CCTCTTTCGAGGAATTGGTGAAGATCATGGTAGAGAGCGATATGGCCAAGGTTGCCGCCGAGGATGCTGGTCAGAAGGTTCGCTGCAATTTGGCAGAGTACTTGGAGAAGGGTATTGTGAAGTAACCTCTACTGGCATTAGCTGGTGGAGGGCTACCTCCTATATACTTATAGGTAATTTGAGGTGATTTCGAATACTTCTATTTTAAAACAAGTAAAATGACAATGTATAAATATCAAGAAGGCAGCAAAGATTTGTTTGCTAATGAAATGGATGAAGTGGAGAATGAGTCTTTCCGAGACACGATGATAAAATTCCACGCTTCTTCAATAGCTCATGTTTTAAAAGCTTATATAGGTAAAGATGAGAAAAATTATCAGCCATTCAATGATGATATTTATAATGCAGCATTGATGATTGCGGACCTGTCATATGATGACTTTGTTAAAGAAAGCTTCGACCGTTGTTTTGAGCGGATTTTTAAGGATGAACTTAGCAAAAAGGAACAAATACGCCTGTTGAAGGGAGTAGAAATTACTGTGTCTCAATTGGCTTCAATCTTTAATTTTGCAGAAAAATGCGGCTATAAATTTAGTCATTACAGTTGGAGTGGTGAACCATCAAAAATGGAACATGAGAAATTGCCATCTTTTATGCATCTCAAAGATGATGGGTCTGTAGAGTACATCGGAGATACAACATTAACGGAAGGTCAAATGAGAATGCTTATAGATCAAGCTGATGTGTTGATTGCGAGATTCTTTGATAATGGTATTCATTGGCATTGCTTCTTGCAGACATTTAAAGGTTTAAAAGGAAAAGAATCTGGTGTGCAAGGAAGTAGACCTCACTTGCATTATCTTTCTGATTCTTTCGGAATTTCAAAAGATAATTTGATAAAAATGATAAGAATGGGAAGATATCCTAAAACACCTGTGCATATCCCTTTATTGAATGATAATTCTACTAAAGAGTAATTAGATTTTTTTCGAAAGAAGTGGTATTCTCGAGTGTGTATTGAGAGGTTGTCTTTCATAGAGATGTCATTGGGTTAATGTGTCATTATGATTCTTTATTTTAGAAGAGAGCTAAAGGGTAAAGCTTGTAAACTTCAGAATTTCTTTTAGATAGCAGGAACTTCTCCTTCACGCTCATTTGAAAAAATAGTAGGCTTGGTTAACAGAATAGCGGGATTAAATATTTTGAGAGATAATTAGGTCAAAGAATAATAGAAAAGATGTTTTTTAATGTTTATTTGAAATTATAATAGACAACATCAGACTGATGGATTTTAAATAAAGTTAGAGAGGCTCAACTATTACTTATTTTTAAAAATATATACAATGGAAAAAACTAATGAAGAATTAGTGCAAAAGTTTGCTAACTTTCAAAGTTTTATGCAAACACCCAAATACACATCTACTCCTATAGTAGTTAAAGATAAACGTCCTCAGCACGAGACATCTTTAGAATATGAAAAAAATGTAGATTGTTCTGTGTCTTTTGGTAACTCATATATTTCTATTGAAGTAAAGAATGGAGATTCATATAATTTTAGTGCAAAATTGATGACTGATGAAATTTCAAGTAAAATCTTATTAAGATATGATTCGGCTGGAGCAACTCATCGTAACAATTTTGATTACATACCCTTGGCTCAACAGTTAGTTACGACACCTCATATACATAAGTATGATAATCAGGGACGTTTAATGGCTGTAAAAACAGAAGAAATATTAGCAAACCAAGAAGCTGCTCAAGACATAAAAATTGGCTTCCCAATATTTTGTAAAGAAGGTAAAATCTATGGACTTCAATCTACAATATGCCCTAAAATACAAATAGGAGAACAGACTGTGATTCCATTTGAACATATTGTAATAGACCCATGTGAAGGAGTTCCATTTTAATATTTTTTGCTATGGATGAAATAATGAGTGAAATTATCGCGACATATTCTTCTTTGTGGCGGTTAAAGAAAATAGGAGAAAGTTATGAGATAATTACTCCTGTTTCAACATCTAACAATATGTTTGTCTCTGTTTTTTTGTTAAAGAAGGGCAATGAATATATTGTAACGGATGCAGGATGGATAGATTCTGGTGTTTATGATATTGATGAAATTAGTGATACTGCTTATAAAAAAATAATGACTTATTTTATAGAAAGCTATGGTATAAAAACTTTGAAATATCGAAATCTAATTTATCACTATAAAAAAACAGATAATGCCATTTTTGTTCCTAATCTTGTCTTTGATGTTTCTGCCTTTATTAGCGGTATAGTTAGTACTTCGTGTGCTGAAATCGCTCAAACAACAGATAAATCATACAATATTTTTAATAGAAAAGCTCATTCCTTTCTTCGAACTTTTATTCCTAATGATAATTTCTTATCTAAAAAAGAAATAAAGGAAGTTTTTCCTGCATTGTCATTTGGGGCCGCAATTAAAGGACGTGGGGGAATTTCATTGATAAATTTTGCAACAGGATCCAATAATAATTATTACATCAATAGTTTATGTAAGTCGCAGACTTCCTTTGAGATAGTTCAAAAAGATGATTCGAGGAATATGTTTAATAATAAAATATTGTTATTAGACGATACGAAAAAATCTTTAATTTCTGAAAAGGTTGGAGTATATGTAAATTTTGTACGAGGTAAACAGATTTGCGATATAGATATGTGGAGTAACAGAAATGTTTTAAAGGAGAAGGTTGCGATTTAATCCATTAAAAACTGGTATGCCTAACTTATTAATAAATAGTTAGGGCGCTGTATTGGTGATATACAATTATGGCAAATGATAAATATAAAACTCGTGTTGGCATCAATGTAATAGAGAAAGTGATTTCGTTGAAAGAACAAGATCAAGAGTTCTTGACGAATAAAACCATCTTGTCTTATCTTGGTGGTGTAAGCAGAGATTTTATAAGAGAGCTGCGTGAAAGTGGTGAACTTCCATATTAGAATTGCCTTTAAATAAAGGCGGATCAGAGGACGTATGGAAATATAGACGATAACAGGTAATAATGAATATAATAATAGAAAAGGAAAGATGTTCTGGATGTGGCGCATGTATGGCTTCTTGCCCTAAAGAGGCAATAAGTATGCAGCGTGATTCTGAAGGTTTTGATTTCCCACATATAGATCAAACTTTGTGCATTGACTGTGGCCTTTGTCAAAAAGTCTGTCCGCCATTACATTATGAGGATAGGACTGACAAACGATTGAATAAGAATAGTGTTCAAAGGGGATTCGCAGCCCGTAATAAGAATTATGAGCAACGACTCATTAGTTCTTCTGGTAGCATTTTCGCAGTCTTAGCCAAGTATGTATTATCAATGGGAGGTGCAGTTGTTGGAGTTGCTTATGATGACATATTCAATGCAGAATATAAAATTATAGAGAGTGATGCAGAACTTCCACTTATTCAAGGTTCGAAATATCTCCAATGCAAACCAAGTAGGGAAATCTTTAAGAAGATACGGGAAATACTTAAAACAGGCAGAATAGTATTGTTCTCAGGTTTGGCTTGCCAAGTAGAAGGTCTGCATACTTTCTTAAGAAAAGATTATGAAAATCTTGTTTGTATTGATTTGATATGTATGGGTATTCCGTCTGCTGAAGTCTGGCAAATTTACTTGAACACGTATTTTAAAGGAGAAAAAATCCAAAACGTCAATTTCAAGGAAAAAAGTGTAGGATGGAATCATTTTAATCTTGCCATTACAACTGATAAGCAGAATTTTAAGCAATGGGGTATGATTAATCCATATTTTAAGAGCATGTTTAATACGTATAATATGCGCCGTTCATGTTTTGTCTGTCCTTTTAAGCGAATTGAAAGAGAAGCGGATATAACTTTAGCTGATTGCTGGGGAGCCAGTCGTCTGGTACCTCAAATAGATGATAACAAAGGTCTTTCTTCAGTTATTGTTCATTCTAATAAGGGACTTTCTTTGTGGTCTAAGGTTGCAACTATGGTTGATAGTGTTGAATTACCTTTGGAAGAAATTATCAAAGGTAATACCAATATGATCGAAAACCGAACTTGTGATTATAAAAAAAGAAGTATCTTTTATAAGTTGCTTCATTCTAAGCATCCGCAAAAAGCATTTCAGTTTGCAGAGCGGCAAGGAGTTGCAAAAAAGCCAAATATATTGCGCCGAATAATTAATAAATTGAAAACCATATTGAAAAAGTTATTTAGATAATGAACATAAAGAAATGGCTTAACCCTAAGAATTGGGTTATTAATAAAGAGTATTTTAAGGAGACGTATGATTATGATTTAAAGTTTAATGCGTCTTTTAGAGGTAAAGAAGAATTGTCCAGAATTGATTTAAAGTTGTTGCAAATTCGTTATCTCAAATACTATCGTTTGGCGCAGGCTTCTAAAGGCTCTGTATGGGAACGATATTATATGCACAAACTGATCAGGTTTAGTGAATATACTGGCATTATGCTGTATGAAAACATGAATATTCCAAAGGGGTTGATTATAGGACATCCTGGTACTGTCGTTATTAATGGAAATGCAAAGTTTCAAGGCAATTTGATGCTTACCCATGGGGTTACTATTGGTAGAGATATACGAGGTAAACATGCAGGCACTCCCAAATTTGGAAAGAATGTTTGTATTCGATGCAACTCTACGGTAGTGGGAGGAATAACGATTGGAGATGATGTATTGATAGCACCAAATACGTTTGTCAATTTTGACGTACCCTCACATTCTATTGTAATTGGAAATCCTGCATCAATTCATCATCGAGATAACGCAACAGAAGGACATATAGGAATAGTAAAATGAATATTAGTTTAATAATTGTTATAAGTCTTTTGATTATCCTGGGCTTGTTGTATGTAATTCTGAACATATTATATCGTCACTCTGAATCTTATAAGAACAGAAATGTTACTAAAAGGAGATTCCTTGACGGAGTTCCAAATAATTTGAAGGTTGTAAATTTCGGAAGTAACTATATGATGTATGCTTTCGATAATTATAGAGAGTTGAATATTTCCGGGTTTAATTTTTCAATGCCAGCCCAAAGTCTGGAAATTGATGAAGCTTTATTACATCAATATTCCTCGCATTTTTCTAAAGGATGTATTGTTATTTTTGGTGTTGCCGCTTGTGTTTCTTTTTACGGATACTCTTATTGTAACGAACCTGAAAAATATTATGATATTATAAAGAGTAGGTATCTTCCTTCATGGAAACTTAAGTCTTCTCTTAGGGCTTTTTTCCCTTTACGGCTTAAACAATGGAGATTAGTAAAAGGATTGATTTATAAAGAAGGTCCCATTACTGAAATATCGGCATTTACAAAGCAAATAGAAGATGATGCTTCTTGTAAAAAAGCTATGAACAATTATGCTTTGGGTTGGCAGAATATGTTTCATTTTAAAAGCTTAAAGCAAACAGATTTCGATAAAGACCAGCTTGAGAGTTTAAATAAGAACACTATTGTATTGAAAAGAATGTTCTCATTCTGCAAGGAAAAAGGTTTTATACCTGTAGTTTTAATTCCTCCTTTTGGAAAGGAACTGAATCAATATTATTCTGAAGATTTCATTTCGGCAAGTTTGAAAAAGTGTCTAAAACAGGCAGGGCAAGATGTTCCTGTATTTGATTATAGAACACATTCAAGTTTTCAAGAACATACCAATCTGTTTTTTGATGGTGCTTTTTCACTGAATAAACGAGGAAGTCTAAAAATGATGAAACTCTTCTTTGAAGAACTGAAGAACAATAATATAATAAAATCATATCAAGATTTATATCAATGAAAAAAATATTCGCACGATTCAAGCGTATAGACAAAAGGCTGCGACCATTACCTTATACAGAATTGCTTAAAGATAGTTATTCAACGGGAAGTGTAGTGGGGGGAAGTCTTAAGAATAAGACGATACTCATTACTGGAGCATCAAGTGGAATCGGTTTGGCAATGGCTCGCAGATTTTTAGTTGAAGGCTGCTATGTTATAATATCAGGCAGAACTGAGTCTAAATTATTGTCAGCAATTTCATATTTAAAGCAAAAAGGATGTGATCATGTGACGTATTGTTTAATGGATCAGCTGAAGGACTCAGAGTTGTATGCAACATCACAAAATATATTTAAACAGTTTAAAGTCAATGTGTTAATCAATAATGCCGGAATTTTTAAAAATACAGATAGAGATGGACGATTCCGATCTGTAGATGCTGAAGATTATTGGCCAGGCATGAATACAAATTTGAAGAGTAGCTTGCTGCTTTCACTATCTTTTGTTGATTATTGCAAAGAAGCAGAGATTAAAGGTCATATATTAAACACTTCATCCGTTTGTGGATTGTTTGAAAGTTATGGAATAACTCCTTATGGCATATCCAAAGCTGGTGTAATAGAAATGACAAAACAGTTTGCCTTTGCATATAAAGGCATAGTTACTTGTAATTCAATAGCACCAGGTTCTGTAGCAACAGTTATGGGTGACTTACACACAGGAAGTAACATAGCATCTTACTGTTCTTGCAATCGTCATGTAACTATGACAGAAGAAATAGCAAGTCTTGCAGCTCTTATGTGTACTGCTGATATGTCAGAAAAACTAAATGGTCAAACAATAAAGGCTTGCGCCTGCGAAAAGTTTTAGCTTATGATTGGCAAAATTAAAAAACTCCTTTTGCTGCCTTTTACAAAGGTTTGTTATGTTGAAAGCCTTTTTGATAAAGGACTTTATGAAAATAATGAGAAGAGCCATGCTGGTTCTTCTTTGGAAGATAGCAATGTCCTCGTTGTTACGAACAATGAAAGCATTAAAGATAAGGTCAGTTCACTTTTGAAAGAAGAAAAGTGCTATTTTTATTTCATGAATATGAACTCTCTGTCTAAGAAAGAAGATATTATGATCGCATGTAACCAATTAGGAATATATGATCATATCATAAACATAATTGAAATGAAATCTATTGATTGGCTTATGACACAAGATCAACATTTTAATAGTGATGATATATTATATTCTCTTTATCGATTGTTACAAATAGAGACGGACTATTTTGTACAATACAATAAATATGCAACATTGACAACAGCTTTTAAATGTGATAAGTCTTTAGAAGGAGAAATCGTTTCATCATCAGTATCTCATTTAATAAATGGATTGTCAAAGCCATTGTCAAATCACGGATTAGTAGAAAATGGACTCACTGCCACAACCGCAGTATCAGATGAGACAATTATAAATACGGCTATTTTTCTATCAAGCAAATATGGTCAAATAATGGCTGGAGAAACATTAAGACTTAAATAAAATGGAAAATTCAAGAACAAGAAATTCTATATATAATTTTGGTTCAAGCTTATTGGTTAAGGTTCTGCAGTTGGGGCTTTCCTTTGCAAGCCGAACGGTTTTTATATATGTATTGGGTGCTGCTTATTTAGGCTTAAATGGCTTATTTAGCAATATATTATCATTCCTCTCATTATCCGAATTAGGAATTGGGTCGGCAATAGCCTTTCTTCTTTACAAACCAGTAGCTTCAAATGATATACACGAAATCAAAATTATAATGAAATTCTATAAAAAATGTTTTCATTATATTGGTTTTGCTATTATTGGCTTAGGACTGTGTTTGCTTCCTTTCTTGAATAAGATGGTAAATTTGAATCAGCCAATACCAGAAAACTTGTATCTGGTTTATGTGTTGTTTTTAATGCAGTCTGCCATTTCATATTTTTTCGCAGGTTATAAACAGGCACTCCTTGGGGCTAATCAAAAAAGTTACATATTAACAAAATACAATGCATTATTCAGTATTGCTTCTGTTGTTTTGGATATTATAGTTCTTTTGATATTTAGAAATTTTATTGTTTATTTATCTGCGAAAATAGGATTGGCAATTATTCAAAATTTGGTGAATGCATGGAAACTGGATAAGGTTTATCCCTATCTTGCAGAAAAAGTTGAAGGTACATTGTCACATGAACAGATAAAAGGAATATTTAAAAATGTATATTCTGTTTTTGTCTTTAGATTAGGTTCCTTGTTGTTCAATTCTGTTACAAATATTGTAACATCCATTATTGTTGGAACTATTGTTGTCGGTTATTACAGCAATTATACCATGGTCGTGTCTCAACTTGAAGGATTGTTCATGATGGCTATAGGAGCTATTGCAGCAGGAGTTGGCAATGTAATGGTAATAGAGACGAAACAACGCCAATATCAGATATATAAAAAGCTAAATCTTCTCACATTCTTTATTTATGCGTTGTTCAGTGTTTGTTGCGTTCAATTGCTTAATTCTTTCATACATCTTTGGTTAGGTAAAATTGGATCAGAATATACCTTGAGCCAATTTGTTGTTATTCTTATTGTTGCAAATATGTACACAAATTGTTCTTGTCAGGTTTTGGAAAAGTTTCGTACAGCAAGTGGAAATTTCCAAATAGGAAGAGAATTGCAGGTCGTAGGAGGCTTTACCAATATTTTTCTGTCTGTTATATTAGCAAAATGTTGGGGCTTTGAGGGTGTACTGATTTCTCCATTCTTATGCAAAATCTTTATTACTGTAACCCCTTTTGTCGTACGAATTGGCAAAACTGTTTTTTGTAGGACGTATAAGCAAATGTTATGGGAATATTATTCTCAAATGTTATTTGTTACTTTGGTATGCTTATTAACATGGTTTGCATGTAAGCCTTTTCATGAGGGGTCTATATTAGATTTCATTTTTGAAATATTAATAACATTTGCAATAACTATCATTAGCTTTGTTGTTGTATTTCATAGAAAAGCAGAATATAAAGAACTGGTAACTCCGATTTTACATAAATTCAAATTAACAAAATAATTCAAACAAGATAGAAATGAACATATTAATAATCAATCAACCAGTTTTTAATCGAGGGGATGAATCAGCTCATAAGGGGCTTATACGTACATTGCTGAAGCGTTTTCCTGATGCCATTATTAAAGTTATGCATGAAGCAAGCCTTTCTGAGTCATATAGACAATATGCTGTTAAGGATAAACGTGTAGAATATTTTAGTGAAGTTGAAGGATGTATAAAATTTCCGCGTTTTCGAAATCATGATGTATATACAAATCATACATGGTTGTGGAAATGGCATCCTACATATCGCCGGATGGAGAGCATATATAAATGGGCAGATGTCGTAGTCTGTGCTCCTGGCGGTATATGTATGGGAGGATTCCAGGATTGGAATCATCTCTATCATCTTCGTTTGGCACAATTGTTTAAGCGCCCTTTGGCATACTATGGTCGTTCTTTCGGACCTTTCCCAACTGAAACAGAGCGCAATCGTCAGTTCAAGAAGATTAGTCTTGATATGCTGCATTATTTCGGATATCTATCTATTCGTGACCATAAAACTGAATTGTTGGCAGATGAGTTGAATATTCCATATATTTCTACTATCGATTCTGCTTTCTTAGATTCCCCAAAGGTAGAGATTCCTTATGAGTTAAAATCAGTTGTTAGTAATAAGCCTTATATGGTTTTTGTTCCTAATTACCTGCTTTGGCATTATGCTTATAAAGGAAGAATCGGTCATGAGACAGTTATCAACTTCTATTGTAAAGTAATGGATGAGATCTGGGCAGCTAATCCGGAATTAAATATTTTGATGTTGCCTCAGTTGTTCTGTGGTAGAGAATATGCTTTAAATGATGTTGAACTATTCCGTGACTTGGCAAAAGCTAAAAATGATAGCCGCATCATCATTACTGCAGACTGTTATAGCAGCGATATTCAGCAAACACTTATTAGTAAAGCGGAATATGTAATAGGTGCTCGTTATCATTCTATTGTCTTTGCTCTTAATCAAGGAGTTCCTTGCATTGCTTTAAGTTATGAGCATAAGATGGCAGGTTTGCTTGAAACATTGGGTAAAACAGAATGGTGTATAGAGTTCAGTAAAAGTCTGGATTCGAAAGAGAACCAAAAGTTATGTTTAGAGCAAATTAGAAAGTTGATTCCTTTATTGAAGCCTGATACTGAAGCTCAGAAGAAAGCTAAACATATTGCTCAAAAAGGTATGGATAAATTTGTCGAGTTCGTTCAGAAAAACTTAGGCTGCTAAATAATGAAAGTTTATAACACTTCTGTCAATTATCTGAAAGCATTGGGAATATCCCTGATGGTGTTAGGACATTCTGGCATCATTGATCATGAAATATCTTTTATTTATATGTTCCACATGCCACTCTTCTTCATAGCTTCCGGCTATTGCTTTAAAGAAAAATACCTTTCTGCTCCTCAAAAATACATATATAATAAGGTAAAGGGTATCTATTGGCCGTATGTGAAATGGAGTTTACTATTCCTGTTGCTGCACAATGTATGTTTCCACCTGCATATTTATAGCGATCAATATGGATGGAAGGAATATGTATCTCATCTATATGCATTCTCGGAGTTTTTAAGCCGTGCTACATCTATAATATTCAAAATGCAGGGACATGAGCAACTTCTCGGTGGATACTGGTTTTTGAATGCTTTGTTTTTCGGATCTCTCATTGTATGGCCTGTGATTCGATATGTGAAGCAACCGCTGTGTGGGGGGGCGATTCTGATAGTAATATGCACTGTTCTTAATAAAACTTGCTGGCAGATTCCATTCATTAATATCTCATCGCAAGCTTTTTCAGCAGCCTTATTGATATATATTGGCTATAGTCTTGCGAAGTATAGGGTAAAAACTTTCAACTATTGGCAAATAGTTTTGTCGCTATCAATAACATTAATAGGCTCCTTTGTTTGGAATATGGCTATGGGTCAGAATTCATACAGTAACAAGCGGTTTATTCCATATATAATAACTGCAGTGCTTGCTTCATGGAGTTTTTATTCTTTGTTTGATAAGATGAAATCTTCGCAAGGTATATGTGCTAAAGTCTTGGATTTTATAGGAAAGAATACCCTTACGATTCTTACATGGCATTTCCTTGCTTTCAAGCTGGTTTCATTATTGATTATATGTATCTATGGCTTGCCAATAGAGCGGCTTGCAGAATTTCCTGTTATCACAAAATATTCGCAACAGGGATGGTGGTTAGCTTACTTCATTGTAGCTATGGTAGTGACATGTGGAATTGCTTATTGTAATAAGCAAATTAAAAATAATTGGTTAAAACTATAATTTTAAGTATTGCTGTCCGATTTTTAACAGACTGCAATAAATCAAATTAATTAATGAAAGTCTATGAACATTAAAGATTTGACATTAAAAAATGTAGGACCTTTTAAGGAAATGCATTTAGATTTTCCTTGTACTCCAAATGCAAATGGGAAACTTCCTGTAACTCTAATTACAGGAGAAAATGGAACATGAAATTCAAATTGAATTCAGAGTTGTTGCTGTTTCAAAGAATGAAGCATCTTCAGGGAATATGCAATTTTGTTTTTTCTTTAAATAAGAATAGACAGAAAGAATCTCGTTCTGATTTTACAGAGAAAGAGAAGGCATCCATCAAAGCCTTTGCAAATCCCGATAATGCTTTTAGTTTAATGTCAGAAATGTATTTGCGCAACCAACTTCCTTGGTTGTGGACATAATAAAGAAAAGAAAATGTTGGCATACAAAGAGTTAAAAAATGGTTTTGATTTGGCATTGGAGAATGCGCAGGACTTGTTTAACGAAGCTAAGGGATTGGCTATATTTGAACATTATTCGAGGGCTTATACTTTGTATCAACTTTCTATAGAAGAAGTCGGTAAATGTATTATACTTTTACGAGCGCTTATAGAAGGTTCGCTTGATGTAAATATAGACCATCATTATTTAAAATCATTGGGCTATTTTGACCACCAATCAAAAACAAGAACTTCTTTAGGGGCGGAAAGTGTTATGTTGCAGCTCTTTGAGAAAAGTACAGGACATGATGTTACGGAGTTCTTAAAAGAATTGAAATATGATGCTCAGCATGTAAAAGATATTAATAAGTTAAAAAACGAGAGTTTGTATGTTGGTTTCAATGGAAATAAATTCGTCTCTCCAAAAAGTGTTATCACAAAAGAAATGGTATATGATATTGCTTTTAAAGCAGATATACGCATTCGTGCAATTATTCCCATGTTTCCAACAGAAGAACAATTAGAAGAAATTGTAGAATTTTTAAAGCAAAATGAAGAATAATCCATTAGTATCGGTAATAATTCCTAATTATTGCCATGCTCGTTATCTTGACGAGCGCATAACATCTGTATTGGATCAGACCTATCAGAATTTTGAGGTTATCATCCTTGATGATTGCTCTCCTGATGATGGAGCAAGTAAAAAAGTGATAGAAAAATATCGCCTTAATCCTCATGTAACTCATATACTATTCAATGAAAAAAATAGTGGTTCTACTTTTGTTCAATGGAATAAAGGTTTTAATTTAGCACAAGGAAAGTATATTTGGATTGCAGAAAGTGATGATAGTTGTGATAATCTGTTGTTGAAATCCCTAGTCGAAGCTTTGGATTCAGATTCTAATGCGAGTGTTGCTTTCTGTAAAAGTGTCGCTTTTAATGAACATGGTTTGTGGACTCCTATTGGTTATCAGGGAGATTGTGATGAAGTGATGGAAGGAAGTCTTTTTATTCATGATAGGATGCGTTCTGGAACAGGGATATTGAATGCTAGTTCTGCATTGTTTAGGAAAGATTACCTTTTTAGAATTAAAGGTATGTATAAGAGTTTCAGAGCATCGGGAGACCGTATGTTTTGGATAGAAATGGCGGAACACGGCAAGGTTATTTATGTTTCTACTGGTCTTAATAAATACAGAATGCATTTGAACAATAGTACTAAAAAAAATGGTGCAAGCGGTATAAATCAACGTGAAGATAAAATAATTCTTGATTATTTATTACAGAAAAAATATATATCTTCACTTGAGTATAAAGAGTGTACTGATCAATATGTTCGTGTTCATATTTTTGAAATGATTACGGACAGGAAATTAAAAAAAGAGTTATATAAAGTGTGGAATGTTAATTTGTTTAGACAATATTTATATCGAATAAAATCATGGAAAAAAAGACTGTTTCGATAATTATACCTGTATATAATGTAGAGGATTATATTTTAGAATGTTTATCCGGTATATCTGCTCAAACATTTGAAGGTGATATAGAGTGCATTCTTGTTGATGACTGTAGTTCTGATAAAAGTCTTGATCTCATACGAAAATTTATTGATGATGATAAAAGCAAAGTAGAGTACCATGTGATTTTGCAAGAAAAGAATCAGCGACAGGGAATTGCTAGAAATGTTGGCGTTAAAAATGCAAAAGGCGAATATATATTGTTTGTGGATTCAGATGATGTTATATCACCTCATTGTCTTGAGGTTATGTTCTGTGAAATAGAAAAACACCCTAATGCTGATTATGTATTATGTAGTATGACCGATATGGATGGTAATATTTCTTTTGCCCCCATTGGCTATCCTTCATTTGTATCAAATAAAAAATGGTTGATGAGTAAAAGTTTGTTTTCTGAAGGAGGAATACCTCCTGGTCCAGTAAATAAACTTATAAGGAAATCTTTAATTTTAGATAATAATATTTTTTTCCCAGGTGATGTGATTTTCGAAGATGTTCAATTTTCATTCTTGTTGGGAATTTATGCCAAATCAGCGTGTTTTTGTATGGAAAATACATATTTTTATCGAACAAATCGCGAGGGTAGTACAATTACTACTACGGCTAAAAATATGGAATTTGGTTTAAAATCACGTATTATACTTATGCATAATATGATTGATTTAACTATTTGTGAAAACAAAAGACTTCAGTTTGATTCTTTATTTGCAAAATTTCTGTTATACATAAAAATAAATGAAAGTGTAATGTCGAATCAATTTGAAATGAAATTGAGTGAAGTGAAATCACATTTTATTAAAAAAGCACCAGTCTCTTTAGGATTGGTATTAGCAAGTTTGCCCCTACCATTACTCCGTAATAAATATTTTAATAGAATGGCGTATAAAATATTATGGTTAGTGCATAGATAAATAATTAGCAAAAGTGATAAATATGTTAAAAACTGCAACTATAACATGGAACTCTTATTATAATTTTGGAACATGCCTTCAAGCTTTTGCCTTACAGAAATATATTGAATCACTGGGGGAATCTAATAAGATAATTGATGATTCTACAATTATAGCCCCTTTGGCAGTACAAACTTCTTTATGGCAAAGAATTGTTTTCAAATGTTCCTACTATGTGACAAAAATTGTAAGATTATTTAGCCCTAAATATAATGTATTCTATAAAATGCAAAGGGAATTAAATGAGAAAACAAATTCTTTTAAACGTGATATGTTAAACGTTGATTATAACATCTGTAGTGTAATCAATGATGAAACTGATTATGATTTGTTTGTTTGTGGTAGTGATCAAATTTGGAATCCAATGGTTTTGGAAGATAATAGAAGATTATTTTATTATGCTAATTTTACAACAAAGTCAAAAATCTCATATGCACCTAGCTTGGGTGTGGTGAATATACCTGAAAAGTGGAAGGCTAAAATAAAAGAGTTGCTAAGTTCGTTTTCTGCTATTGCTGTCCGTGAAGAGACAGGAAGAATTGCACTTCAGTCGATAGTAGATATACCTATACAGGTAGTAGTTGATCCAACTTTGCTGCTATCAAAAAGAGATTGGGAGCAATATGTGCCAATGATTAAAAATGAGGATTCTTATGTCTTGGCTTATTTCTTGACCTATAATGCTTCTTATTTTAGTGCAGTTCGGAAATATGCTCATGAACATAATTGTAAATTATATATGTTTTATTTAAATCCTTCATATTATAAAGAAGCAGATAAAATGATCATGGGTGGTCCTTTGGATTTTCTTTCATATATAAAGGGTGCAAAAGCATTATTTACAGACTCTTTTCATGGTACCATTTTCTCGACAATTTTTGAAGTTCCGTTTTATACGTTTGAAAGGTTCAAAAATGAAACTATTCAAAATCAAAATTCAAGAATCGAGAACTTATTATCATTAATGGGTGCCCGGTGTAGATTGTTTAATGAAGAAAACTTGTCTGACATATACAAAAATGAAGATATTGATTTTAAACAGTATAAGGAGAATTTGAATAGTCAAATTTGTTTTTCTAAACAATATTTAGCGGAGTCCTTTAGTAAATTCTAATATAGTTATGGATAAAATCTGTGATAAGAATAAATGTTCTGGATGTTCTGCCTGTTATAATGTCTGTCGACATAACGCTATCGAAATGGTGGCAGATCCTTGTGGTTATATTTATCCGAGAATCGATGAAACAAAATGTGTAAATTGTAAGTTATGTCAGCTAACGTGTCCTGTGAATAATCCTTTAAAAGCAGTAACTCCTGTAGAATGCTACGCAGCTATCGTTAAAAACGAAGTGGAGTTGTTGTCGAGTTCTTCGGGTGGCCTTGCTACTGCAATTTCGAAAACGATTATTCACAATGGAGGAGTCGTATATGGTTGCTCTGGTGAATCACCAAGGTTTGTGCATCATGAAAGAATAGAAAATATTTATGATCTTGAACGTTTGAAAGGATCGAAATATGTCCAGAGTTATATTGGTAAAACAATTCAATTAATAAAGGAAGATCTTAAAAAAAATCTAATAGTTTGTTTTATAGGAACTCCATGTCAAGTAGCAGGCGTAAAAAATAGCTTTAAAGAAGTACCGGAAAAATTATTGTTAATTGATTTGGTTTGTCATGGTGTTCCTTCTCAGAAAATGCTCAATGATAATCTTCTACTTTATTGTAAACATACTGAAGATGTAAGATTGGCATTTAGAAAAAAAGATAGGGAAAAAGAAAAATATGTTTCCAGATTTGGCTGGGATTTAACCAGAGTTGCGACAAATAAAACTCGTTTTTTCCCTTACAATAAAGATTATTATATGTTTGGTTTTTTGAGATGCTTGACCTTCCGTGAAAGCTGCTATTCTTGTCAATATGCGAATCCTCAGCGTATAAGTGATATTACTTTATGTGATTTTTGGGGGTTAGGTAAGGATTGCGAAGTAAATCAAGATAAAGGTGTATCTGCGGTGTTGATTAACAATGATAAGGGAAAAACCTATTTTGATTTAACGAAAGAAGACTTGTACTATCAACATAGAACGGTGGATGAAGCTGTTGCTTGGAATAACCAACTTAAAGAACATTGTACAAGGCCAAAGCATTATGATCTTTTTACACGAACCTATGAGAAAAGTTCATTTAAAAAAGCAATGATAAAAGCTTATTGGGCAAATTATATTTTGGATTATTATATAAAAATAAAAAATAAGCTAAGACCATTTTATTATAAATGTTTAAATAAAGAATAAATGAATCCAATAGGAATTAAACAAGCTTTGCGCTTAAGAATTGATAAATGGTTACATATAGATAGAAAGGGTGAGTATGGCATGATGGCATCTACTGCCTATTTGTCACCTGACACCGTTCTTTTCTGCAAAAAGAATCTATTTATGGAAGAGAATACAAGTATTCCAGGAGGGGCTATGATCTTAAATCCCCGTTCTAAGTTTATCATGAAGAAAGGTAGCTTTTCTTCTTATAATCTATGTGTATGTCCTGGTAATCATGCTGTCGTAAAAGGTGTGTGGAAACATGATGTTACAGATGCCATGAAAGATGAACTATATCCAGATCATCGATATGATAAGGACATAATCGTAGAGGAGGATGTGTGGTTGGGAATCAATGTTACTTTACTGAATGGGGCTCATATCGGACGTGGTTGTATTGTGGGTGCAGGTTGTGTGGTGTCAGGTAATACCCCCCCATATTCAGTTGTTGTAGGTAATCCATGGAGAATTGTAAAATTTGTCTTTACACCAGAAGAAATCGTAGAACATGAGGCTAAACTTTATTCAGAGGATAAACGTATTCCTTTAGAAACGTTGCAAAAGAACTATGATGATTGGTTGAAGACGAAAATATAGATGTATGAAAAAGAAAATACTATTTGTAATTCCCGACTTCTATATTGGAGGTACTAATAAGTCGTTGGAGAACCTGTTGCTATTGATAGATAGTAATATATATGAAATAAGAATATTCTCTTTATACGAGGATGGTGATTTTTATTATAAAGAAAAGGTATTTAAGCCGTATCTAATAAAAAAGAGTCTTTTCTATCGCTTATTTCATGATCATTTCTGGTTTCGTAAAATTTCTACTTTAGTTTCTTTGTTGTTTAGGTGCAATGCAAGTAGATTTTTGCATAAATTTGAAATCAACAGAATTCAGAAAAAAGAAAAATTTGATTCTGTTATTGCATATCAAGAATCATCTGCAACAATATGTGTATCTATGCTTCGTAATTGCTCTAATCGAATAGCTTGGGTGCATTGTGAATTAAAATATTGGTTGCAAGATTTAGTAAAAGGTAGGAAACTTGAAGAAGCTGGTGATTATAGCAAATATGATAAAATTATATGTGTATCTGAATCTGCAAGGCAGTCTTTTCTGAGTCTCTATCCACAATTATCCGATAAAGTAATGTTTATATATAATTCAGTTGATGATAATCATATTAAAGAACTGGCTGATGATGTAAAGGCAAATGTGCCTTTTTCGGATAACACATTTAATATATTATCTGTAGGTCGTTTTTCCCCTACAAAGCAGTTTGATTTAATTCCTAAAATTGTATCTGAATTAAAAAAAATAACTTCAAAGCCCTTCCGCTGGTATATTATAGCTTCTACAGAAGAATGTCTTCAAGACATGTTAGACAAAATAGAAAAATATGATGTAAGTCGTGAAGTGATTTTGTTAGGAGCAAAGGATAACCCTTATCCTTATTTTAAAAAGTCAGATTTGTTTGTTTGTACTTCGGTTTCAGAAAGCTTTTCTTATGTTATTGCAGAGTCAAAAGTTTTACATGTTCCTGTTCTTTGCAATAATATACCAGTAGCTAAGGAAGTCGTTTCTGATGAAGAAGGCTGGATTAGTAGTATAGCTGATATGCCAGGAACCTTGTCAAGAATAATAGATAAGAATAATGGCATTTATACAAGTGTTAAGGAGAAAATGTTAAATTATCAGTATAATAATCATGAAATCCTAAAAAAATTCGAAGATATAGTATGATTGGTGAAATTATCTCTTTGTTTTTAAATGTTCCAAAAATAGTCCGTATTAAGGTATATCCTTATTTTAATCGGCTTCTCATTAAGAAAGTGGGGGGGGCATTTGGGTAATAATATTCAGATTCCAGGAAAATTGAATTTAAAAAATCAAGGAAGTCTCTATATCGGGGATAACTTCTATTTTTCTTCTGGAGATTCTATAAATCCAATAGCGAGTAATTTGCAAGGGAATATTTATATAGAGCCAAAAGCTCATTTAAAGATTGGGAATAACGTGGGTATGAGCAGTACTCGTATATGGTGCAGTAATAGTATTATTATAGGAAATTATGTAAAAATTGGAGCTTGTGTTTTGATAACTGATACAGATGCTCATCCTATGGATTATCTAATACGACGATTTTCTGGAGAAGGTACACTGTTTGCTCCGATTATTATAGAGGATGATGTATGGATAGGTGCACATTCTATTATTCTCAAAGGTGTTACTATTGGTGCACGATCTATTATCGGAGCTGGGAGTGTTGTCACAAAGAGTATCCCTGCTGATTGTGTTGCAGCTGGAAATCCATGTAAAGTTATTAGAAAGTTAAATAATGCAATTAATGAATAAACGAGTTTATTATTTAGATAACTTATCTGGTTTATTAATTTGTTACATGATGCTGAATCATGTTTTGTTAATGGGGCAGGTTGATTGTAATGTTGATAATATTCTGTTAGAGCCTTTGCAGTTTTTTATGTTTTGGTTCTTTTTTAAGAGTGGAATGTTTTACACCCAGAAAAATTACAAACAAATAGTCATTCGGGGGGGCATTAAATTATTAATTCCTTTAGTCTTATATAGTTTATTAGGACATATAATACAATGCTTTAAATTATTAGTCAATGATGATTATAATTGGAAACATTATTTTCTAACACCAATCAAGGAGTTTATATGTACAGGTAGTGTTACAGGTAATCATCCTTTATGGTTTTTGTTTTCTTTATTTTTTGTTCAACTTTTGTTTAATGAATTATATGTAAGAAAGATTAAGCCACAATTTATTTTCATCATTAGTATGATAATACCGATAGTTCTGTATTATTATAGCATTTCTAATTTGCCTATATATCTTACTAATGTCCCTTTGGGATTGTCCGTTTATAGCTTAGGTTATATTTTAAAAGATAGACAATTTGATAAGAAATTTATATCAATAGCGGGGATTATATATCTGGGAGTAATCTTGTTTTACCCATCGCATTTGATATTTCGTTCAAATACATTGAATAGTGGTGGAAATTATCTTCTTGCCATTATATTTTCATTGGCAGGCTGTGTCGTATTCAATAATATTTTCAAGTTTTTGCCTAATTGTAGGATCTTACAATTCATAGGTCAACATTCAATGACTTATTATGTAACTCATTGGGTTATATTGAATGTATGTACTTTGATAATGGTAACTGGTTTCCATCGTCAAGGAGTAACAGTTTTTGTTATGATGATACTTGCTTGCCTGTTAATTCCGACATTAATAATTAAAATAAGAAATAAATAGTATGAATCCAAAAATTTTAGCTTTATATTTACCTCAGTTTCATCCATTCCCTGAGAATGATGAGTGGTGGGGAAAAGGTTTTACAGAGTGGACAAATGTAGGCAAAGCAAAGCCTTTGTTCCGTGGTCATGATGAACCTCGTGTACCAACTGAGTTAGGTTATTATGATCTTCGTTTACCACTTGTCCGAGAGCAGCAGGCTCAAATGGCTCGTGAAGCAGGTGTGACAGCGTTCTGTTACTGGCATTACTGGTTTGGTAATGGCAGAAGACTCTTGGCAGATGTGTTCCATGAGGTGTTAGAGTCGGGTAAGCCTGATTTCCCTTTCTGCTTGGCATGGGCCAATCATACATGGAGAGCTGTAGGTTGTACGGCAGGAAATGATTCTAAAGCTATTTTAATGGAGCAAACCTATCCAGGTATTGAGGATGCTAAGGCGCATTTTGAGTTGCTGCTTAAAGCTTTTAAAGATGAGCGTTATGTCAAAGTAGATGGTAAACCTTATCTCTTTATTTTTGATCCAGTTGCTCTTCCGCAGGAGTATGTAGATTGTTTTAAGAAAATGAGTGTTGAGGCAGGTTTCCCTGGAATCTATCTCGTTGCTAATGTAAATGAGAATGGTATCAAAAAGGAGGTGATGCTTCAGAAAGGATATGACGCTGTTTGTTATTGTGACATATTGGGTCATGCTCAGCAAAACAGAAATACATTTAAACATAAAGTATTTAAGCACTTGCAGGGTATCCTATTGAATCGTCCAACTCATGTTTATGATTATAGTAAGCACTATAAGGAGCTTATCGGAGAGATAGATAAGGATGAAAATGTGATACCGCAGATTGTTCCTCAATGGGATCATTCTCCTCGTGGAGGCAGAAAAACTAATATTTATATCAATTCTACTCCTGAATATTTTGCCAAGCATGTTCGTATGGCAATGGAAGCTATCAAGGGAAAGAAGGAGGAGCATCAGATTCTGATGTTGAAATCCTGGAATGAGTGGGCAGAGGGCAACTATATGGAACCTGACTTGACACATGGAAGAGGTTATATCGATGCTTTGCGTCAAGTTATAGATGAATATAAAAATAAGTAGAAATTGCACATAAAATAGTAATTCTATGAGTCGCAAAAAAAAAAACTAAAGGCAGTTTCTCCATATATGCATCCAGGCTTTCTTAATTTCAAACTTGCTCCTTTTGAGGCATGGAAGAGATTAGGAGGGGATGTAGCGATGAGTTATTATCCAATGAAGTGCTTGCATGGGGCTGCATTTCGATGGGAATTGCCAACGTTATGGAAAAGTAAGAAGGAGGCAAGACTCAGATTTGTGGAACCTGTGTCTCTACTATTTGATACGTTTCCTGATTATGCAAGATATGAGGTTGTCCCTATGTTCTGGGATTGTTGGCCTTGCTATTTCGAGAAGACTTGTGAATGGCTGCGCAGGCATCAGGTGAAGACTGCTATCTTTTCTTCTCGGCAGACTGCAGAGAAAATACAAGAACGTTTCTCCGGGAAAAACAAGGAATGGCAAAAAATAAATGTCATCTGGTGTCCTGAAGCTGTGGACGATTCTGTATATCAAAAGGGCAAACTTTTAAAAGACCGCGATATTGATTTGTTGGAGTTTGGACGATCCAATGATAAGGTATTTAAGGCAAATCAATTGAAGGCTATTTATGATACAAAGAATCGCAGTTTGGATCATGTCTGTACCAAGCAGAATGGTAAGTTCATTTATACCAATGAGCAGCTATATGAGGCGATGGGGAATGCAAAAGTGACTATAGCTTTGCCACGAAGCATCACTCAGCCAGAGATTGCCGGTGATATAGAAACTCTTACGCAGCGCTATTGGGAATGTATGTTCTCAAGAATGGTGATGGTGGGGCATGCTCCACAAGAACTCATTGATTTTATCGGATATAATCCTGTAATAGAGTTGAGTGATAAAATTTCGGCAGAAGAACTGATTGCTGATGTGATAGAACATATTGAAGATTATCAGTCTCTTGTGGATAAAAATCGTGAAATTGCAGAAAGACTTGGAAGTTGGAATATGAGAATGAAATGGCTGATGGAAAAGCTGAGTGTTGAATTTCAAATATTTAAATCATAAACAATGATACCAAAAATTATTCATTTCTGTTGGTTATCGGGTGATCCATATCCTGCAGAGATTCAAAAGTGTTTAGATACATGGAAGAAGTATCTGCCAGATTACGAAGTCTGGGTATGGGATACTAAACGATTCGATATAAATAGTACTATTTGGACAAAGCAAGCATTTGAGGCTAAGAAATATGCTTTTGCTGCAGATTATATTCGCCTTTTTGCTTTGTATAACTATGGCGGTATCTATTTAGATTCGGATGTTTTGGTGTATAAAAGTTTTGATCCATTGTTGAATTTACCTTATTTTGTTGGACACGACCAGATACGAGCATTTGAAGCTGCTGTTATAGGATGCGAGTCTGGATGTAAATGGGTAAAGGATATGATGGACTCCTATACAGACAGGTCTTTCATTCAAGAAGACGGAAGTTATGATATGCTGCCTCTTCCTTGTCGTTTTCATCATGTACTAACAGGTTTGGGCTATAAATTCTGGAGAGTTTCGGACTTGTCGGCTTTGAATTTTATGGACTACAATCTGAAGATGAAACAGATGTTTGTCTTTGATAAGAATTACTTTAATAGTCGCAATTCTATAGAGGTACATCAGACTGCAAAGAGTTTCTGCGCTCATAACTACGCAGGTAGCTGGCAGAAGAAATCTCAGGCAAAATCTATTAAAAATATATTGCCGAAATGGTTAGTGCAATTAGTCTATGTTGTAGGTCAAAAGACTTGGGCTCGTAAAAAATATAGATGGTTTCAAATACCGTTTGAGAATAAACACTAAAGATAAATTAAATTTTGAAAAATGAAGAATATATCTCGTTTTTTTACCATTTATTGGATTATATACTTTCCTACATGTATCGCTTATAATGATCTTCCTGGTTTCTCCAGCGTAGATGAGGCAATGACGGTTTTATTATTTGTCTATACATTGTGGATGTATAGTAATAATCGCAGTATTAATAGGCGACCATGGAAAGAGTTTATGGCTTGTATTGGACTGATAGCTTTCTATACCGTTTATTCGCTGCTTTTTGGCGCTAATGTCTCTGGTGCAGTTTGGCTCGATTTGGTGCAAGAAATTCGTCCATATACTATTATTTATTGTACTTGGATTTTGAATCCAAGGTTTACCAAGGGGCAAAAGAAATGGATGTTAGGTACAATGGTTATAACTTTATTCTCTTGGATTGTCTATCATCCGCAGACCTTAGATACTCAGGTAGAAGCAGAGTTCCCTGTTCTTGGCCAGTTAGCTATATGTACCGGTATGTCGTGGTATCTCTTTACAAAAGCAACAAAGCGTAATCGAAATATCGCTCTTTTGTTGGTTTTAACTGGTATGTTGGCACCTAAGTTTAAATTCATGGGCGAGGTGGTTTGCTTTATAGCTTTTGTGTTTTATGTTAAACAGCGTTTGAATTTTAAGTCCCCTAAAACTATGATATACGTAGTTTTGTTGGTAACTGTCATATTGATGGTAACGTGGACAAGATTTGATGCTTATTATGTTTCTGGATTAAGCAACGAAGAATTGGCTCGTCCTATGACATATAAAACATCGTTACGAATCCTATGGGATTATTTGCCATTCGGTTCAGGTATGGGTACTTTTGCTTGTAATGGTGCATGGAAGTATTATTCACCTCTTTATTATAAGTATAATTTAAATGGTATCTGGGGATTAGGAGATGCTACAGTTGGTTCTGGTTGTTTTATTTGTGATGCCTATTATCCCACCTTGGCACAGTTTGGTATCGTCGGTGTATTTTTCTTCTGCTGGTTCTGGAAGCGTCGTTTGGCAGCTTTTGATATTATTGCTGATATGCGCTATTATCGTGTAGCTATGATCACCTTCTGTTGTCTTGCTATTGAGCAGACTGCTGATTCATCTTGGCTTTCAGGTAAAGGTATGGGATATTGTATGCTGATAGCATTGTGTCTGAATGCCAATAGAAATGCTATGGAACAGAGAAGAAGAGAGGAAATGAGGAAAAAAATGTTGGAAACACATAAAAATAGATAAATATAAAATTCATGAATAATGTAGTGAATTATAAATACAAGGTAAGTATCATTTTACCTTGTTATAATGTAGCATGTTATATAGATAATGCTGTGAATGCTATTTTGAAACAAACATTTACGGATTATGAAGTAATATTTATAAATGATGGAAGTACTGATAATACCTTAGAGGTTATTAAAAAACATTGTTTCCGTAGTCAATTTAAAGTCTATGATTTCCTAAATCAGGGTGTTGCTCAAGCACGAAATGAAGGTATCAAACTATCACAAGGTGAATACATTTATTTCATGGATCCAGATGATGATATAGATGCTCGATTATTAGAAATTTCCTTAGAAGAGTGTGAAAAAAATCAAGCCGATGCTATTCAATTTCATTATAAATCAAATGGTGCTGATTTCAATGGTAACAAAGGAAATGCAATTTATGAAGGTAATGAAATTTTAAAAGAGCTTGTTCCTCGTTTTATTGGCTATGCTGGAAATAGTTTAAAACAATTTGGGAAATCTGCTTTTTATGAAACCAATGAATGGGCATCTGTTTGGCGTTTTCTTTTTAAATCCTCTGTTATTAAAAATAATCACATTATATTTCCTAAAGGCGTAAAAATGTCTGAAGATAGATTTTTTATTTTGAGATTTCTATGTTATGCAAATAAGGTGGTAACAATTGATCAACAACTCTATCATTATATCATTCGTGATTCAGGTTGTATGTCTCAAGGTCTAATAAATCCAAAAGCTCTTTTAAGTAATAAAATAGATGGTGTAAGGGAGAGAGGAATTGTAAGAGATATTTTCATTAAGAAAAAGGATACTGATATATTTTGTTATTATTCAGGGAGTTTAGTTTTATCGTTACTGGAATTATATGTTAAGTTGAGTGATTTTTCTTTTATTTTAGGATGGAAGGCTATTTGTACTTATGTTTCTCTTTCAGATGTTAAAACAGCAATTAAATCTATATGTTTAAGTGGTTGCCCGTTAAGAATATCAGTTCCTCTCTTTTTAATTCGTAATCGGCTTGGTTTTCTGTTGTTTGGATTGTTGTGGCTTTTAAAAAGGCTAAAGGTAATAAAATAGCTTATATTTATGTCTAAAGTTTTAATGGTCGGTTCTGCCGAGCAGAGTGGTGGTGGCGTGGCGAGTGTGCTGCGCCTGATGAAGACGATGCTTTTCTGGGAGAAGTATCATTGCGGATGGCTTGGTACTCAAATCCAGAGAGGATATGGAGTGAAATTGTGGTATGCGGTGAAGGCTTATTTCAAGGCGCTGTTTACGATATGGCAGTATGATATTGTCCATTTCCATACGGTGCCTGATAAGATTTGCCTGATTATTCAAATGCCTGTGCTCTTATTAGCATTGCTTGGCAGAAAGAAGATTATCATGCATATCCACATGGGGAATCAACTGGAAGATCATACGCATAATAAATTGTTTATATGGTGTCTGAACCGAGCTGATTGTGTGGTGCTGTTGGCAAAGAAGTGGCAGAAGTGTTTTGCTGAATGGTTTCCTACAGTGAAAGCCAAGACTGCTGTTATCTATAATGCCTGTGCTCCGACTCCAGCCGTGGATTATTCTATCAAAGAAAAAAGTATCATCATGGCTGCCTTTCTGAATGATAACAAGCATCCGGATTTGCTCTTGAAGGCATGGAAGAATCTGAAGGCGGATTTCCCTGACTGGCATGTGACCATCATGGGAAATGGTGAAGTGGAGCGCTTCCAAGCTATGGCTCAAACTATGGTTTTGGATGATAGTGTTACCTTTACTGGTTATATCACAGGCAAGCAAAAGGAGGACGTCTGGAATAAAGCAAGCATTTATTGTATG
>OIZO01000519.1_pt1 | contig 25694 bp, 25 predicted proteins | sample 1588551 | NCBI WGS metagenome assembly OIZO01 (sample SAMN03283271) | human gut metagenome | biome: human-associated habitat; material: feces | host: Homo sapiens | place: Peru | collected 2012 | reverse complement strand
GATACATAAGATCTTTCCTGTGTTGGTTCAAGATCCTGATCCAGATCAAATGTATCAGAATCCGTATCTTCTGTATTGCTATCAGTGATATCTTCTTGCATATCAGTGGATTTATTCTTTGATTTTTTGATCAGACGAACAGCAAGAAGTCCGATTGCAGTACCAACAGTGCCAAGTCCAACTATCCATTTGATTAATTTTTTCAATTCTATAGTCTCCCTTCTATTAAACTAAATTTGATACTGTTTCATACTAAAATAGTATGAAACAGTTTGCTCTCAGGGGAAAACCGCCTGATTTACTTTTTATTGTAATACTTTTATCGCAGAAATACAATATTTCTGACATTTAAATAAAAAAATGCGAAATAACGTTTTACAACCCTGCAAAAGTATAGTATAATTCTTAGGGCGGTAATGGTTATAAGTACCGCTGATTAATATTATTTACAAGCAAACATACGCAGGAGGGTTTGAAATGGTAAAAGCAGTAGTTGGTGCAAACTGGGGCGATGAAGGAAAGGGTAAGATCACAGACATGCTCGCTAGAGAGGCAGATATCATCGTTCGTTTTCAGGGTGGTGCGAATGCAGGCCATACAATTGTGAATGATTACGGAAAATTTGCGCTGCATACACTGCCATCAGGTGTGTTCTATGGACATACGACCAGCATCATTGGTAATGGTGTCGCACTGGATGTGCCGCGTCTTTTCGCAGAGGTACAGTCTGTAGTAGAAAAAGGTGTTCCGATGCCGAAGATTCTTGTATCCGACAGAGCACAGATGGTAATGTCTTATCACAAGAATTTTGACGCATATGAAGAAGAGAGACTCGGAGGAAAATCTTTCGGTTCCACAAAGTCAGGAATTGCTCCGTTCTATTCAGATAAGTATGCAAAGATCGGTTTCCAGGTTAGTGAGCTGTTTGATGATGAACTTTTGAAGGAGAAGGTTGTGCGCGTGGCAGAGCAGAAGAATGTACTGCTTGAGCATTTATACCACAAACCACTGATTAATCCTGATGAGTTATATAACGAACTGATGGAATATAAGAAAATGGTAGAGCCGTTTGTAGCTAATGTATCTCTTTACCTTCATGAGGCGATCAAAGAAGGAAAGACAGTTCTTCTTGAAGGACAGTTAGGATCAATGAAAGATCCGGATCACGGAATTTATCCAATGGTTACATCTTCTTCAACACTTGCAGGATACGGTGCGATCGGAGCAGGAATCCCACCATACGAGATCAAGCAGATCGTTACAGTATGTAAAGCATACTCAAGTGCAGTAGGAGCCGGAGCTTTCGTGAGCGAGATCTTCGGAGATGAAGCAGACGAGCTTAGAAGACGCGGTGGTGACGGCGGAGAGTACGGCGCTACAACAGGACGTCCAAGAAGAATGGGATGGTTTGACTGTGTTGCATCCAAGTATGGCTGCAGAATGCAGGGAACAACAGATGTAGCATTTACAGTACTCGATGTACTCGGATATCTGGATGAGATTCCGGTATGTGTTGGTTATGAGATCAACGGAGAAGTTACTACAGAATTCCCGGTAACACATCTTCTTGAGAAGGCAAAACCGGTTTACAAAGTTCTTCCGGGATGGAAAGAAGACATTCGTGGAATCAAAAACTACGAAGATCTTCCGGAAAACTGCCGTAAATACATTGAATTCATCGAGAAAGAGATCGAGTATCCGATCACAATGATCAGTAACGGACCAGGAAGAGACGATATTATTTATCGTAATAAATAATGAAACAGAAATACAGGACAGGAAGTGAAAGCTTACCGTCCTGTATTTTTTTATCAGAAAAAATCTTTTCTGGTGTAAAAAACGCTCCGATCATGATGCACACGGAGATGTACAAAGTAGTTGTTGCTCCGCTTGGAATTCGCACGGAAAACAAAAAGATAGTAATAAATCAGAAAGTTCCTCATATAAATATATAGCTGAGAAAAAAAGAAGGAGGAATTCGATGGAAGAGAACAGCAATGAAAAAGACAGAGAAAATTTATCCATGGAAGAATATCTGAAGAGGAGACAGGCAGTAAAAAACCGGGAAACAGCTTCACGTGCCTCCCGGGGAGTAGATTCTGTCAGTGCATTACTGACTGCAGTATTTTATTTATGATCAGAATTGTCTTTGGAATCATCTTTCAACAGTCGTGTGACCATCAGCAGTCCATAGAGAATAACAGGAACGAAAATGGTTGCAGCGATAGATGCTTTGAGAAGATCGGAAGCAACAGGCGAATCAATCAGTGCAAAAATCAGTGTGCACAAATACATTGCGATAAGAATAAAAACCCCTAGCAGTGCAGAAATACGTTTCAGTTTTTTCATGTGACCAGTCCTTTCATACGCCAATATAGTAATAGTAACAGTATATATCAAATAATTGTTTACGGCAAATAAAATTTGTTATATAATAAAAGGGCGATTGAATTCGAAGTTTAAAGATAAAGGAGCAATATACAATGAGTGAGAAATGTTTATTAGACCAGTGGCGTGATATGGCCTATGACCGCAATCTTCCGAAAGATCAGCTGGAGAAGTTCTGGGGAACATACTTTACAATCGAAAGAGAGATTTACGAGCAGCTGCTCGAGAACCCGGATGAAGAAGTGAAGGGAACAGTGAAAGAGCTTGCTGAGAAATATGGACAGGATGTCATGACAATGGTTGGATTCCTTGACGGAATCAATGACAGTCTGAAGACAGCAAACCCGATCGAGACAATGGAAGAAGATACAGTTGTAAGTCTTGCATTTGATAAAGAACTTCTTTACAAGAACATGATCGATGCAAAAGCTGACTGGCTGTACGAACTCCCACAGTGGGATAAGATCTTTGATGCAGAGACAAAGAAACGTCTGTATCGTGAGCAGAAACAGTCCGGTACAGTTCGCAAGGCGAAGAAGATCGGAAGAAATGATCCATGTCCGTGCGGAAGTGGAAAGAAATATAAATTCTGCTGCGGAAAGAACGCATAAGAATCAGATTACTGGCGGTATGTATTGAGAGATACATACCGTTTTGTACTTTCAGATATAAGCGTATATATTTAAAAGAAAGGGACATACTGATATTGTTCTAAAAAGATTAAGAGGAGGAAATCAGTATGCCAGAATTAAGCTGTACCGTACAGACATGTGTACACAATTATCAGTATCTTTGCGAACTGGATAAGATCCAGGTGGGAGGCAACAGTGCGAAGGATGCAAAGGAGACCTGTTGCGATAGCTTTGAAGAAAGAAAAGAAGGAAGCTATAGCAATAAGATGGATTCAATGAAATCAGTTTCAGATTGCTCAGATGTTGACTGCCAGGCGAAAGATTGCAGATATAATGAAGAGTGCAAATGTCACGCGGGAAAAATCAGTGTAGAAGGCGGTGACGCCTGCCACAGCAGTGGGACAGAATGTGCAACATTTGATTGCAGCTGTAATTGAGTTTCAGCTAAAAATTATAACTTTGTAATATGCAAAAAGAGATTTGGAAGAGGGGATCTTCTGAATCTCTTTTTTTCTACTGTTGACTCTATTGTTGTAACCGCGTTATAATCGTAATATGTATATTTAACAGAAGAAAGGAAATGATCGTACATGAGTGAATATCGACAGGATGAGCATACGACAGCGAAAGCGGTGTCAAAGACTCATACAGATCAGATTCATAGACACAAATCGTGGGAAGAACATGAAAAAAGAAGGTATAGCTTCAAAGAACAGGTTATGAAAAGTATGACGATGTTTTTTGTTGTTGCGGCATGTATCTTATTCTATTTTGCACTTTTGAGACTGGGACAGATTTCATCAGTATTTAAGCAGTTTTTAACAGTGGCAAAACCTATTATTTATGGACTGGCAATTGCATATTTGCTGAATCCAATAGTGAAATGGACAGATCGCTGGATGATTCCGCTTTTGGAGAAGCATTGTCCCAACTTAAAGAAGAAAAAACAGATATCAAGAGGAATTGGAATCTTTGTATCTGTCATCTTAATGATAGCATTGATTGTTACACTTTTGAATATGATGATTCCGGAGTTATATGGAAGTATCCGCGACATGATTTTCAATGTGCCGAGCCAGATGAACCGGTTTATCAATGAATTTAGTAAGATGCATTCTTCTGATTCAACAGTTGGAAGGATGTTGGAAAGTGTGGTTGAAGAAGCCAGTGATTTTGTTCAGAACTGGATGAAGACAGATTTGATGGAGAAAGTGAATCTGTGGATGACACAGCTTACTGTGGGAATGATCCAGATGGTTCGTGAAGTCTTTAATTTTATTATTGGAATCATTGTCTCTATCTATGTTTTGTTTAGCAAAGAGAAGTTCCAGAAACAGACAAAGAAGCTGATCTACGCTGTATTTCGTCCGGGACAGGCCAATATGATTCTTCAGATTGGTGGAAAGAGTAATGAGATCTTCGGTGGATTTATTATCGGAAAGATTATTGATTCTCTGATTATCGGAATAATCTGTTTTATAGGGTTATCAATTCTGAATATGCCATATACGATGCTGGTCAGCGTGATTGTAGGAGTGACAAATGTAATTCCATTCTTTGGACCGTATATCGGAGCAATTCCGAGTGCAATTCTGATTCTGCTTGCAGATCCGTTGAAAGGACTTTACTTTATCATTTTTGTTATTGCATTGCAGCAGTTTGATGGAAATGTGCTGGGACCAAAGATTCTGGGGAATTCGACAGGACTTTCCTCGTTCTGGGTTGTTTTCTCAATCCTGATCGCAGGAGGATTATTTGGTATTCCGGGAATGCTTTTTGGTGTACCGACATTTGCGGTGATTTATTATATTGTAAATATGCTAGTTAATTCTATCCTGAAGAAAAAAGAACTTCCAACAGATACCGAGTGCTATGGGAAGAACGGATATGTAGATTCCGAAGGAACTTATATACAGAAAGAAAAACAGGAAGAGATAAAAGAAATACAAGAAGAAAAGGGAGATAAGGACAATGCCGATTCGAGTACAAAATGATTTGCCGGTAAAGGAAATATTGGAACAAGAGAACATCTTTGTGATGGATGAGATGCGTGCGGCACATCAGGATATCCGTCCGATCAGTATCGGACTTCTGAATCTGATGCCACTTAAGGAGGATACAGAACTTCAGATTCTGAGAGCACTTTCAAACTCTCCGCTGCAGGTGGATGTTACTTTTGTGAGAGTGACAAGTCATGTGTCAAAGAATACATCAACAAGTCACATTTATAAGTTCTATGAAGCTTTTGATGATATCAAGGATAAAAAGTTTGACGGATTTATTATCACGGGCGCACCTGTAGAACAGATGCCGTTTGAAGATGTAGATTATTGGGAAGAACTGAAACGTATTATGGAGTGGACAAAGACAAATGTTGTGTCTACACTTCACCTTTGCTGGGGAGCACAGGCTGGTATTTATTATCATTATGGAATTGATAAGGTACAACTTCCGGAAAAACGTTCAGGTTTGTTCTGGCACCACGTAAGGAACAGAAAGATTCCGATCGTCAGAGGCTTTGATGATAAATTCCTTGCACCACATTCCAGACATACAGAAGTTCCGCAAGATCTATTGGAAAAAGATGACAGAATTACAATTCTTGCAGATTCGGAAGAAGCAGGAGTTTATCTTTGCATGGCGCAGGATGGACGTCAGATCTTTGTAATGGGACATCCGGAGTATGATAGAATGACACTGGATTCCGAGTATAAGAGAGATATGGGGAAAGGATTGAATCCACAGATTCCGGAGAATTATTATCCGAACGACGATCCGGAGAAGAAACCAATGCTGACCTGGAGAGCACATTGCAATAACCTGTATACGAACTGGTTGAATTATTACGTATATCAGGTGACACCGTATGATCTGTATGGAACACCGTTCTAAAGGTTTGGATTAGAGAGTTTTAGTATAACGATAAGAAAAAAACAAAAAAGCACCTTCGGAAGATACTGTTCTTCCGAAAGTGCTTTTTCTATATCCTGTTGCCGATTACGAATATCCTCAACAACTCTGAAACCAATTCCTATCGCCCAATCCAGTTGTCGAAAGGATCCGGTTTTACAGATATGAAATCATTCTGTACATTCGCGCTGTTCAGCTTGATCTGCTGTCTGCTCTTTTCGGCAGCTTCTTCAGATTCAAATAGCTGATCTTCCGGCATTGTCAGTGCGCCGCAGGAGCCAATCAGCTGAATGATATAGTTCTCCCCCTGCTTGCGTGCAATCTTTCCTTTACGGATTGTTGTGTTGTTCTCAAGAATATATATAACATCATCTTTATTGTACATCATTTCACATCCTCTTCATCAAATTCCAGGGTGATATAGTTGAATCTGTCGTCCTTCCAGATCTTAATGACTTTGCCTTTGCGGGTCTTCAAGCGTTCCCGGTTCTTGAAATTCGTGCTTGCACCGTAGGCATGCTCGAGCATATACCAATAGGAAGTGGGAAGCTCATGTTCGACAATCTCCAAATAATCACCGACAGAGCAGCAATCCGGCTGTTCTGTAGTAAAATCCATTGTTCGCATACTCTCACCTTCTGTTTCGTGTCTATAGAATCTATTATACTCTAAACACAGAATATCTCAAGAGAATTATTTCACCAACTTGTTTTTTACTTTCAAGTATTTTATAATAATGAATTGCAGTGCTTGTGAGCAGGAAAGAATAAACTTCCTGTATATGAGACAAGAAAACAGATAAAAATGTGGTAACTGTTCAGAGCCAACCTTCAAAATGCTACGCATTTTACCTCTTTTTTGAAATTTTGCTTGGCTCTGAACAGTTACAAAATGTGAAAATAAATTGGAGGTTATTAACAGCGATGAATCGAATTGCAAGATTTGAAAAAGTGAGTAAAGAAAAGTTCTTTGAAGGGTGGAAAGACACATTTGAGACAGCGGAAGAAAAAGAGATGGAAGCAATCTACGAGTCTTTAAAACTGCCGGGAAGAGCGACAGCCGGAAGTGCCGGATATGACTTCTTTGCACCGGTGAAAATCACACTGAAACCGGGAGAAACCGTCAAGATTCCAACGGGAGTCCGTGTGTGGATGGAACAGGACTGGGTACTGAAGTGTTATCCGAGAAGTGGTTTGGGATTCAAGTACAGACTGCAGCTGAATAATACAGTAGGAATTATCGACAGTGATTATTATTATTCCGACAATGAAGGACAGATCTTTGCAAAGATCACAAATGATTCTAATGAAGGAAAAACCGTAGAAGTAGAAGCGGGAGATGGGTTCATGCAGGGAATCTTCGTACAGTACGGAATTACGTTAGATGATGATGTGACAGAAGTAAGAAATGGTGGATTTGGAAGTACAACAAAAAAGAAATAAAAGGCTGACAGAATAATTTGTAAGAAAAAGGGAAACCTAAACTCAGTGAAGCCAAGGCAAATAAGAGGCAGAAAAAGAGGGTTAGGTTTTATGATCAGAAAGATTAAAAAAGAAGTCGGTTGTTCTTTTGAAAAAAATATTCAATATATGGATCAGACCCTTCCGGTGGAGAAAAGCTTTGACATTATCCGCCGGGAGATGGAGATCGGTGGAAAAGAATCGGTATTCTACTACATTGATGGATTTATAAAAGATGAAGCAATGTTAAAGATTATGGATTCTTTTCTTTCTATTACAGCAGAAGATCTTCCGCAGGATGCAGAAAGTTTTTCAAAACAGAAGATTCCTTATGTAGAAGTGGATGTGCTGAAATGTTTTGATGATATTCTGAGAAATGTGCTCTCCGGTACAGCGGTGTTTTTTGTGGACGGTTATGATGCGGCACTGTGTATGGACTGCAGAAGTTATCCTGCCCGCGGTGTAGACGAGCCGGATAAGGATAAATCGCTTCGCGGTTCCAGAGATGGTTTTGTAGAGACAATTGTATTTAATACGGCACTGATGCGGAGAAGGATCAGAGATCCACATCTGATTATGGAAATGACAGAAGCAGGTCAGAGCTCCAGAACAGACATAGCAGTCTGCTATATGTCAGACCGTGTAGATGAAGAACTTTTAAACAATATAAAATCAAGGATTGAGAAACTTGAGGTAGATGACCTGAGAATGAATCAGCAGAGTCTTGCAGAAGCACTTTTCAAGAGGAAATGGTTCAATCCTTTCCCAAAGTTCAAATTTACAGAGAGACCGGATACGGCAGCAGCCTGTCTTTTGGAAGGAAAGGTTGTGATTCTGGTGGATAACTCGCCGTCGGCAATGATACTTCCAACGTCTGTTCTGGATATGATAGAAGAGGCAAATGATTATTATTTCCCGACTCTGACCGGAATGTATCTGAAGATTTCCAGAACCCTGATTACAATCGCAACAGTGTTTTTTACACCATTGTATCTATTATATATGCAGAATCCGCAGTGGCTCCCGGGCGTTTTTTCGTTTGTAATGGTACGTGATCAGATCAATCTTCCATTGATCTGGCAGTTCCTTCTGCTCGAACTGTCAATTGACGGTTTGCGGCTGGCTGCGATGAATACGCCAACGATGCTCAGCACTCCGTTGAGTGTGATCGCCGGTATTGTGATGGGAGAATTTTCGGTAGAATCCGGTTGGTTCAATTCAGAAGTAATGCTATATATGGCATTTGTGGCAGTGGCAAATTATACGCAGCCGAATTTCGAACTTGGATATGCATTAAAATTTATGAGACTGATGCTTCTTGTACTGACTGCAGTGTTTAATCTGTATGGATTTGTTGCGGGATGTATTTTAGTATTATGTTTCCTTGTGTTTAATAAAACACTTTCAGGGAGAAATTATCTAAATGTAAAAATAAACTGACAAAATCTTAATTTTGTTAAAATATCTTTGCTCTTTATTAGAAAAGATGGTATGATATAGAAAATATTGCTTATCCGGAAAATACATGGCTGCTATATGGAATGCAGCGGTGGTTTCCGAAAGAAAGAGAGCAGGAGGAATTGACATGAGAGAGTTCGTTATTACCGTGAACAGTACTGTAGACTTACCGAAGGAATGGCTGGAAGAGAGACATGTTCCGGTTCTTCCGTTGAAATATACGATTGATGGAGAAACTTACACAGATATGTCAGGATTGACAGCAAAAGAGTTCTTTCAGAAATTAAGAGAAGGCCATATGTCTGTGACTTCTCAGATCAATCCGGAGGAAGCACGCGAGATGCTTGAACCGTTTGTGAAGGAAGGAAAAGATGTACTTCATCTTGGGTTTTCTTCCGGCTTAAGCGGAACATACAATAGTATGCGAATCGCAGCAGAAGAACTGGCGGAGGATTATCCGGAAGCAAAGATTATCGTGATCGATACACTTTGCGCCTGCCTGGGAGAGGGATTGCTTCTGTACTATGCTCTTAAGTTAAAAGAAGAAGGCAAGACGATTGATGAGATCGCAAAGTGGGCAGAAGAGAACAAACTCCACGTTTGCCATAATGTTACGGTGGATGATCTGAATCATCTGCAGAGAGGTGGACGTATTTCCAAAGCGGCAGCAGTTTTGGGGACACTCGTGCAAGTGAAACCGATCATACATATGGATAACAATGGAAAACTTCAGGTGATTGCGAAAGAACGTGGTCGTAAGAAGTCTCTGAATAAAATTGTTGATATGGCAGTAGAACAGTCGAAAGGCTGGGAGAATGAGATCATAATGATCACGCACGGAGATTGCCTGAAAGATGCAGAGTATGTTGCCGGACGTGTCAGAGAGAAGATGGGAATAGAGAATATTCTGATCAATAATATCGGAACAGTGATCGGAAGTCATACAGGACCGGGTGTTGTTGCCGTATTCTGCATGGGAAATGAAAGATAAATTTCGAAAAAAATAAAAAAACAAAAGAAAATGCATTTAAAGTGTTGACAGGAAAGAGTGGATATGGTAGATTAGATGTTGCGTTAAGCAAAAAACAAAGTAGAGTATCCACTCTCACCGCAGCACAATTGAGTGACTGATGGTCCGATATCGATAATAAGGAGCTCCTGTTGGAGTTATTACATTTGTCGGGTGGATATGATATTCACTCGTTTTTTTGTGTTTTCGCGTAAGAACCTAAAGGAAATTCATTTGACGGAGGTATACGACAATTAGCGATTTAATGATTAACGAGCAGATCAGAGATAAAGAAGTAAGATTGATCAGCGCGGATGGGGAACAGTTAGGCATCATGTCATCCAGAGATGCAATGAAGCTTGCACAGGAAGCAGAGCTTGATCTGGTGAAGATTGCACCGGGAGCAAAGCCACCGGTATGTAAGATCATTGACTATGGCAAGTACAAATACGAGCAGACTCGTAAAGAGAAAGAAGCCAAGAAGAAACAGAAAACTGTTGAAATCAAAGAAGTGCGTTTATCACCGAACATTGATACGAATGACCTGAATACCAAAGTGAACAATGCTAAGAAGTTCATTTCCAAGGGAAATAAGGTTAAGGTGACACTGCGTTTCAGAGGTCGTGAGATGGCTCACGTACAGCAGAGCAAGCATATCCTTGATGATTTTGCAAAGCAGCTGGAAGATGTTGCTACAGTAGAAAAGGCAGCAAAACTGGAAGGCAGAAATATGAGTATGGTTTTAGCTGAAAAACGTTAAGACAATATGATCCGGGATGAAGATCCTGTAAGGCAGCACAATAAAGGAGGAAATTATCATGCCAAAAATCAAAACAAATAGAGCGGCAGCAAAGCGCTTCAAAGTAACAGGTACAGGAAAGCTGAAAAGAAATAAAGCTTACAAGAGCCATATCTTAACAAAGAAGTCTACAAAGAGAAAGAGAAATCTGAGACAGGCAACTATTACAGATGCAACAAATGTAAAGAACATGAAGAAGGTTTTACCATATCTGTAAGATTTGGAAGTAGATTAAGGAGGAGATTAGGAAATGGCAAGAATCAAAGGCGGAATGAACGCTAAGAAGAAACATAACAGAACACTGAAACTGGCTAAAGGATACAGAGGAGCTCGTTCCAAACAGTACAGAGTTGCAAAACAGTCTGTAATGAGAGCACTCACATCTTCTTACGCAGGAAGAAAACAGCGTAAGCGTCAGATGAGACAGCTTTGGATCGCTCGTATTAACGCAGCTGCAAGAATGAATGGACTTTCTTACAGCAAATTCATGTATGGTCTTAAACTGGCTAACGTTGACATGAACAGAAAGATGCTTGCAGAGCTTGCAGTAAGCGACAGAGAAGGATTCGCAGCACTCGCAGCAGTAGCAAAAGAGAAACTTGCTTAATTTGAGCTTGTATTTTCACCCGGTTTTCTTCGGAAGACCGGGTTTTCTTATTGTATCAATTGTATATAAAAAATAAATTTTTAAAAAAATTAAAAAAACTGTTGACATTTGATGCCGCAACGTGTATTATAGTCGTTGTGGCAAGGCGGTACAGCTGATAGCCACAGAAAAATGATGATATGCGGAAGTGTCGGAACTGGCAGACGAGCAAGACTAAGGATCTTGTGATCAATGCGATCGTGTGGGTTCAAGTCCCATCTTCCGCAGTAAGATAAGACCAAGAGTACAGAACAAAGTATTCTTGGTCTTTTTATATATATTAGGAAAGTCCTTTCCTAATATATAAAACCGTTCTGCTTGGAAAATAATATTGGAAAAGAAAAAAAGAAGAAAATTAAAAAAATAAAAAGGAAAGAGAAGAGTTTTGTCGAATATATATAATAGAGTATTCTTTAAACATTAAGCGGAGGCACTCATGTACTACTCAGAAGAACTGATAGAAGAAGTAAGATCAAGGAATGATATTGTAGATGTGATTTCCGGATATGTCCGGCTGCAGAAGAAAGGCAGTTCTTATTTTGGATTATGTCCGTTCCATAATGAGAAATCACCGTCTTTTTCTGTGAGCAGACAGAAGCAGATGTATTACTGCTTTGGATGTGGGGCAGGAGGGAATGTTTTTACATTTCTTATGGAATATGAGAATTTTTCTTTTGTAGAAGCAGTGAAGTTTCTTGCGGACAGAGCAGGAATCGAACTTCCGGAGATGGAATACTCGAAAGAAGCGAAGGAAAAAGCAGATTTAAAGTCTACGATTCTTGAGATGAATAAGCTGGCTGCAAAGTATTTCTACGTACAGCTGAAATCAGAGCGTGGAAGTCAGGCCTACAGTTATCTTAAGAACCGTGAACTCTCAGATGAGACGATCACAGCGTTTGGACTGGGATTTTCGAACAAATACAGTGATGATCTGTATAAGTATCTGAGAGAGAAGGGATACAGTGAAGACCTGATTCGACAGGCCGGACTGATCAACACGGATGAACGGCAAGGTGTGTATGACAAGTTCTGGAATCGTGTGATGTTTCCGATTATGGATGTCAATAACCGTGTGATCGGATTTGGTGGCCGTGTGATGGGAGATGGGAAACCGAAATATCTGAATTCACCGGAGACAGTCGTTTTTGATAAGAGCCGGAATCTTTATGGTCTGAACCGTGCCAGGACATCGAGAAAGCCATACTTTCTTCTCTGTGAAGGATATATGGATGTGATCTCTCTCCATCAGGCCGGATTTACGAATGCGGTAGCTTCATTGGGGACTGCATTGACAGCAGGGCATGCAGCTCTGATCAAGCGTTATGTCCAGGAAGTTTATCTGACTTATGACAGTGATGAAGCCGGTACAAGAGCAGCACTTCGCGCAGTGCCAATCTTGCGGGAGGCCGGGATTTCTGCTAAAGTTGTAAGGATGGATCCATATAAAGATCCGGATGAATTCATTAAGAACCTTGGAGCAGAAGAATATGAGAAGCGGATCCATGCGGCGCGTAATGGATTCATGTTCAGCCTGGAGATGCTGGAGAAACAATACGATATGAATTCTCCGGAAGGCAAGACAGATTTCTTCAAGGAAGTATCAAGGAGACTGCTTGAATTCGAAGATGAGCTGGAGCGTAACAACTATATCGAAGCTGTTGCAAAAGCATACCGGGTCAGCCGGGAAAGCCTGGAGAAGATGGTCGCAAAGATGGCTGTGAATGCCGGAATGGCGAGACCGGTCGCAAGACCGAAACGGGCAGAGGGATCTGAGAAGAAGCAAAAGGAAGACGGAATCCTTACTTCACAGAAAGCATTGTTGACCTGGATGATCGATGATGACAGGCTCTTTGATCAGATCAGCCAATACATAAGCCCGGGTGATTTTACGGAAAGTCTGTACCGGACGGTTGCAGAGCTTTTATATGAGCAGAGAAAGCAGGGAGCCTTGAATCCTGCGAAGATCCTGAATCATTTCACAGAGGAAGAAGATCACAGAGAAGCAGCCTCTTTGTTTAACACAAGAATCAAAGAGCTGAAGACAAAGGAAGAAAGAGAACAGGCTTTACAGGAGACGATCCTGCGGGTGAAGAGTTATAGCATTGAGCATCAGACAATGAATCTCGACCCGACAGATATGCGGGGATTACAGCATTTGATGGAAGAAAAACGGAAGCTGGAGAACCTGAAAAATTTGAATATTACAATTCAATAAGGATAAAATAAAACAAGACAGGCTGCGGATGCGCGCAGCGAAGGAAGGAAGAACACATGGACGATATTACACAGAAATTTCTTGAGAGATTGAAAGACCTGGTTGCACTTGGTAAAAAGAAAAAGAGCATACTGGATGTTCAGGAGATCAATGATTTTTTCAATGATATGGAACTCAATGCAGAGCAGATGGAGAAAGTATTTGATTACCTTGAAGCAAATAACATTGATGTGCTGCGCATTAGCGGAGATACACCGGACGAGGTGGACGTAGATCTGGATGACATTATCATATCTGAGGAAGATGAAGTGGATATGGAGAATATCGACCTGTCAGTTCCGGAAGGCGTGAGTATTGAAGATCCGGTCCGTATGTATTTAAAAGAGATCGGTAAGGTACCTCTTCTGAGTGCAGAACGTGAGATTGAGCTTGCACAGAGAATGGAAGAAGGCGATGAGGAAGCCAAGAAAGAGCTTGCAGAAGCGAACTTAAGACTTGTAGTCAGCATCGCAAAGAGATATGTCGGAAGAGGCATGCTGTTCCTTGATCTGATCCAGGAGGGTAACCTCGGTCTGATTAAAGCAGTTGAGAAGTTTGATTATCACAAGGGATATAAGTTCAGTACTTATGCTACATGGTGGATCCGTCAGGCAATCACAAGAGCGATTGCAGATCAGGCAAGAACAATCCGTATTCCGGTCCATATGGTTGAGACGATCAACAAGCTGATCCGTGTATCCAGACAGCTTCTTCAGGAACTGGGAAGAGAACCGCTTCCGGAAGAGATTGCCAAGGAGATGGATATGCCGGTAGAACGTGTACGTGAGATCCTGAAGATTTCACAGGAACCGGTTTCACTCGAGACACCGATCGGTGAAGAGGAAGACAGCCACCTTGGAGACTTTATCCAGGATGATAATGTACCGGTTCCGGCAGAGGCAGCTGCACAGACACTTCTGAAAGAGCAGCTGGATGAAGTACTGGATACATTGACAGAGAGAGAGCAGAAAGTCCTCCGTCTTCGTTTTGGAATGAATGACGGAAGAGCACGTACACTTGAAGAGGTTGGACGAGAGTTTGATGTAACAAGAGAGCGTATCCGTCAGATCGAGGCGAAAGCACTCCGTAAGCTCCGTCACCCAAGCAGAAGCAGAAAACTGAGGGATTATCTGGATTAATGATGGAATTATCGAAAAGATTACAGGCGGTCGCAGATCTTGTGACCGCCCATTATAAATTAGCGGACATTGGAACGGATCATGCATATATTCCGATTTATCTGACACAGCAGAAGAAGATTACAGAAGCAGTTGCACTTGATGTCAATGAAGGACCACTGCAGCGAGCAGAGGAACATATCCGCGAGAATGGACTTGAAGCAGAGATAGAGACGAGACTTTCCAATGGATTTCAGGCATTACAGCCGGGAGAAGTCCAGTCTGCGGTCATCGCAGGAATGGGCGGCGGACTTGTGATCCGAATCCTGACAGAAGGAGAGGAAGTGGTGCGAAAGCTTGAGGAGTGTATCCTTCAGCCACAGTCAGAGATTGAGAAAGTGCGGGCATTTCTTCTTGAGAAGGGATATGAATTTCTGGAAGAAGACATGGTCTGTGAAGATGGAAAATATTATCCTATGATGAAGGTAAGACCACCGGTGGCTGAGACGGCAGGCGAAGATAGAGAAGCAAAGCGCTGGGATACGGTTCAGTTAAAATATGGAAAGCTTTTGCTGGAGAAACAACATCCGGTACTCAGAGAGTATCTGGAAAGAGAGATACGCATTTATCAAAGTATTTTAGAAGGATTGAAAGCGAAAGATTCTGACCGGATCCGTCAGAGAAAAGAAGAATTGGAACAGGAACTTGTAGAAGCAGAGAAAGGGATGAAATATTATGCAGTGTAAAGAGATTATACAGGTAATAGAGGCAACATTCCCGCGAACAGCAGCTTTGGGATTTGACAATGTAGGACTGCTTGCAGGACGTTCAGAGAAAGAGGTGTCCAGAATTTATCTGGCACTGGATGCAACAGATGTTGTGATCGACCGTGCGATCAAGGAAGGTGCGGACATGCTGATCACACATCACCCGCTTTTATTCTCAGCAGTAAAGAAAGTGACGGATGAAGATTTTATTACAAGAAGAATTGTGAAGCTGATCCAGAATGACATTTCCTATTATGCAATGCATACGAATTATGATGTGCTTGGTATGGCAGAATTGTCCGGAAAGATCATGGATCTTCAGAATGGGGAAGTGTTAGATATTACCTATACAGATGAAGAAGGGAATCAGGAAGGAATCGGAAGAATCGGTAATCTGGAGAAAGAGATGACACTGGAAGAGTGCTGTGTCTATGTAAAACACAGACTTGAGCTTGGAAGTCTGAAAGTATTTGGAGATATGCAGAAGAAAGTACACCGTCTTGCAATTTCTCCGGGATCAGGAAAGAGCTCGATTGCAGTTGCCCTTGAGAAGGGGGCAGATGTTCTTGTTACAGGAGATATCGGTCATCATGATGGAATCGATGCAGTAGAGCAGGGGCTTGCAGTGATTGATGCAGGACATTATGGCACAGAATATATTTTCATTGAAGATATGAAGCAGTTCTTTGAGAAGAAGCTTCCGGTGCTGGATGTACTTACAGATCCAATCGAGCATCCATTCCAGATCATATAATCAGAAGTGAACGCATAATAATGTTCAGCAGGGAAGCTGTGAGCGGGAAGCAGTTCACAAAGACAGTGGAGGTGGCTCAGAGTTGGAAAGTCAGAAATGTAAGGTTACGATAAGCGGAAAAGAGTATCTTTATGAGAAGGGGACGTCTTATCAGGAGATCGCGAAGGATTTTCAGAAAGAGTATAAACATCAGATCGCACTTGTGATGCTGGATGGACATCGTCTGCAGGAACTTAGAAAACAGGTTTCCAGAGACTGTACGCTGCAATTTATTACAACACAGGATACGGCAGGGTATGACACGTATCGGAGAAGTGTCTGTTTTCTTTTTATTAAGGCAGTACATGATGTGATTGGTCATGAGTCTCCGCAGCAGGTGCGGGTACGGATTCATTTTTCACTTGGTGCAGGATTTTACTGTACAGTGGAAGGAATCGATCATGTGGGAATGGAATTCCAATGGAAAGTTGAAGAACGCATGTATGAACTTGTACAGCAGAGACTTCCGATCACAAAAGAGTTGATCCATACAGAAGAGGCGGTGGAATTATTCCATCGATATGGAATGTATGATAAAGAACGTCTGTTCCGGTATCGAAGAAGTTCCCACGTGAATCTGTATGCCATGAATGAATTCCGCGACTACTATTATGGTTATATGATGCCGGATACAGGAGATTTGAAGTATTTTGCATTGTATCTGTATCAGGGCGGAATTGTACTTCAGATGCCGCTGAAAGACGAACCGGAGAAAGTGCCTTTATTTGTGCCAAAGGATAAGCTGTTTCGTGTACTCAGTGAGTCTGTGAGATGGGGAGACCAGCAGGGGATTGACACTGTCGGCGCACTCAATGACATGATCACGCAGGATGATATGCGTGAGATTGTTCTTGTACAGGAGGCATTCCAGGAGCGCAAGATCGGAGAGATCGCAAAGCAGATCGCAGATCGCCCGGGGGTAAAGTTTGTTCTGATCGCAGGACCTTCCTCATCCGGTAAGACAACATTTTCTCATCGCTTATCCATTCAGCTCAGAGTGAACGGGCTTCATCCACATCCGATTTCTGTAGATAATTATTTCGTGGATCGGGAGAAAACACCGAAAGATGAGGATGGAAATTACAATTTCGAATGCATTGAAGCAATCGACGTGGAAAAGTTCAATGAGGACATGAGTAATCTGCTGGCAGGCAAAGAAGTTTATCTTCCGATCTTTGACTTTAAGACCGGTAAACGGAATTTTGAAACAAAGCCAAAGAAACTCGGTGAAAATGATATCCTTGTAATCGAAGGGATTCATTGCCTGAATCCGAAGCTGACAGAACATTTGTGTGATGACCGGAAATTCAGGATCTATATCAGTGCATTAACACAGCTGAATATCGATGAGCATAACCGGATTCCGTCTACAGACGGACGTTTGATTCGGAGACTTGTCAGGGATGCAAGAACAAGAGGGGCATCAGCGACGAAGACCATCTCGATGTGGCCATCCGTGCGAAGAGGAGAAGAGAAGAATATTTTTCCATATCAGGAATATGCAGATGTGATGTTTAACTCTTCCCTGATCTATGAACTGGCAGTGTTGAAACAGTATGTGGAGCCTTTGCTTCTTGGCGTAAGCAAAGACTCTCCGGAATATGTTGAAGCAAAGCGGTTGTTGAAATTCCTGGATTATTTCGTAGGAATCGGAAATGACAATGTGCCAACGAATTCACTTTTGAGAGAATTTATTGGCGGCGGATGTTTCCATGTATGATGCGGTATAAATAAAAGAGGATACATAGAATACTTGTATATAACAAGAAGTTCCATGTATCCTCTTTGTGTTAAGATACCTCTTTGTTGATCATATCCTGTAATAAGCAGAAATATACAATATCTAATCCCAAAATCGAGAGAACCAGATAGAGAATAGAAGAATTCCCCTGTATTCCTCTGATACGGTCACAACGTTCTCCCATCTTATAAGCCCAGTAAATACCATAGATGCCGCAGGTGATCAAAGAAAACAGGAATACCATGCCTCCGCTTGTTGCCTGAGGCTCTCCGGCCAGCTGATTCACCTCATCATTCAGCTTGATCATCCAGTAGATACTGTAGATGCCGCAGGTGAGAAAAGAAAAAACAATTGCAAGCACAAGATTACGTGGCATAATGCCTGCAGTTGCCCCGTTCCGGTAATAATTGTTCTGATTATAGTTGTTCTGGTATGCATTCTGGTAATATGCATTCTGCTGGAACTGGCTTTCCTGCTGCTTTTGATTCTCCTGTGTATGAGCATTATCATTAGGAGCAGGAAGCGGAGCACCACATTCCTGACAGAAAGAAGCACTGTCTTCGCAGAGTGAATTACATTTTGGACAGATTTTCATAGAAGATTCTCCTTTGCATGAATTAGTTCGAAAAATGTCAGAAGTTGACAAGATCCTTCTGAAAAGTATCGTAGCATAAAAAGATACAAGTTACAAGAAATGTAGCCAAGTTTTAGGATATCTTAAGATTCCGATAGAAATAAACCCGGAAGATGCATAATATTCTTCCTTTTTCTTTCAAAAAGTTTGTGGTAGAATAGTAATGTTTCTGAAAACAAAACATGAGGAGATGAAAGTATGCCAGTATTTGACTTTAACAGTGCACCGGAAGATAAGAAAGAAGTTCAGTGTACTTATACAACATTTTGTTCCAACGAAGACCATGCGACACCGGAGTGTCCGATTCTTGTTCTGGATAATCAGAACCGGAAATGGAACCATCATTCCTGCGGTGTGTTTACCAATCAGAATAAGCAGACCGCATTTGAGTTTGATGAAAAGGACGGAACATGCAGTGCAGATATCCTGAAAGTGGATGCACGTTTTGTCAGCCTTTTAAAATGGCTTGGAGAAAATCACATTAACGTACGTCTTTCCGGAGAAAATAAGCCGGATGGTTATGCCGTTTACAGAATCCGTGAGATCGCATTTGGAGGCGGAACAAAATTATCTGCTGAGGACGGCTTCCTTCAGTTTATGATCGAACGGCTGTTTGCAAGTGATGCGCCAAAAGAAGAGATCAATGATGACGAGCAGGAAGAGTCCGGAGATGACATGAAGCTTACAAGTATTCAGAGTATTACAGACTTTATGACATGCGCAGGACGTACACTTCCGGATAACATTCGTCTGTGGGCAAGAAGAAATCTTGCAGTTGCACGCTCTCACGAGGTCTCTCAGGAAGAGCGCCGTCATGCACAGAGAGCACTATCTATCATGATGAATATTCAGTGGAAGAGTAATTACTTTGAAGCAATCGATCCGGATGAAGCGAGAAGAATTCTGGATGAAGAGCTGTATGGAATGGAGAAAGTAAAGCAGAGAATCATAGAGACGATCATTCAGATCAACCGTACACACACACTTCCGGCGTACGGGCTTCTGCTTGTCGGACCGGCCGGAACAGGTAAATCCCAGATTGCTTATGCCGTTGCAAGAATCCTTAAACTTCCTTGGACAACACTGGACATGAGTTCCATTAACGATCCGGAACAGCTGACAGGAAGTTCAAGAATCTATTCGAACGCAAAGCCAGGTATTATCATGGAAGCATTCTCCATGGCAGGGGAATCCAATCTGGTATTCATTATTAATGAGCTGGATAAGGCGGCATCCGGAAAGGGAAATGGAAACCCGGCAGATGTTTTACTTACACTACTGGATAACCTTGGATTTACAGACAATTACATGGAGTGTATGATTCCTACCGTTGGTGTATATCCAATCGCTACAGCGAATGACAAGGATCAGATCAGTGCACCGCTCATGTCCCGTTTCGCTGTCATTGATATCCCGGATTATACACCGGAAGAGAAGAAAGTAATCTTCTCCAAATTCGCACTTCCGAAGGTGCTGAAACGCATGAGCCTGAAGGCAGAAGAGTGCATTATGACAGAAGAGGCACTCAATGAAGTGATTGAACTGTACTCCAATACATCAGGAATCCGAGATCTGGAACAGGCAGCAGAACACATCGCAGCGAATGCGCTGTATCAGATTGAGGTGAACCATGTGGAGAAAGTTGAATTTGATGCAGAGATGGTAAGAGAACTGCTTGGATAAAGTTGGGCTTCGCCCTCGATCTGAAAAAAATGAGCTCTGGAAAGTTTTGGCTTTCCAAAGCTCATTTTTTCAATTCCTACTGTCTATAATACTGCAGGAACTCCCCAATCTTACCAACCGCCTCTTTCAGTACTTCAATACGCGGCAGATAAACAACACGGAAATGATCCGGCTGATGCCAGTTAAATCCACTTCCCTGAACGATCAGGATCTTCTTGTCACGAAGCAGATCAAGAGCAAATTTCTCATCATTCACAATATTGAATTTCTTCGTATCAATCTTCGGGAACATATAAAATGCAGCCTGCGGTTTTACTGCGCTGATTCCCGGAATATCCGTCAGAGCCTTGTAAACATATTCACGCTGCTCGTAAATACGTCCACCCGGAACAATATAATCATTTACACTCTGGTGTCCGCCGAGAGCTGTCTGTACAATGGACTGTGCCGGAACGTTAGAGCAAAGACGCATGTTGGAAAGCATCTTGATTCCTTCGATATAATCTCTTGCAATATTTTTATTTCCACTTAAGATCATCCATCCGATACGGAATCCGGCGATCATATGGGACTTGGACAGTCCGCTGAATGTCACGCAGAACAGATCCGGTGCGAGAGAAGCGATAGAAACATGCTCTTTTCCATCCATAACAAGACGGTCATAAATCTCATCAGAGAAAATAATCAGCTGGTGTTCTCTTGCGAGGTCTACAATCTGCTGAAGTACTTCCTTCGGATAAAGCGCACCGGTCGGATTGTTTGGATTGATGATAACGATCGCTTTTGTACGGTCGTTGATCTTCTTACGCATATCTTCGATATCCGGGTACCAGTCAGACTGCTCATCACAGATATAGTGTACAGGCTTTCCACCGGCAAGTGTTGCACAGGCAGTCCAGAGCGGATAGTCCGGAGAAGGGATCAGAATCTCATCCCCTGTATCCAGAAGAGCAGACATTGTAAGATTGATCAGCTCACTGACTCCATTTCCTGTGTAAATGTCATTCATCGTTACATTCGGCAGGTGCTTTAACTGGGCATACTGCATGATCGCTTTTCGCGCAGAGAACAGACCGGCAGAAGCAGAGTAGCCTTCGCAGTCAGAAAGCTGACGGCTCATGTCATAGATCACCTCATCCGGTGTACGGAAGCCAAACGGAGCCGGATTTCCGATATTAAGCTTCAGTACATGAGTTCCCATCTCTTCCATTCTGGCAGCCTCATCAACAACCGGACCTCTCACATCATATAATACATTATTTAACTTGGATGATTTCTTGAATTCTCTCACTTTCATACCTCCTGAATTATCTGCGGATGTCTGTATCTTATCAACATCTGACAGTGTGGAATCATTATCATTATTATTGTTTAACCAGTCAGGATCAACCTGCAGGGCATCTGCCAGAAAATGTAAGATGTCAGTACGCGGGATGGTCTTCCCACTGACATACTGGCTGACATGACTTTTCCCAAGCTTGATCCCTTTCTGCTGGGCAAGACGAACAAGATCAACCTGCTTCAGGCCTTGTTCGTTCATAGCGGTTTTTAATCTGTCTGCAAAGGTTTCCATAAAGCTCCTTTCTGAGTCCGGGGGGTCAGACTCCATTAATAAAGTATAAAGTTCAATTTTAAAACCGTTTTAATACGAAAATCTTCAAAAAGTTCAATTTAAAAGTTCAAAACTTTAGCCAGAGTATACCACGATAAATGAAAAAGTTCAATAAAAAAATTACTGTTATAGAAAATCTGCAAAATCACGGTATCATTAAGAAAATATGATATACTAAAAGTGTTTATTACAGCAAGTGGAGGAACTTCATATCCATAATTATAAAATACAAAGTACACAGAACGAAAGGGAACAGGAAATGATTCTTGAAAATGAAAAAATAAAACAGGCATTGGAATATATAAAGGAAGAAGATCCGGCAACGACTCAGGACACGCTCAATATGTGTCAGATTCCGGCACCTTCTTATAAGGAAGAGAAAAAAGCGGAGTATATCCGGGAGCGGTTCCGGGAGATCGGGCTTAGGGATGTCAGGATTGACGCTGTTGGAAATGTGCTTGGGATCTGGCCGGGAACCGGTGAAGGACCAAGTGTAATGCTTGCAGCACACACAGACACAGTATTTCCGGAAGGGACAGATCTGACAATAAGAAAAGAAGGAAATCGTTATTATTGTCCCGGCATTAACGATGACACACATGCAGTGGCAGAGATGATCGCAGTGGCGAAAGCCATGATCCATGCAGATCTTCACACAAGGGGAGACCTGATCTTCTGTGCAAATGTGTGCGAAGAAGGACTTGGAGATTTAAGGGGTGTGAAGTATCTGTTCGGATATGAAAACGAAGTCTCAGAAGAATGCCCACAGGTAGATGCATTTGTCTCGATTGATAATCAGTATACAGGCGGGGTGATCTATACGGCAACAGGAAGTCACCGCTACGAGGTGACATTTACCGGAAGAGGCGGCCACAGTTTCCAGAACTTTGGCATTCCTAATCCAATCCATGCAATGGGACGAGCCATCGCACAGATCGCAGAATTCCAGGTCCCGAATGAGCCGAAGACAACATTTAACGTAGGCGTGATCCAGGGAGGAACTTCTGTAAATACAATTTCAGGTTCTGCATCCATGCTGGTAGACCTCCGTTCGGACAGCGAAGAAGAGCTGAACCGATTGGACAAAGAACTTCATAAAGTGACCAAACAGGCAGTGGAAGAAGAAAATGCAAGATGGGATGCTTCAAAGCCGCAGATCAAAGTGCAGATCGAAGGACGCGGTGTGAGACCGGCGGGGGCACAGCCAAAGGACTGTGCAATCGTGAAAGCAGCATTCCGGGCGGCAGAACTGCTGGGGATTGAACCGGAGTATCGGTATGAGAGCAGTACGGATGCGAATATCCCGATCAGTATGGGAATCCCGGCAATTACTGTTGGAAGAGGTGGAGAAGAAGACGGAATCCATACCCTTCAGGAATGGTATGAGCCAAAAGAAGCATGGCTTGGACCACAGAGAGATTTGCTTCTGATGATTCTGCTTGCCGGGGCAGAAGGAGTCTGTGAGCCGGCTATAGAAAAAAGATAAAAAATCTTAAGAAAATATCAATGTCTTTTCATGCACATTTCCTGTATACTGATAGTATGAGAGAAGATTTTGTGCAGATTGTACCGGATGTCCCGGAGATTTATATCTTTTGCACAAAAAGAAGAAAAATAAAACAAAGCAGGAGGGCAAACGATGCGGGGAATCAGAAAGCAGTCATCCGACACACAGAGCTCCAGTCAGCCGAAAGAAAAAAGAAGATTGGATACAAAACAGAAAAAAGGAATGTTGATCGGCGGAGGAATCTTCCTTGTGGCAGTGATCGCCCTGATTCTTGTGAAGAATCTGACAGGCGGAGGTGGAGCAGATGGAGAGAATGTTCTTTATGCGGATTCCGTCGGAATGATCACAGGGACAGGACTTGGGACACAGAACCGTTTTACAGGAGTGGTTGAAGCACAGGATACGTTGAAACTGACACTGGCAGACAACCAGAAGGTAAAACAGATCTTTGTTGAAAAAGGGCAGGAAGTAGAGCCTGGAACAAAACTGTTTGAATACGATACAGAAGAGCTTGCCATGACATTAGATCAGGGAAAACTGGAGCTTGAGAAGATCACGAACAATATCAGCAGCCTGAATTCACAGATCGCGACACTTACAACGGAGAAGAAGAGTGCGCCGGCCAGCGAACAGCTGTCCTATACGACACAGATCCAGGAACTTCAGATGGAGATCAAGCAGGAAGAGTACAATTATAAAGTAAAAGAGCTGGAAGTAAACCGTACACAGAAGAGCCTGGAACAGTCTACAGTAACTTCTACAGTTGCTGGAATTGTACAGGAGATCAACGAACAGCAGGGAACAGACCCTTATACAGGAGCGGCTCAGGCATTTATGAGCATCCTTTCTACTGGAAAATACAGAATCAAAGGAAAGATCAGTGAGCAGAACATCGGAGATCTGACACCGGGCACACAGGTGACGATCCGCTCCAGAGTGAATGAAGATGAGATCTGGACAGGTACAGTAGATAACGTAGACACAGAGAAGCCGGAGAACAGTTCCCAGGATTCTATGAGTTATGGTTCTGAGAACAGCGATAATCAGGCAACAAAGTATCCATTCTATGTCACATTGGATACAGTGGATGGATTGATGCTCGGACAGCATGTCTATATCGAGACAAGTACTTCACTGGAAGCAGACAAGATGTGGCTGATGCGTGATTACATTGTAGATGTAGATTCAGATCAACCATATGTATGGGTAGCAGGAGATAATGACAAGCTGGAGAAGCGTTCTGTCACACTCGGAGAGACGAATGAAGATATGGGAACCTGTGAGATTGTAGATGGGCTGAAGGCTTCTGATTACATTGTGTGGCCAAGCGAGGAGTGCAAAAAAGGTGCAGCTGTTGTGAAGAACGATTCAGGCACATCAGGCAGTACTTCAGATATGTCAGGAGCTGAGGGCGGTTACGAAGAACCTGTAGAAGAGAATGCAATGCAGGAAGGAGTTCCGGGAACGGAGGAGAGTGTGGATGAATAAAAAGAAAATAATCAAGATCGGCATTCCTGTGGCAGCAGGCTGTATCGTTCTTGCACTTGGAATCGGTTTCGCAGTGAAGAACAGCGGAAAGGCTGTTAAAGTAGCTCCTGTCAGCAGTGTGAATTCCGGCGGCTGGTACGATGATAGCGGGATTGCAAGTTACGGAACCGTCACAACGAACCAGAAGCAGGACATTTACGTGGATGATACTATGCCGATCACACAGGTTTACGTGAAAGCCGGGGATACGGTGAAAGTTGGAGACCGTCTTGTGGCATACGACACGACACTTTCTTCCCTGGAGCTTGAGATGAAAGAAATGCAGATTCAGGGGATTGACCTGAACATTCAGAACCTGCAGAAAGAGATCACCCAGCTCAAGGGGACAAAGACCGCGAAGGCAGATACAGGTGCATCCGTCGTGCAGACAAGCGCAGATGGAGAACAGCAGCCAACCGTACAGAAGATGAGTGCTGTAAAGACAACCGTTCTTAATACATCAAAAGAGGATGAGAATAAAAAACCGGATGGTGATACCTCGAAGGATGATACGACAAAAGACGACAACACAAAAGATGATTCCTCAAAAGACAATACTTCAAAAGACGACGCTTCGAAAGATGATAATATAAAAGACGATACATCCAAAGACGATAACAAAAAAGACGATGTACCGTCTTCCGCAATTGAGCGTCCATTCCCTGAAGCATTAAAGGGAAAAGAGGTTTACAGTGAGATTACATTAGATTCTGTTCCTTATAATAAAGAAGATGCAGACGGAACAATGGAAAAACC
>OIZO01000517.1_pt1 | contig 25760 bp, 20 predicted proteins | sample 1588551 | NCBI WGS metagenome assembly OIZO01 (sample SAMN03283271) | human gut metagenome | biome: human-associated habitat; material: feces | host: Homo sapiens | place: Peru | collected 2012 | reverse complement strand
GGCTGGCAACGGCGAGGCTGGGTCTGACCGCCTCGACATCTACGAGCAGACACGATTCGAGCGAAACGCTCTGGAGCGTGTGAAGACAGCCGTGGCGCAGCACGACAAGACCATCACCCTATCGTGCGGACGACTCACTATGGGTGTGTCAATACCCGAATGGAACGCCGTAGTAATGCTTGCCGGAAGTGCCGAGACGGGCAGCATGCGCTATTTCCAGACCATATTCCGATGCCAAAGCCCATACGCCGACGGCAGCGTCAAGCAGAAGTGCTACGCCATCGACTTCGCACCTAAGCGCACACTCGCCGTTGTAGACCAGTACATCAACAACAACACATCATCGAACGATGCCGACGAGCGCCGACAGAAACTCACCCAATTCCTCCACTACTGCCCCCTCGTAGAGATAAAGCGAGGCAAGCCCACCCTCTACAACACCGAGAGCTTCATACAGAGCATCAACTCCGCCTACTCCGAAACGCTCATACGCAACGGATTCCGCGACGACTGCCTCTACGGCAATCTCGACAACCTGCGCCAGCAGGACATGAAGCTGCTCGACCAGGTGGCTGAAGCCATGGTGCTGGGCACGCTTGCCGAGCGCCAGCGCAACAAGGAGACGCTCACCAAGAACCCGCGCAAGACCCCTGCCGCCACAAAGAACAACCCCAACAAGACAGAACTCTCGGCAAGCGAGAAGGAAGCCCTCACAGCAGCACGCGAGGCATCGGGCCGCCTCACGCCACGACAGCGCGCACTTGCCATACTGAGCCAGATATCCACCCGACTGCCGCTCATGATATACGGCACGGTGGAAAGCGTCGACGGCCTCACGCTCGACTCGTTCATCAAAAGCATCGACCCCGAATCGTGGCGCGAATTCATGCCTACCGGCATCACGCTGCGCATGTTCGAACGCCTCAAGCACTTCTATCGCGAAGACATATTCGTAGCCACAGCCAAGGCCATCGTGGCACGCCTGCACAAGGCGGACGCCATGTATGTGCCCGACCGCATCAACTGCATAGCACAGATACTCTCCGACTTCTGCTATCCCGACCGCGAGACCATACTCACCCCGTGGCAGACCGTCAACCGCCACATGGCTGACACCCTGGGAGGCTACTGCTTCTTCGACGACTCCTACAGCAAGATGCTGTCAGAGCCACGCTTCGTATACAACTGCGACGCCACACAGCACACCATGATGAACCCCAAGGTGCGGGTGCTCGACATAGCCTCAAAGACCGGACTCTACTCGCTCTACGTGGCTTACTCGCTCTACAAGCTGCGCAGCAGCCAGTCGCAGGGACTCTTCGACACCCTCACCGATGACGAGGCTCAGCAGCTGTGGGACGACATCGTGTCGAACAACATATACGCTGTGTGCCGCACCCGTATGGCCGACCTCGTGACGCGACGCACCCTCATGGGCTATCGCGACAGCAGCCGTGTCAACATCTGCCACATGGCAGACATGAACTCGCAGGTGATACTCTACAAGCGAAAGTTCATACGCACAGTAACCGACCCACGCAACTTCTCGAGCAACAAGAAAATGAAACAACTCAAATTTGACGCCATCGTGGGCAATCCGCCCTATCAGGTCAACATAGGCACACAGAAGGACAACTACGGCATTCCGCTCTACAACCACTTCGTAGACACAGCCCGCGAGATGTGCCCCGACTACATATCCATGATCATGCCCTCACGATGGTTTACCGGAGGACGCGGCCTCGACGCATTCCGACAGTCGATGCTTGCCGACCGCCACCTGCGCTCCATTTCCGACTTTGTCGACTCCAAGGAGTGCTTCCCCACGGTCGACATATCGGGCGGCGTCAACTACTTCCTCTGGGACCGCAAGCACGACGGCAGCTGCACCTTCACCAACACCCTCTACGGCAGCACCTACACCTCCGAGCGCCGACTCGACCAGCACCCTATATTCGTGCGCAACAACCGTGCCCTGACGCTCATCAACAAAGCTGCATCAGCCAATGTGCCGATGCTCAGCACCATGGTTTGCGGACAGACTCCATTCGGATTTGTCACCACATTCCGAGGCACAGCCGCCCCCGAGACCGATGCCGACTGCCTGCTGCTCAAGTCGAGCGGCAACGACAGCTACGTGCTGCGCAGCGAGGTGAAGAAGAACACACAGCTCATCGACCTCCACAAGGTGGTGTTCTCAAAGGCCACCTGCGAGCATGCCGGCACACCCGACCGCAACGGACAGTTCCGCATACTCTCCTCGCTCGCCATACTCGCCCCAGGCATCGTGTGCACGCAGAGCTATCTGGTGGGAGGAGCCTTTGCCGACGCCGACGAGGCTGCCAACTACATGGCTTATCTGAAGACGAAGTTCGTACGATTCCTCATGCTTCAGACCATCACCTCGCAAGACCTCTCGCCCGAGAAGTTCATGTTCGTGCCCTCGCAGGACTTCACTACTCATTCCGACATTGACTGGACTCAAGATACGGCAACTATCGACAAGCAACTCTATCGTAAATACAACCTCACAGAAGCAGAAACAGCATTGATTGAAAATACAATCAAACAATTCTAAGAATAATCCGGCGGCTATGGTGTCATACTATAGCCGCCTTCTTGTTTAATATAATCTTACCAACAAGTAAACAATTATCGTTTAAAAACAACAAAGCCGCTGATATTCAGCAGCTTTGTTAATATTAATATAAGTTTATTCCAGTATCGTAGATTTATCCGAAATTGTCGTACATTATGCTCTCTGGGTCTACGCCGAGCGAATCGAGGTAGTCGGTAACTGTCTTGATGAGCATAGGAGGTCCGCAGAGATAGTACTCGCAATCCTCTGGAGCCTCGTGGTCCTTCAAGTATGTATCGCGGATACAGTTTACTGCAAATCCTTCGTAATACTTCACGCCCTGAGCATCGGCAACAGGGTCCTTGCGGTCGAGAGAGAGGTGGAAGTGGAAGTTAGGATATTCCTTCTCCAGTTCCCAGAAGTCCTCAAGGAAGAAGGCTTCACCAAGAGCACGTGCGCCATAGAAGAAGTGGAGCTCACGGTCGCGAGTGTGAAGAGTCTTTGTCATGTGCATGATCTGAGCACGCAGAGGAGCCATACCTGCACCACCACCAATCCAAATCATCTCCTTACCTGAAGTGAAGTTAGGATGGAAGTCGCCATAAGGACCTGACATCATAACCTTGTCACCCGGCTTCAAAGAGAAGATGTATGAAGAAGCGATACCTGTAGGAACGTTCTGGAATCCAACCTGCGGACGTGGCAGGAACGGAGTAGTGGCAATACGCACGGTAAGTGTGATGATGTCACCCTCGTCAGGATAGTTGGCCATAGAGTAAGCACGTACTGTCGGCTCTGGATTGTGAGCCTTAAGCGAGAAGATGTTGAACTTCTCCCATGTGCCGATATATTCCTTGCCTATAAGATCCTTGTCGAAGTCCTTGTCGTAGTCGATGCAGTCGTATGCAGGAATCTTGATCTGTGCATAAGAACCAGGAACGAAGTCCATGTGCTCGCCCGGAGGCAAGGCAACCTTGAACTCCTTGATGAATGAAGAAACGTTCTTGTTTGAGATAACCTCGCACTCCCATTCCTTAACACCCATAACCGAATCGGGCACCTTGATCTTCATGTCCGACTTAACCTTGCATTGGCATCCCAGACGCCAGTTGTCCTTGATCTGCTTGCGTGTGAAGTGAGGCTTCTCAGAGTCGAGAATCTCGCCACCACCTTCAAGCACCTGAACCTTACATTGGCCGCAGCTTGCCTTACCACCACATGCAGAAGGCAGGAAGATGCCATTCTCGTTGAGTGTAGTCATCAACGAAGAGCCCTGGGGCACATTGATGGTCTTGTCGCCATTGATTTCGATGTTGACATTACCACTCGGGCTAAGGAACTTCTTAGCTACGAGCAGGATGACAACCAAGAGGAGTATCACAACAAGGAAAACTCCGATACTTGCAAATATAAATGATGTATTCATAACGTTGAGTCCTCCTTATTATATTTTAAGACCAGAGAAGCACATCATAGCCATAGCCATGAGTCCTACTGTGATGAATGTGATGCCGAGACCCTGCAGAGGCTTTGGCACGTCGCTGTACTGCATCTTCTCACGGATGGCACCCATAGCTACGATAGCCAAGGTCCAGCCGATACCGCTACCAAGAGCGTACACAAGAGCGTCAACAACACTACCTATATACTGCGAGTTGGACGGGTCGAGATTGATGCGCTGCTGCATGAAGAGCGAAGCACCCATGATGGCACAGTTAACGGCGATAAGCGGAAGGAAGATACCCAGAGCCGCATAGAGCGACGGAGAGAACTTCTCTACTACCATCTCTACCAACTGCACGATACCTGCGATAACGGCAATAAAGAGGATGAAGCTCAGATATGAAAGGTCTACGCCCTCAACCAGACAGTCGGGACCCAACACCTTGGTCTGCAACAGATAGTCGACAGGCACGGTGACGAGCAATACGAATGTCACGGCAAGACCCAGTCCCAATGAAGTCTTCACATTCTTCGATACGGCAAGGAACGAACACATGCCGAGGAAGAAGGCGAATATCATGTTGTCCACAAAAATGGACCTGAAGAAAAGGCTTATTAAATGTTCCATTGTTTACTTCTGATTATTTTTCTTTGTAAAAGTAAGCTCTATGAATCCATATTACGCATCCCAGGAGGATGAGCGCCATGGCTGGCATTGTCATCATACCATTGTTGAGATAGCCTGCATCGTAAACACTCTGCGGGATAAGCTGGAAGCCGAGCAATGAGCCACGACCGAACAGCTCGCGCAGACCGCCTACTGCTACAAGGATGTAGGCATAGCCAAGACCGTTGCCCACACCATCGAGGAATGAAGGCCAAGGCTTGTTCTGCATGGCGAATGCCTCAAGACGACCCATGAGGATACAGTTGGTGATGATAAGACCTACGTAAACCGAAAGTTCTACGCTCACGTCGTAGACGTAAGCCTTCAGAATCTGGCTGACGATAGTAACAAGAGCTGCAACTACTACCAACTGCACGATGATACGTATACGGTTAGGTATTGTGTTGCGGATGATTGAGATAATCACGTTGGCGAATGCTGTAATCACCGTCACGGCAAGACCCATCACGATAGCAGGCTTGAGCTGTGATGTCACGGCAAGAGCCGAGCAGATACCAAGCACCTGTACGAGGATAGGGTTGTCGAGGTTCAGAGGATTGGTGAATGCAGCCTTATTCTCTTTTGAAAACAAACTCATAATCTTTTTCCTCCTCCTTATTTAGATGTTAAGAATTTAGTGTACTCACCCAGGCAGTTCTTGAGCATATCGCTCACACCGTTACAGGTAAGTGTAGCACCGGTTACGGCATCGCATTGTGTAGTAGGATCGCTTACTTCGCTCTTCTTTACTACAGAGAGAGCTACGCCTTCCTTGCCTGCTGCAAAGATGTGCTTACCCTTGAACTGATCCTGCCAAGCACGCGAGTCCTTGATTTCTGCTCCAAGACCTGCGGTCTCGCCCTCATGATTGAAGTAAGCGCCATAGACAGTCTGCTTGTCGGCATTTACGGCAATGTAGCCATTGATGCCACCCCAAAGACCCATACCATAAACCGGTATGACGTACTTGGTCTCGCCGTCAACGTTGCAAACATACAAAGCAAGCTTGCCTTCCTTCATCGAAGCGCTATTGCAGAGGAATCCTGCCTTAGTGCCACCCTGTGTGCCCTGCTCAATCACTTCACCTTCGCGGTTGATGATTTCGTCGGCAGTAATCACCTTATTATATTTGTCTGTAGCCTCAGCTCCGTCGATGTCGCGGATATTGAGAGCTGCGAGAATCTGCTTCTTCTTATCGAGAGCCACGTTCTCGTCCTGCTGCGGCTTAAGTGTAGAAGACACGAAGGCAAGCAAGAACGCAACGATAACTACGATAACTACAGAATATACGATTGTATAGGAGTTTGAACTGGTGTTCAGTCCTTTCTTCTTTGTTTCTTCCATATTCCCAAAAAGTTATTTGTTGGTCAAACGTTTCATTCGCTTAGAGATGTTCTTCTGTACTACACAGTAATCGATGAGCGGAGCGAACATGTTCATGAAGAGGATGGCGAGCATCATACCCTCTGGATAACCAGGGTTCATAACGCGGATGATGACAGCCATAATGCCGATGATAGCGCCATACCAGTACTGTCCGCATTGTGTGCGGGCTGAGGTAACGGGGTCGGTAGCCATGAATACAGCACCAAAGCAGAAGCCACCCAATACGATGTGCTCATACCATGCGATAGGAGTCATGCCGAGAGCCTCGAATGTGTAGGCTGCAACAGCACCACCAACGAACACGCTGAGCATAGTACGCCATGAAGCGATGCCAGTCCAAAGCAGGATGACAGCACCAATAGCAATAGCTATAACGCTTGTCTCGCCTATTGAACCAGGGATAAGACCTGTAATCATGTCGCAAAGACTGTTATTGACAGCTGCTCCCTGGGCAATCTCACCAAGCGGAGTAGCGCAGGTGAATGTATCAGGCAGAGTGTTGCCAAGTCCGAAGATTGTGTCGTTAGCCACCCATACTGCGTCGCCACTCATCTTGGTAGGATAAGAGAAGAAGAGGAACGCACGTGTGACGAGAGCCACATTGAAGATGTTCATACCGGTACCACCGAATATCTCCTTACCGATAACTACGGCAAAGGCTACGGCTATGGCAAGCGCCCACAACGGACAGCCTACTGGGATGATGAGCGGGATGATGATACCCGAAACAAGGAAGCCCTCCTGAATCTCCTCGCCCTTCCATTGTGCCCAGGCAAACTCGATGCCGAGACCAACTACGTAGCTGACGATGATTTTAGGAAGCACCTGTAATGCTCCATAGATGAACATTGAGAAGAACGAAGCGTCTGCCAAAGCGCCGGCAGCCTTATAGTTCTGGAATCCCACGTTGTACATACCGAACAGCAAAGCCGGAAGCAACGCTATTACTACGAAGCTCATGATACGCTTCGAGTCGATGGCGTCGTGAATGTTCACACCGGTCTTGGATGTCTGGTTGGGTACAAACAGGAAAGTCTCAAAGCCGTCGAACAAGCTGCGGAGAGCGTGGAGCTTTCCTTCAGGCTCGAAGTTGGGCTTGATGTCGTTAAGATATTTTCTTAGAAAATTCATACTTTTCTCTTTGTAATTAAATTAAATGTTAAGCATTCTCCTTGCGGAGCATGTCGAGACCCTTGCGCACGATGTGCTGGAGCTCAAGCTTCGATGAGTCGACAAACTCTGCCACGGCAAAGTCCTCGGGAGCTACCTCGTAGATGCCAAGCTGCTCCATGCGGTCGATGTCGCCGGCAATGATTGCCTTGACGAGATATTCGCCATAGATGTCCATAGGCAGCACCTTGTCGTACTCGCCACTCATAATCATGTGGCGCTCGCCACCCTTCACACGGGCATCGAGGCTGTACTCCTTGTTCTTGCCCAAGAGCCATGAGAAGTAGCTGCGATTGACCGAGAAGTCGTTGGTACGCGGAAGTATCCATCCCAACATTTCGTCTACGTTATCGCCCTCAGGAATTGCTGAAATCTCTGAAGTGTGACCACCTACGAAGTCCTCAGCTGTACACTTGCGACCTGTCAACGGGTTGCCGTTGATGATGCGCACATGCTCGGTTGTAGCGAGCTTGCCTTCCAGAAGACTTGCGATGGGCTGACCTACGAGCACCTCTGCATAAGCCGGATTGTTCACCTCGCTACCTGCAACTGCTACAAGACGACGAAGGTCTACCTTGCCCGTGTTGAACAGTCGGCCGAAGAAGATGACGGCTGTAGGGTCTACAGTCCAAACCACCTCACCCTTGTTAACGGGAGCGATGTTGTTGACCTGAACGCCTACGTTACCAGCAGGACAAGGACCGTCGAATACGTTCACCTCAACGTCCTTGGCTGATGTCAAGGCAGAACTTGTCTGCTGTGCACCAATACCGAGATAAGTCTTGGCAATCTTCGACAGAGCGGTCAAACCGGTCTGGAAGTCGTTCTCGTTGCCTTGCAGCTCAAACTCGAAATTGCCTGCGAGAGGCATGTCGCGCAAAGCGCTTACGAAGATAGCGCGAGGCTTCTGGTCGGGAGTTGTTGACACAGCATAAGGCAGCTGGTTGATGTAGCCGAACAATCCAGCCTCAAGCAGAGCCTTAACTACGGCATCGCCATCAAGCGAAGCCACCTGTTTCTGACCGAAGTCAACAAACTGCTGATCCTTGTCAGCCTCTACGACAACGCGCAATACCTTGCGGCGGTCGCCTCTGACAACTGCCTGCACTACTCCACTCACGGGTGAGGCGAACTTGACGTCAGTCTGCTTCTTGTTGACAAACAGAGCGTCGCCAGCCTTAACGTGGTCGCCTTCGCATACTACCACCTTCGGGGTCATGCCTACAAAGTCATCAGGTACAAGGGCATACTGGGCAGCAGCCTTCACCGGAAACTTCTGCTCGGCAGCTTTTCCCTTAAGGTTGATGTCCAAACCCTTACGTAACTTAATTACATTTGCCATAAATATAAAAAATGATAAGATATTTGCTAATATTTGGGCTTATGCCATAATTCATGGTTTTATGGCTCCAAAGTTGCCTACAAAATTAACAAAAATTTGTGAGGTAAAGGAATAAAAAGCCTTAATAATTAACCGCATTAAGGCCTTTATTAAATGTTTTACACAATCTTCATACGTTAATCTACAAGAATGGCATTTCGACTTTGCAAAATACCACCTATTTTTTGTCATATCCCAACAAAACCGTCTATTGCTGCGCCATTTCCCTTCGTCGCATGTTAGGGAAATAGCGCACGGCAAGATAAAGCGTGGCGATGAGTCCGATGAGTCCTCCGGCATAACCTATGTAGTCTATCGACAGATGGCTGACTACCAGTCCGCCCACGTAGGCACCACTACCAATACCCAAATTGAAAAAGCCCGAGAAGATGGACATTCCGATAGAAGTGGCGTTTTCGGGTGCAAAGCGGATGGTATTGTCTTGAAAGGCGATGTTGAAGGCTGTAGCCATGGCTCCCCACATAATGCAGACCGCGACAACAGACTTGCGGCTGCAACCTGCAGAAGGAGCAGGCACAAGGCTGGTCCTAAAGTCATCACAAACATGAAGCTACGACGGTTGGCCATATAGTATTTTGAGAAGGCTATGCTGCCGAGCATACCCGAGGCTCCGAACACAATAAGAACAAGCGTCACCACGTCGGGCGACAAAGCTGCCACCTTGCCGAGGAACGGTTCTATATAGCTGTAGCCGGTATAATGGGCTGTAGCAAAGAGTACCGACATGATGAACACGCCCACAAGTACCCTATTGTGCAACAAATCCGGTAACTGCTTGAAAGCGAACTTGCCACGGCTCTGCAGTTTAGGGAAAACTACAGCTATGAAAATGAATATCAAGGCTGAGATGATGGCAATACTAAGGAATGTCATTCGCCATCCTACATAGAGTCCTACCACACGACCGAGCGGCAGACCTACAACCATAGCCACAGACGAACCTGTAGCAATAGTACTTAGTCCTAAAGCACGCTTGCCGTCGGGTACAGTACGCACGGCAAGAGGTGGAGCTATCGACCAGAATATAGAATGCGCGCAAGCCACACCAATACGCGAGAGCATGAGCGTGTAATAGCCTTCGGCAAATGCCGATGCCACATGGCTCACAACAAACAAGGCTATTATGGAAAGCAGAAGCCGCTTCAACTCCATCTTCGACACCATTATCATCAACGGTAGCGACATTATGGCTACCACCCAGGCATAGATCGAGATGAGCAGTCCGGCACGCGCCTCGCTTATATTAAGGTCGGTAGCTATGTCGGTAAGCAAACCGATCGGCATGAATTCAGAAGTGTTGAACACGAACACGGCAAAGGTCAGCCCTATCAGAGGCAACCATCTGGTAAAAGACTCTTTCTTTTGCATTCTACAGAAACAATATTATTAGTTATCCTTTTTCTGACTGCAAAGTTACAGAATTATTCAGGTAACTCTGCTATCCGAAAACAGAAAAGCTCGCACAATATGATGCAAATCAAGAACTATATGTATTTGCCGCCACGACAAAGGTTGTATGAAATCCTGCCACGGGTGTTTCGGCAAGCCAAAGGTCGCCCTCTTGCGCCAGCATCATCTGTCGTGAAAGGGGCAGTCCGATGCCTGTACCCGAAGGTTTTGTCGTGAAGAAAGGCACAAATATCTCGCGCGCCTCCTTAGGCGGTATGTGTGGAGCGTCGTTGCTCACCAGCAATAGCGTGCGCGTGTCGTCATAATCCAGGCGCAGGTCGATGTTGCGAGCGCCAGCCTCTATTGCATTCTTCGTAAGGTTTACCATAACCTGTCGCAACATTCCGCTGTCGGCACTCACACGTTCCTGGCTATTGCCAATATTCACGTGCCACACAATCGAGGGATAGAGCGTGTGCAGACTTCTTGTCAGTCCGTCTATACTCACCTCTTCTATATGCGGAGCCTGTAGTTGTGTCAGTTTGCGATAGCTTTCTACGAAGGTCTGCAGATTGACGCTTGTGTCGCGAATAGCCTGCATTCCCTCTTCAAGAGGGGTTCCCTTCACGAGAGGCGAACTGATGTAGGCTTGTGTTATGCTCGATATAGGAGCCACGGCATTCATAATTTCGTGAGTCAGCACACGCGTCAGCCGTTGCCATGACTCCACCTCGCTACGTGCAAGCAGGCGGTTTATCTCGCCACTCATTTCGTTGAGAGCCGCCTGAAGGTCGCGCTCACCATGAAACATGCGGTTGGCTGGCAGACGAAAGGTGAAGTCGCGATTGCGTATTGCCTCGCGCATCAGCCTAACCCTTAGCGAGAGAAGCCGTTGGTGGCGCCATTGCCACATCAGCAGCATGACAATAATCAGCACCAGTAGTATTATAATATAATAAGGAGTCATTTCCATCGGTCCTGTCCCTTAAGTCGTTTATTTCTTAAGTTTCTTGTATAGCGTCTGTCGGGTTATTCCCAGCATCTCAGCAGCCTTGCTCATGTTGCCGCGACATTGTTCTACAGCCCGTTGTACGTGTTCCTGCTCCATCTGGTCGAGCGGCACCACCTCACGATTGCTGTCAATGGCATCACGCAGAACGCCTATCAGCTTGTCGTTGTCCCAAGGTTTGGTAACGAAGTCGGCTGCTCCATACTTCAGTCCGTTCACAGCCAGCTGTACGTCGGCATAGGCTGTGATGAGCACCACGGGCGTATTGGGGTGCAGCTTCTTTATTGTGCGCAGCCAGAACAGTCCGTCCTGCCCCGTATTCACTCCGAGCGAGAAGTTCATGTCGAGCAGCACAGCATCAACATTCTGCTCATTTGCAAGCGTAGCCACAAGCGTGTCTGGCGAGGTCAGAGTCACGACATGTTCGAATTCAGCTGCAAGACAAATCTTCAGGGCTGTGAGAATGGCAGAATTGTCGTCGACAACTACTATTGTACTATATGGATAGTTCATATTTTCATCAATTTGTTTTAACCACTTACAAAAGTACAAAATTAATTGTATGATTTTCATACACTTTTTTACTAATCTCGCCAAAACCATCCATTTTCTTCACTTTCTATTGTTATTAGCCTTTTGTTTATTCATAATTTTGTGGTGTAAAAAATAATTCACAACAATATGAAGCGACTATTTCTATCCATATTCACCCTCGCGGCAGGCGTAAGCATTTACGCCTCCGAGCCGTGGACTGTAGAGCGTTGCATGCAGTATGCCTCCGAGCACAGCCATACCGTACATCAGCAACAGTTTGCCCTTGACGACAGCCGTGCCTCCAAGACACAGGCTATTGGAGCCTTTCTGCCGAGCGTCTACGGTTCGGTATCGGGACAGATGAACTTCGGACGTGCCATCAATCCCGAGACCAATACTTATACTGATGTCAGCACATTATATAACGGTTACGCTTTGCAGGCTTCGCTCACCATCTTCGACGGACTCCAGCGCTACAACCAGTTGCGCATGGCTCGAGCCAACGTGGCTATGGGGCGTAGCGGAGTCAGAGCCGAGAAGGACGATGTGGCGCTCAAGGTGTACAAGGCTTACATGGACCTCGTATATTGCGAGGGAGCCGTAGCCCAGACCTCCAAGAAGCGTGACGAGAGCCGTGCCCTACTCCATCAGACCGAAGTGATGGCTGAGGTTGGACAGAAGAGCGATGCCGACGTGGCGCAGATGCGTGCCACTCTTGCAGCCGACGAGTATGAGCTTGCCCACATGCAGAGTCAGACCACTAAGGCAAGCCTCGCCCTCAAGCAGCTCATGAACTACCCCGTCGACTCCACTCTTAACGTAGTACAGCCAAGTATGACATTCGCCCCCGCAACCACAGAGTCGCCCAACCAGGTGTTTGCCTGCGCTTACACATCAAATCCGCGCATACTCAAGGCGCAACAAGGCGTAGAGGCTGCCCGATTCAATCTGCGTGCCGCTCGTGGTGCCTTGCTTCCTTCGCTCTCTCTCTCGGGTGGCGTGTCCACCTCTTTCTATAAGAACATGGACCAAGGAGGACACGCCTCCTTCTCCTCTCAGTTCAAGAACAACACGGGCGAATTTATCGGTTTGTCGCTAACTATACCGATTTTCAATCAGCTCTCAACTTCGTCTGCCATCCGCCGCCGCAAGATTGCTCTCGACCAGGCTCGCGAAAACCTTGAATACGAGCAGGCTGAACTCCATCGCATCATAGTGGAGGCTTCTGCCGACGTAGACAATAGCGCCAAGGAAGTAATCAAGATGCAGGAGCAGGTAGAGGCTGACAGCCTTGCCTCGCACCTCACCACACGCAAGTATGAGGAGGGACTCGCCTCGTCGATAGATGTCAAGACGGCTGCCGTGACGCTATTGCAGAGCAGAGTGAAACTGCTGCAGAGCCAGCTCACCATGGCATACAACCAAAGATTATTAGCTTATTATAAAGGAGAAAAATTATGGACCGACCAATAGAAAAGAAATCATTCCCTCGCCGCTACATCTATATTTGTGCGGGGGCTGTAGCCGTAGCTGCCTTGCTTGCGTGGCTTGTCTTCGGCAGTACGGCAAGCACCATGACTGTCGATAGCGCCGACGTGACCGTTAGCGACGTTACTCGTGGAAAGTTCGACGATTATGTGCGTCTCAACGGACAGGTAGTACCTATTCAGGTGGTGCAAATCTCGCCCGAAGAGGGAGGCATCGTGAGAGAAAAGGTTGTGGAGGAAGGCACGCGCGTAAAAAAGGGCGACGTCATCCTGCGACTGAGCAACAGCAATCTCGACCTTCAGATTCTTAATGCCGAGGCTGAACTTGCCGAGAAGCAGAACCTCCTGCGCAACACGCAGGTGACCATGCAGCAAGACCGACTCAATAACCGTACCGAACAAGCCACGCTCGACATGGACTGCCAGCGCAAGCTGCGTGCCTATCAGCAGAACTCACGTCTGTACAAGGAGAAACTCATTAGCAAGGAGGTCTACCTGCAGAGCCGCGAGGACTACAATCTCGCCCTGCGCAAGCAACGTCTTATAGGCCAACGCCTGAAGCAGGACAGCCTGTATCGTCACGTGCAGATGGCGCAGATGGAGGACAATCTTGACAATATGCGCAAGAACGTGCTCCTCGTGCGCGAGCGCAAGAACAAGCTTGAGGTGCGCTCGGCTATTGACGGCGAACTGGGATTGCTTGACGTGGAACTGGGTCAGAACATTCAGGCTGGTCAGAACATCGGACAGATCAACGACCTCTCCGACTTCAAGATTGAGGCTAAGATTGACGAGCACTATATCGACCGTGTGCGCCCGGGACTTACGGCAACAATCACTCGCGACGGCAAGCAATATCAGTTGCGTGTGCGCAAGGTCTACCCCGAAGTGCGCGACGGCTCCTTCCGTACCGACTTCGTCTTCGTAGGCTCTCGTCCCTCGCAGATGCGTAGCGGACAGACATATTACCTGGAGCTTGCTCTCGGCAAGTCTACCCAGTCTACGCTCATTCCTCGCGGCACCTTCTTCCAGACCACTGGTGGCAACTGGATATTCGTGCTCGACCGCTCTGGCCACAAGGCTTACCGACGCAACATTAGCATAGCACGCCAAAACCCGATGTATTATGAGGTGACGCAAGGACTGGAACCTGGCGAACGAGTAATAACGAGCGGGTATGAGGCGTTTAAGGAGAATGAAGTTCTTATATTGAAATAGAAGCCCTACCCCCGGCCCCTCCCCCGTAGGGAGGGGAGTGGTATGCTGTGCTGCTTACGAGGCCAAACCCACAAAATCACATTACTCCCCTCCCTACGGGGGAGGGGTAAGGGGGTGGGGCTTATAGAGGGGCCGGGGGAGAGGCTTTTAGACTTATAATTATAAATATTATGATAAAGACAGAAAACCTTACAAAAATCTTCCGTACTGAGGAAGTGGAGACCGTTGCTCTCAACGGTGTTAGCATTAACGTCGAAGACGGCGAGTTTGTAGCGATAATGGGACCGAGCGGTTGCGGCAAGTCTACTCTGCTCAACATCCTTGGTCTGCTTGACAATCCAAATAGCGGAGAGTACTGGCTCGATGGCGAACCCGTGGGCAAGCTCAAGGAGAGCGAGCGCACCAAGTATCGTCGTGGCAGAATAGGCTTCGTGTTCCAGAGCTTCAACCTTATCGACGAACTTACGGTTGAGGAGAATGTCGACCTGCAATTACGCTATCTCGGAGTGCCTTCCAAAGAGCGTCGTGAGCGCGTAACGGAGATTCTGCGCAAGGTGGGACTCAGCCAGCGTGCCAAGCATTATCCGCAGCAGCTATCGGGCGGTCAGCAGCAACGTGTGGCTATAGCACGTGCCGTGGTGGGCAAGCCTAAGCTGATACTTGCCGACGAGCCTACGGGTAATCTCGACTCGAAGAGCGGACTTGCCGTAATGGAACTCTTAACGCAGCTGAATGCCGAGGGAACAACAATCGTGATGGTTACCCACTCACAGCACGACGCTATGATGGCGAATAGAATTATCAATCTGTTCGACGGACAGGTTGTAGACAACAACGAGAGAATCATTTAAGTTGAGAAGATATGAAAAGCTTATTATATATGTTCCGTCGCTACCGCCTCGCCACCCTGCTCAATCTCCTGGGCTTGGGTGTAGCCGTAGCCACGTTCTATCTCTTTATGACGCAGGTGATATACAACCGCACCTACAACCACAACATCCACGACCACGAGCACATGTATCGCCTGGAGATATATGGCGGCTTGTTCGGCGAAGACTGGGGTTGCAACATCTGTCGCCCGTTCGTGACATTACTCAAGGAAATACCACAGGTGAAGGACGCAACCTATATCAGTCCGTATATCAACAAGACAGATGTCAAGGTGGGCAACCGTACCATAACAGTTCCTTTGATAAATATGGGAAAGCCAGGCATAGAGTTCTTTACGGGCAATCTGCTCTCGGGGTCGAGTAAGACATGTGGAGACGGACATAATGTTATTGTAAGCCGAAGCACAGCCGAGAAGATGTTCGGCACGGCAAACGCAGCAGGCAAGACGTTTGAGGGTGAAAATGGCGATGGGAGCAAAACTACCGTTACCGTAGTTGGTGTGAGCGAGGACATGCCAGACAACTGCACTCTGCCTAACGGCGTGTATGTATGCGAGAACGAGAGTGTGATGAATGAGTGGAGCGAATGGAGCTTTAATGTCTATATGCTACTTGACGATGGTGCCAACCCTAAGAAGGTGGAGCGTGCCATAAAACTCGCCTATATGAAATCTATGGGCTTGAGCGAGAAAGACGAGAAGAGGTTTGACAAGGAGGTCAACATGAAAATCCGCATCACTCCCGTTGACGACATATATTTCTCGGGCGTAGGTCCGAAAGACCGTGGCAACCGCAACTTGGTTGGGGTTCTTACCGTAGCTTCCGTCTTCGTGCTCTTTATTGCCATGCTCAATCTGCTCAACTTCTCGCTCTCCGAGATTCCTATGCGCATGCGTGGCATCAATACCCGCCGTGTGATGGGAGCGTCTGTAGGCAGTCTGCGCCTTAAGATGATTATGGAGAACGTTATGTTCGCCTTTGTCGCGCTACTCATAGGTATCCTACTTGTTGTTGCCTTCCAGCGTAACGAATCGTGCATGAAGCTCGTTTCGGGCGACATCCATTTCTCATCGCACATGGTTCTTGCTGCTATAATGGCTGTTTCGGCTCTCGTCGTGGGTGCCTTGTCGGCTGTTGTTCCGGCTTTCTACAGCACATCGTTCACGCCTGCCATGGTGCTGAAAGGCTCGTTCGGACTCTCGCCACGAGGCCGTCGGTTGCGCATGGCTATCATGGCTGTGCAGTTCTGCCTGGCTTTTGCCTTGACTATATATATAGGTGTGATGTCGAGCCAGTCGAGCTACATCTTCAATAGCGACTACGGATTCAACAAGAACGAGGTGTTCTATACGGGACTGTCTGAAGAGGCACAAACCAAGAAGGATGCCGTGCGTGCCGAACTGAAGAAGCTGCCGTTTGTAGAGAGCGTCGGCTTTGCGCAGAATGCCATCGGCACAAGCGACGGCTATATGGGTTGGGGACGTGGCGATAACGAACATCACATGGTGCTTCAAGTGTTGCCGTGCGACTATGAATATCTGCGCACAATGCAGCTGAAGATTGTAGAGGGTCGCGACTTCCGCGAGTCGGATATGAAGACGGGTGCCTACGTGCTCAACAAGACAGCTATGGCGCAATACAAATGGCTTGTCGTGGGCGACTCTATAGGTCGTCAGAACAGCGGATGGGGAAGTCAGTCGAATTATAACATAGTTGGTGTCTGCAACAACTTCAAGCTCAAGTCTATGCGCTGCGACAACAGCAATGTGGCTGTGGCATTCGTTATCTTCGGTCCGGACATGGCAGAATGGGGCGACCGTTGTGGCCAGGTGTTCGTGCGAGTAGCCAAGAATCAGGACAAGATTGAGGCAAAGCGTCGCATAGCCGAGGTGCTGAACCGGCTGGACGGTTCGCAGAAGTATGAGATGTGGTTCCTTGACGACGACCTGCAGCAGACCTATATAGAAGAGTTCCGCTTTATCTCGCAGGTGAAGCTGTTCGCCATCATCTGCATCATAATAACCATCATAGGAGTGTTCTCGCTTACGATGTTCGAGACGGAATACCGTCGCAAGGAGATAGCCATACGCAAGGTGATGGGTTCGTCGGTAGGCTCCGTAGTCAGTCTCTTCGCCATGCGCTATGCCCTACCCCTCGTCGTAGCCTTCGTAGTGGCAGCACCTGTAGGCTGGTGGCTCAGCAACAGCTGGCTGCAGAGCTTCGCCGAGCACACGCCAATACATTGGTGGCTCTTCCCTCTGTCGTTCGTCCTCGTCTCAGCTGTCGTCGTCATTACCGTAATAATACAGTCGTGGCGCGTGGCAACAGCCAATCCGGTAGAGAGCATCAAGACGGAATAAAAACAATGAGAGGGTGTGCATTTCTATTTTTGCACACCCTCTATTTGATTATTGGCACGGCTTATACTCTGCCATTATTTTTCTTATTTTCTGTGCACGTTCTGCCGTCATTGCCGGCACGCCATCAAGCTTATATTTCATTCCCATTTTCTCGTACTTATATTCACCGAGTGTGTGGTAGGGCAAGATTTCTATTTTCTCTACGCAGTCATATTTTGTCACGTGTTCGCCCAGTCGTCGCAGCCAGTCATCGTTGTCGGTCAGTCCCGGCACCACCACGTGGCGTATCCACGTTGGCTGTTGTCGTTGCTCTAGCATATCAAGAAACGCCAAGTTGTTAGTTTGCTGCACTCCCGTCAGTCGGGGGTACAGCTCTGCGTCCATCGTCTTCACGTCGAGTAGCACGAGGTCGGTATTGTCCAGCACGTCCTTCACCCGTTCGGTTATTATTGCGCCACTCGTGTCGAGTGCTGTGTGTAGCTCTTCGGCATGGCACAGCCGGAAGAACTCTGCCACAAAGTCGGCCTGCATAAGCGGTTCGCCACCCGAAACCGTCACTCCTCCACTCTTAATAAACGACCGATACTTCACCACTTCGTCCAACAGTTGCCTCGGCTCCAACTCATACTGGCACTTGCCATGAGGGTCCCACGTGTCGGGGTTATGGCAGAACAGGCAACGCAACGGACAGCCTTGCATAAAGGCTACAAAACGAACACCAGGACCGTCTACGGTTCCAAAAGACTCAAAGGAATGAATTCGTCCTATCATACTGCATCCTCCCATGGATTTTTACTTTCTTCGTATTCATCCTTGGATTCATCACTAATAAAATCGCCTTCATTTCCTTCATTATTAATTCCGTAACTATTTAACGATCCTGCAAGAAACGGCTCTATAATAATGTCAATTACAATTGATTGTGGTTTTATATATTTTTTTTTCATAATTGATTCGTTTATTCCTCTTCCCCTGTAAACTGTCCTATAAACAAGATAGCGTTAGAATTCTTTTCGTTGATAGTATACACGAAAGGTCTTTTAGCGTGGAACTTTACGTGACGTGGCTGTTCGTGCAGCGCAGTAAGCGCTATTACTCCAGCAGTTACGGCAGCAGCCTTAGTGCCCTCTTCGCTGATCTCAATCTTAGCCTTCTGCAACATAGCAGAAACGAACACTCCTGCGTCAGCCATACCGCTGAAGTCGGCACTGCCCGTGAACATGGTCTTAGATCCAAGAGCAGAGAGGGGAGCGTTGAGGCTGATACTGGTAGTGGTAGAGAATCGTGGCAACTTCAGGTCGACAATGCACTCGGACATTTGCTGCTGAAGCTTGGCAAACTCGGTAGCCGTGAGCAGCTTCATCATGTCGTCGATAGAAACGCCCTCATTGGGCAGCAGTACGGTCATGGAGTACTGGCCGTTGCCATAAGGCAGTTCGACGGCAGCAAAGCGGTTGTTGTCGGCATAGAAGAACTTACGCTCCTGATGCATCATATCAACCTTCTTGATGTCGCGTGTGTAGCCCTGAAAGTTCTCCAGACGGGTATTCTTCTTAGGGAACTGATGAGTCCACGAACCGTTGAAGTAGATGGCGTTGAGCAGTACGGCAACGTCGGAGGGGTTGAGACGGTCGATTATGGAAGGAATCATACGGTTGGTCTTGTCGGAGCACCACTGATTGATATGTTTGAGAGCCTTTGACGACGCGAAGTCGAGGTTCTCGACATTAGCGGCATACTTACTGCTTACGGTGCTGGTATAGGTGCTCTTGAGCTTAAAGCCCTTGTTGAGGGCTATGTAGTTGGCGATGTTGACAGTGGTGAATTTGTCGCCATTGGCAGCCATGCGGAGGATGGCTGCGTAGGTAGCATTGAGTTCAGCCATAGAGAGGTTCTTGTCGCCAGCGATAGTAGACAGCATCTCGTCCTTGGTGGTGCCATCGGCTCCATTGGCAAGCATGCCAATAAGAAACGACACGCTGAGGGGTGAAATGACCTTGGAGTCCATGCCTGCCTGAGTGCAGAAAAGGTTGAGTGCAAACTGGTTGCCACGGTTGACGATGCTCTGCTGAGCGTCGGAGAGTATCAGATATTCGTTGTCCATGTTGCTAACGTCCTTAGAAACTTTCAAATTAGAAACAGTATTGTTAAGATTATCCTGCTTGTTTTGTGTGGTGCCACACGAGGCTAACATCATTGCTGACAAGCCCAAAATCATTAAATTCTTCATAAATGCTTTATTGTTGTTATTGTTCATACTTATGTTGCTTTCTGTTAAATAGAATGCAAAGGTGTATGAAATGTTGCATAAGGAATAGGTATTTTAACTTTCATTAGGATAATTGCGCAGACTACGGCGGGGACACATTGTCTCCTATTCCTCCATGTTGGCGATGTAGCTGGCTATTTGGGTGAGGAACACGCTGACGGACTCAATGGGTGCATAGAAGAAGCAACGCTGGCAGTTGCGGAAGGTCACAGTGAGCTTGCCACCGCTGTTGAGCGTGAAGATATGGCGGCCGCTGACCGTGGCTGTGTCCTCGTCGGCATCGTCTGGAGGGAGGGCGTTAAGCGCCATGTTGTAGGCGGCAGGAATGACACGGCGCACGAAGGGTATCTCGTCTTGCTGGAACCCTAAGGTGTATATGAGAATACTGGCTTCAAGCTCTGCCATGGAAAGGATATTGAGCTGCAGGAGCCACTTCTCAAGCTTGACGTAGTCGATACGGTCGCCATAGCTGCGCAGGAAGATGCCCATATTGAGGATGTGGGCGTAGGTGACGCCATGGAGGATGAGGCGCTCTGTGGTCTGCACGATGATGTCGAGCATATTGAGTGTCTCAATAGAGGGTTCGGCGGAGTCTGGTTCAGCGGCACGAATCTTTCGTAGTCGGCGGTTGAGGAATCCGTTGCACAGACGCGAGAGTCCGGCATCAGGCACGCAGAGCGTGGGACACTGCGAGCGTGTGTTGTCGCGTGCCGAATTGACTATGGCCTCAACATAGTGGGCTTGCGCCATGCGCTGGAGCACCCCCCACTTGTATGCTGACATCTTTTCGACGGGTTCATACTCGTTGAAGGCTCCGTAGCGGAGTAGACAGAAGAAGTTTCGCTTGATGATGTCCATGTGTCACTAACTATAACGTCTTGGCAGTCGGAATACAATGGTGAACAGCACGCATACAGCCAGGGCGAAGGGGTAATACAGATAAGGTATGATTTGTGCTGGGCTAAGTTTGGAGAGTCCTGAAGCCATGAGCAGCTGTGCACCGTAGGGTATGAGACATTGCATTACGCACGAGCTTGTGTCGAGGATGCTTGCCACCTTGCGGCTGTCGAGTGCAAACTGCTGTGAGATTCTTTTGGCTATGCCTCCGGTTGAGATGATGGCCACGGTATTGTTGGCGGTACAGACATCTATAGTGGCTACAAGCAACGCTATGATGCCTTCTGCTCCACGCTTGCCGTGGATGTGGCGGGTAATTTTGGCGATGATATAATCTATGCCGCCGTTGTGTCGCACCAGTTCGAACATGCCTCCTGCGAGCATGGTTACGATGATGAGTTCACCCATACCCATAATGCCCTCTCCCATTGCATGAAACCAGTCGAACACGCCCATGGCGCCACTGAGCATGCCGATTATGCCTGTGAGCAGGATGCCGATGGTGAGCACGAGCATGACGTTGAGTCCGGCTATGGCTGTGGCAAGTACAGCAATGTAGGGAATTACGCGCATTATATCGACTGGATGAGGTGTGCTGGTAGTATTCATGTGCATCCCCATGAAGGTATAGACGCCGAGGATAATGATGGCGGCTGGGGTCGTGATGAAGAAGTTCACCTTGAACTTGTCGCTCATGCTGCATCCTTGCGAACTTGTGGCGGCAATAGTGGTGTCGGAGATGAACGATAGGTTGTCGCCGAAGAAGGCTCCGCCCACCACAACGGCAGTAAGCAGGGCAGCGGGCGAGCCTGTAGATTGTGCCAGTCCGGCTGCTATGGGCACGAGCGCCACGATGGTTCCGACGCTTGTACCTATAGAGAGGGATATGAAGCAGGTGGCAAGAAAGAGTCCCGGCAGAAGCATATTGTCGGGCAACAGCGACAGCATTAAGTCGACCGTTGCATCAACCGAACCCATGGCTTTGGCCGACTGGGCGAAGGCTCCTGCCAGTATGAAAATCCACAGCATGAGCATGATGTTGCTCTTGCTGGCTCCCTTGCTGAAGATGTCCACGCTTTGGCGCAGTCCGTTCTTGTAAGAGATGGCAACTGCGTAGATGCTTGCTATGACAAATGCCACGCTTATGGGCACTTTATAGAAATCCTGGGCTATGATGGACGCAACCAGATAGATGGTCACGAAGACAAACAACGGGCTTAAAGCCAACAATCCTTTACGATTACTCATTTCAATGTGTTAATATGTTTGTATGAGGAAGTGACGGTCCCTTTATAGCTGTGTGCGACGGTAGAAGTCGACGTTCTCTTTGGTGAGCAGCTCTATAGGCATGTAGTTGACTGGCTGCACCTTCTTGCGCAGCACTATTGCCTTGAAGAGAGAGTCGACACAGCTGAAGCCCTGCTGGTAGCCGTGCTGGGCAATTAGAAACGAGATACTTCCCTGACGCAGACACTCGGCATTCTTTGCCACCATGTCGTAGCCCATGATCTGGATGTCGCGGCGGTTGTTACGCAGGAGGTATTCGCCCATGATGTGGGCCTTTGAATTTAGCGTGATGCAATGGTGAACGTTAGGGTGAGTCTCGAAGAAGTCGCGCAGCATATTGTCGTACTCAGCGCGCGTGCCCTTGAATGGAAGATGAAGCTCAAGAATCTCGATGTTGGGGAAATGGTCGTGCATGTAATGGCGGAAACCCACCTCACGATTGACCTGCTGCTTACTGGTGACGTGGCCGTCCTTCATTAGCTTCATGATCATTATCTCCTTCTCGCCCGAGGCGATGAGCATAAGCATCCTGGCAGCAAAATAGCCGCTGCAGAAGGAGTCCTGACCGAAGAACGAAAGTGGCTTCAAATCAGGCATATAGGAGTCGAGCATAACGAAAGGTATCTGGCGCTCGTGGAGCTTGTCGGTAAACACCTTGGTGGTCTCGATGTCGACGGGCACGATGATGACTCCATTTGGATTAGACTCAAGGCATTGGGTGTAGCAATCGACAAACGACTTGTTGTTGAAGCGCTCGTAGAACATGAGCTTGACGTCGATGTGGAAGTCACGGCGCATCTCCATGGCCTTCTTCAGTCCCTGCTCCACTTCCTCCCAATAGGCTTCGGACTCGTGCTGTGGAATGAGCGCGATGAAAACGTATGACTTGTTGTAAGCCAATGCACTTGCATAGACATTGGGCTGGTATTTCATTTCCTTCAAGGCTTGCTCAACCTTTTCTCTTGCTGGCTTTGATACGTTGGGGCGATTGTGCAAAACGCGGTCAACGGTGCCTACCGAAACTCCAGCCCTTTCGGCGATATCCTTAATTCTAATCTTATCCATTATACATTAAAACTGAGATGTAAAAAGTTGGTTGTGTGATAACACAAATTGTTTGTCTGTGCAAAGTTACAAATTTCTTTAAAAAAAATGCAAACGTTTGCGTAAGAAAAGATAATAAGGAGTGAGAAAAAGGGGTAAAAAAGTTGTAGTGTTGAGGTAATGGGATGATGAGACTTCAACATAAAATCATGAAATTCCAACATTCCAACACCTCAACACTACAACATAAATATTACTTAATCATATCTACCGAACGCTTGAGGAACGAGTCGAGGGCTGCGCCCTTCAGCATGCCATTCTGAAGCAAAGCGAGGTCGATTAGCTGATGAACCACTTTGTTGCCCTTGGCGTAGGTAGCTATGATGTCGGCACGCTTTGTGCGCTGCTCCTGGATAGACTGCTCGGTGTTCTTGACATCGTCCTTCTCCTCCTGGGTAATCTCTTCGGGCTTCTTGCCGCTCTGGCTCTGATGGAGCACGGCGAGGCGTGCCTCAAGTCCCTTGAGTTCGCTATCGACTGGACTGAGCTGGCTGTCACACTCTTGCTTCTCGCCGTCGAGCACGCCCTTGATGAGGGGATGGTCGCTGTTGAGAACGAGGTTGAAGGCGTCGGGCATCTGGGCGTAGAACGCCATGCCTGCCTGATACTTGCTTGCCTCCTTCATACGGCGCATGTACTCGCTCTGTGTGATGAGCACGGGCAGATTGTCGGCTCCAAGAGCCTGCACGTCAACGTAGAATTCGGTATGGTCCATTGTGGGCAGCTGCGAGCGGAATGTCTCGGTAAGGCTGTCCTTGTCGTCCTTGGCGAGTTCGCTCTCCTTGTTATCGTCCTTGACTATTAGACGGTCGACTATATCGGCATCCACACGTGCGAAGCGTGTCTTCTCAAGCTTCTGCTCGAGCATTGAAACCATAGGAGTGTCGAGCTGTCCGTCGAGCAGGAGCACGCTGTAGCCCTTGTTCTTGGCTGCCTCGATGTAGCTGTACTCTCCCTCCTTGTCATTAGCATAGAGATAGACGAGATTGCCGTCCTTATCGGTCTGATTGTCCTTGATGAGGGTCTTGTACTCGTCGTAGGTGAAGTACTTGCCATCGACATCCTTGAGCAGGGCGAAGTCCTTGGCACGGTCGTAGAAGTCGTCTTGCGAGAGCATGCCGTAGTTGATGAATATCTTGAGGTCGTCCCACTTCTGCTCGTAGTCCTTGCGGTCGTCCTTGAAGATTGCAGCAAGACGGTCGGCCACCTTCTTGGTGATATACTTCGAAATCTTCTTGACGTTGGCATCGCTCTGCAGATATGAGCGGCTCACATTAAGAGGAATGTCGGGCGAGTCGATTACGCCGTGCAGCAGGGTGAGGAATTCGGGCACTATGCCTTCTACCTGGTCGGTTACGAACACCTGGTTGCAGTAGAGCTGAATCTTGTTGCGCTGCAACTCGATGTTCGACTTGATGCGCGGGAAGTAGAGAATGCCAGTGAGATTGAACGGATAGTCGACGTTGAGGTGGATCCAGAAGAGCGGCTCGTCCTGCATAGGATAGAGTGTGCGGTAGAAGCTCTTGTAGTCCTCGTCCTTGAGAGTGCTGGGCGCCTTGGTCCAGAGCGGCTCTACGTCGTTGATGATGTTGTCCTGGTCGGTTTCAACCTGCTTGCCATCCTTCCACTCAGTCTTCTTGCCGAAAGCTACCGGAACCGCCATAAACTTGCAGTACTTGTTGAGCAACTCCTGAATCTTCTGCTTCTCGAGAAACTCCTTGCAGTCGTCGTCGATGTGGAGCACGATATCCGAACCGCGGTCGGCCTTGTCGGCGTCGCTTATTTCAAACTCGGGGCTTCCGTCGCAGCTCCACTTGATGGCCTTGGCTCCGTCCTGATAGCTGCGTGTAATGATGTCGACACGCTTGCTCACCATGAACGATGAGTAGAATCCCAATCCGAAGTGGCCGATGATGGCGTTGGCGTTGTCCTTATATTTGTCGAGGAAGTCGGTGACTCCTGAGAATGCTATCTGATTGATGTACTTGTTGATCTCGTCTTCGGTCATACCGATGCCACGGTCGCTGATGGTAAGTGTGCCCTTCTCTGTATCGAGGGCTACGCGAACGGTGAGGTCGCCAAGCTCGCCCTTGAAGTCGCCACGCTCGGCGAGTGTCTTGAGCTTCTGGGTAGCATCGACAGCGTTGGAAACCATCTCACGAAGGAAGATTTCATGGTCTGAATAAAGAAATTTCTTGATGACAGGGAATATATTCTCTGTAGTTACTCCAATATTACCTTTTTGTGCCATAGTTATTATGTATGTTTTTTTGTTTTGTCAAATAATTAGAAATTTAATGTTTCGCAATCAACTATACAAATATCGTGCCATTACAAAAAAGCGGCAGCGTTTTCGATTTTTGGCAGTTGTGGATTATCGGTTTTCGGCTTATATAAATATAGGTAATTAATATTATAATGTAAAAAACTTGACACTGCAAACTGAATAGTAATAAAAATCATTACCTTTCCTCTATAAAACAAAAAATGAATATCTCCACAAAAGAACGCAATAGTCTTCCTCCTTGTTATAATAGAAGTTTTACGAGCGGAATGGATCTGGTACATACTGTGGACGGTGCTCTATATGGAAGCGGTTGTATTTCACATAGGCAGCGGTGCCGTTCAGCTCCATAAACTCGTAATTCTCCTCTGAGCCATAACCAGAGT
>OIZO01000513.1_pt1 | contig 25806 bp, 14 predicted proteins | sample 1588551 | NCBI WGS metagenome assembly OIZO01 (sample SAMN03283271) | human gut metagenome | biome: human-associated habitat; material: feces | host: Homo sapiens | place: Peru | collected 2012 | reverse complement strand
GAGGTTTCCTCAGGCGCAGCCGTTTCCGGGACAGGCGGCTCGGTGGTGGGGGCTTCCGTCACGGGAGCCTCGGTTTCCATCCCCACCGCTTCCGCTGCGGCCTGGGTTTCCTCGATTTCCTCGGCAAACACCGGGGTCACCAGCTGAAACGTCAAGGTCACAGCCATCAACAATGCCAGCAGCTTTTTCATAACAACTACCTTCTTCCTTCGTTTTTGTTCGTACATCGTCAAAAGTCCGCTTGTTACATACCCGCGTCCTGTAACTTCCCTATCAGCATAGCACTTTCGAGATCAAATTGCAATAGAAGCAAGGAAAATTCGGGCATTTTTGCCAATTTTCCGCTCTGATTTCCCGCAAAATGCCCGTGCCGGATTCGGCACGGGCACTCTAATTGTTCGTTATGGCAAAGTTACCACTAACGTCTGAGAAACTATACCTGGTCATGGAAGGTCAGCGACCCGGGAGCTATCGGAAAATGGGACATTATTCTCCGTAGCGTTCATGATCGTCCACCCGTGCGGACAGTTGCACCATAGATTCCATGATCTCATCGATTCCCTCCGGGGTATGCAGTCTTTCGAGAATGGACTCCCGGGAGCCGTCCCACAGGTAATGAGAAACAGCCCAATCGCTGCTCCGATGCCGCGCCGAAACCCTAAGGCACCAGCACTCTGTGAGCTTCCGCAGTTCCAGGATTCCCAGATTTTCCGTTCCAAAGATTTCGTAAGCGACCCTTTGGGGCCGCTCAGGCGTACCCAGAAGTGCCGCACAGTGGACTGTCAGTTTTTGTAAAAGCTCCATATCGATTTTGTTCTCGGCTTCCATGCTATTACTTCTCTCCCGTTTTAGAATCCGACTGAAACTCTGAGCAGCTCCAGGTGCGCAAACCGTGAGCACTCAGGCTCCGCTTTTTTCCAACTCATCCGCCTTTTCCCGCAGCCGACTCGCCTTCTGGGAATCCTGCTCCACCACGGAACCGGCCTCATAGCAGTCCGCCAGGAACCGCATGGCTTCCACGTCGCCCTGATCCGCAGCCAGCTGGTAATAGACGATGGACTGCTCCCGATCCGGCTCCATGCCGACTCCCATCCAGCAGCAGTAGGCATAGGCATTCTGAGCCGCTGCATGGCCCTGATCCGCTGCCAGCTTGTACCATTTTACGGCCGTGACAGGATCCTCTGCCGTGCCCCAGGCTTTTCGGTAGCAGTTGCCCACAAAATACTGCAATTCCATGTCCCCCTGGGCCGCCGCCTTTTCAAACCAGAAAAGTGCGGTTTCCTTGTCCTCCGGCACGCCCAGTCCCCGCCAATAGCAGGTGCCCAGGCCGCTCTGCCCCCTGGGGTCATCCTGGTCGGCGGCTGCCTGATAGCATTTTACCGCTTCCTCATAGCTCTGCTCTACACCGGTTCCGTCGTAATAGCATCGTCCCAGGAGCCACCAGCCGGCAGAATTTCCCTGCTCGGCGGCTGCACGGAAATATTCCGCCGCTTTTTCATAGTCTTGCTCCACGCCGGTGCCGTGATAATAGCACCGACCCAGAGATTCCTGAGCATCGGCGCTTCCCTGCTCGTACTGGGCCTGAGGGTCCGTGATCTGCGCCGACTCGCTCTGGGCCACTGTCGTTTCTGCTTTTCCGCCGCAGCCGCCGCACAGCAGAGTGGCCAGCACAAGGGCAGCGACAGCCAGGATCTGTTTTTTCATATTTTTCTCCCATCCGTGTTTCGGGCAGAAGCCTGGCACCTGGCCGGGCTTCTGCTTTGCCTTTGACGAATTTTACCCGCAATGCCGGGAGCCATGGGGCCGAGTGGCCGGCTCGCGGTACCAGGGGAACAGAATCATTGCGAGTATACAATTGAAATCCAAGCCTGTCAAGGACGGCTGATGTACAGCGCGTTCGATGCCGTGTCGATCAGCATCGCAATGGAATAACCGTTGTAATTATCCACATACTGGGTAACCTCCAGGCCGATTTCCCGTCCCGCGTCGCCGTACTCAAAGCCAATGGAGTACAGATAATCACAGAATTCATCATATTCAGCCATATCGTACTCGTAAATATACCAATTGGAGGCAACGGCATATCCGGAAGAGAATTTCCCGTCCAAAGTATCCCCATGGGCCAGACATTCCCTGCCCGTCACCGTCGTGTAGGTATGGACATTGGTGGCCCAGAAGGTCTCCCCGTCGCTGGTCGTCCAGTAGGAGCGGGCATCCTCTTTGTTGCACCAATCCTGGAACCGGGACAGGCTGTAATTCTTATCCGCGCCCATTTCGTCAAGCATGCTCATCTTCACGGAGAAGGCAAGGCCCTCAGAATTGTTCAGCTTGCTGGTATTCACCGCCAGCACTTCCCCTCGGGTATTCACGCAGGGGCCGCCGCTGTTGCCCGGATTGATCACTGCCGTGATCTGAATGCAGTCTTTCTTGGCCAGCATCCGGCTAGCAGAGGAAATCATACCCTCGGACATGCTGAATTCCAGACCCCTGGGGGCGCCATAAGCATAAACCGTCGCACCCTGCTTGCAATCGTAAGAAATGGGCAGATAGTCCGTATTGCTGATGTCTGCCTTCAGCACCGCCAGATCGTATTCCTGAGAAAAATTCACAATGGTGTTCACATCGTACTTGGCACCGTCACTGGTCTGGATGTACAGGTCACTGCCGCCGGCAATCACATGATAGTTAGTCACCAGTGTCCCATCGTCGTCGATGAAGAAGCCGGAGCCAAAACCGCTGTCCGTACAGACCTTCACAACCCGGGTATTCAGGTACTCCGCCAGGGTCTCCGCATCCATTTCCCGGCCGGAGGCGGCTCTGCCGGTGGTTTTGGTTTTTCCGGACTTTTTATCCTCTGCGAGTTCCACCTGAGTGCCAGCGCGCTGGGGCTTAACACTCACCGTCCGTCCTCCCTGACGCTGACTGCATCCCGTCAGCAGAAGCAGCAGACTCAGCAGTACCGCCGCCGCCCGGATGTATGCTCTCTTTTCCATCCGTCTCTTCCTTTCTTAAAACGTCTTCTCCATGGATATCATTCCTTTGGATTTCAGGCAGTAGGCACTCTGGCCCGCCTCCGCCACCTTGGCCCGGCGGGGAACGGTCTTCGCGATATAATAGCCGCGCGCATTTTCCAGGCTTGCGCCGCTGTATTCCCTGCCGTCCATGGATACATTGAACAGGTACAGCAGCCCGCTTCCGGCCCAGCCGTTCATCTGATTCATCTTGCCCAAAACATTGCCGTTTGGGCTAATCGTCCCGTCGTCATAGAGCACATAGTCTCCGTCCGGATCCCGCCGCAGGAAAGAATTATCCGGGGCAATGCTCTGATAATCCAGCTTCAGCGTCCCAACCGCTATTGGCTCCCGGTGGGATACCTTGGGCGGTTCCTGTCCGGTTTTTCCCTTGACCCCTTCCGCAGACTTCGTCTCCGCATTGCCGGGAACGGGAGTAGGTCTGCTTGTCAGCTGATCCAGCTGCGCACCCAGTGCGTCCACCCGATCCTCCATTTTTTCGAGGTTATCTCTGAGAATCCTGTTCTGCTGGCTCAGTGCCTCGGCATCTGCCCGACTGGCCGTCGCGGAAAGATCCACCGGCTCCACTTCCGTGCGGCTGCGCAGACCAAACACCATAGCCAGAATTCCCAGAACAACGCTGACACCGCCGAGAGCCGTTCCGATCAGGCCCAGGAGCTTACTTCCTGCGTCTCCCTGTAGTACCTGCTCCTGCAACGCCGCGAGATTCTGCTGGGTTTCCCGGTTGGCCTGCACCGCCTGAACCGCAATATCCACACCATAGGCATCGGTGTCATCTGCCAGCGTCCTCATGTTCGCAAGCAGATTCTTCTGCACCTCCGGCTCTGCGTGGAAAAAATCCGCCAGTACCGTGTCAATTGCGGACTGCTGGTCAAAAATGCCCGTGCTTGTCAGGGACGGATCCGCTTCCCCTGGAATCTTCTCCAATCGGCCGCGAATGTAGTCCACACCGGCCTTTGTGCGGAGATATTCCGGGTAATAATTCAGGATTTCCCCCAGATACCCGGCCGCGCCCCGCAAATTCTCCAGATATTCTAATAGGCCGTTTACCGCCTCTGTGGTAACATCGGCTTCTCCCACCGCTTGCATCGTTTTGACGACGTTCAGAAGCTCCGAGGTACCCTTGCCGCTCTTATCGGCCAGTTCCGCCTTTGCCTCCTCCAGCTGATCGGAAAAAAATGACCGTTCCTCTTCCGGAAGAGTATTGATCTGCTGGCTTAAAGCATTCAGAGCTGCCTGACATTCCTTAATTTTTTCCTCCGCCTGCATGTTCTTAGTTGCGCTGTCCTTCAGAAGATTGCTATCCTTATAGCCATCATTCCACGTGATCTCATCACCAGCTTTTTGGGCATTCTCTATCAGCGCCTTTAGGTACTGCACCGGATCCGCTTGAGGTTCTTCCCCATGGACGACCATCACGTTGCCCCACAGCAGCACCGCCGCCAAAGCGAGAGTCAGACAGCGTGAAAGCACACGGCACAGTTTTCTTCCCTTGTTGTTCATCAAGAAGACTTCCTTTCCCGGATACGCCAATCTGCGTATCCACCTAATTTTCACGGATTTCCTCGGAAACCGCCTACTGCAAATCCTCTACTTCCAGCTTTCCTTTTTTCGCCAGCACATAGCAGCCGCTGCTTCCCGGACTGATCCGCGCCGGAAGCAGGCAGCGGCGGACGCGCAGATAGCGGGAGCCCATTGCTCCATCCAGAATCTGCTGGAAGTGATATTCCTCTCCCCGGTAGACGGCATCGAACACATAGAACATGCCGCTCTGGGCATACCCAACCGCCGTATTGGTCTGCTCAAAAGCCTTTGGCTGGGGCAGGAGCTCCCCTCTGCCGTTGTAGACATAGCCCTGGCCTTGAGTAAAGTACAGCTGATCCGGGAAGGAATACCGGAATTGCAGCTGCAACGTTCCCTTGGGCCGAAAGCTCTCAGAGGACTGCTCCCGGAAATTCTGCCGGTTTGGTTCCGTCCGCGCGGGCAGAGCCGCCCGCTTTTCCGGAGTCGGCTGCCGCTCCACGGACTGGGGCTGGGCAGGCCTGGCAGGCAGTGTCTCCGCCCTGGTACCGCCGGTTCTTCTCTGGCTGCTTTGGGCCTGATTCAGCTTTTTCTGCATCTCCAGCAGCTGCCGCTCCCAGGATATCCGTTTTCGTTGCTCTTCCCGGTTATAGTAGGCGGATGCCGCCAAAAAGCCCAAAACGAAGCAGACAATGTACAATAGTACCGATACCACGCCGCTCACCTCCCCGTCACGCATTCAGGTACTCGGCCGCTTACTGCTGCCGCTCAATCATTTCCCAGTCGAGAAGCTCGTCCACCAGATACATGCAGGCCAGCTCGTCCCGGAAGGGCTCTTGCTCGGGCTCGATCATGTAAGCGGCCCGGGTTTCCGCCGCGTCCATCTGGCTCATGGACAGCGACTTGGCGGAATAGTTCATAAGCAGATCCGTGATGTTCTGGATATCGCTGCCAAGTCCCCGGTTACAGGTGGGACTATTGGGGTTAATATCCATGACCTTAAACTGGTACAGCGCCATGCAAGGCAGGATGCCCAACCGGGTGTACGCGGTTCCCTCCGGGTTCATCTGGCCGTAAATGTAGGTTTTCAGCTTCTCCTGAGAGAAGTTTGCCAAATACGCCTTCATTTCATTTTTCTTCTGATCCCGGACATCATCGGACATTTTGCTGCCTGCGTTCGACACATTCCGAGCAAGGCTTGCCATCATTTCGCTCAGAGACTTTTCCGCGCCGGAAGCCGTATCCACAGGCTTGACCGGGGCCGTTACCCGATTGAACTCGTCAATATTCCCCTGCAGCATGCCGTAGCACACCTCGCGCTTTTCCTTCACATTGGCATTGACATAAATCTGAAGATTGACGCCAACACCGGCGGGCAGCTGATCGCGCAGTACGTCCTCAAAAATCTCACACAGCAGGCTCTTGCAGACGGCGATGTGCTCTTTGCAGTTCTTGCCGTTCAGTGCCTGCAGGTCTTCCATGCTGCAATCAAATACATACTGCAGCAGCTGTGCGCTGGTGCCGCTGATGGACAGGTCGATCATCATCTGATTGTTCAGGGTGTTCAGCTCTCCGGTGGTGGGATCCTTCCACATATCGATGTGCTCCCGAACGGTTTTGGCTGTCATCCGCACCACCATCAGGAATTTCAGGGTGATGATCTGCCGGATCAGATTGGTGCTGTCAGACACGGCGATGGGCTTAAAGCGCATTCCCTCGGACAGCAGCAGCTCCACCGCCATCCGCATAGAGCTATTGGTCAGCAGACTGTGCAGGAAAGTGGCACTGGGATTTGGGCCGCCGGAGCCGCGGATATCGCTGCACTTATTCAGAATCAGCTGACTGGGATGCTCCCAGATATCCTTGAATTCCGCCTCCAGACCGTACTGGGCATTGGAAGCAAACCGGCGGTAATAGGAGATCAGGGAAGAAACCATGATTTCCCGGCCGGCGTAGCGGAAGGACAGTGTCTCCGCCCGGTTGGGGTAGAGGGTGCTGGTGATGGAAATATCCGTCGTACCGCCGCCGATGTCCAGAGACACCAGGTGCTTTGCCGCCTTGACCGCCACATTCGCGTTGCTTTGATAAGCGGTGGTGGCAATGGCCTCGCTGTAAAAGTGCTTTTTTCCGTCCAGCAGTACGCCAATGGGTCTTACCAACTCCGGGCCGATCAGTTCCCCCAGAATGCCCTTGGCGTAGTCCCAGCTCATCATCAGTGCCCCCATGGTCACCGCATTGGGATAGGATACCCGCAGCTCCAGGTAGTCACAGCTGCCGGGGATGATTTTCTCGCTGAGCAGGTGCAGCACGGAATAGGCGTAGATGCCCGCCAGGAAAATGCTGGCCGCATGGTAATTCTTGGAGTCCAACTTTTCGTTGAACTTCATGTCGTTCATGATCTGGCGTTTCTCCAGAGGATCCTGATCCTCCGTGTCCGGGTTGCCTGTCGAGCCATAGTTCATGATGGCGTTGCCAGTGACCAGGAACAGACGGCCGTCCACATAGAATTTTTGCTGCTTTGCGTCACTGATAATTCCGCGGCTGGGGCCGCCGCCCTCTTTGCGGGCAAACAACTGAGCCACACTGAAAATCTTGTTGTTCTTTTCCCACTCGCTGCCGCCGATACAGTTGCCCAGCCAGCGTTCCTCATCCACCTTGGCCTTTGCCCCTTCGTCGTAGCAAGTCACCGCCCGGCTGTAGTCCCGGAAGCTCAGAGGGGTAATGGTACCGCCCTTCAGGTAGTCGCTGCGCAGTGCGCACACGGTACTGGTTGTACCAAAATCCACCGCCAGCTGTACCGGTGCCACATTGACCCGGGATACGTCCTTGTTTTCCGCATTATAGAAGGGATATTTCGGCATAAAGACGATCCCCACGGTCTTCACCTGTGCATGCTCTGCATCGTCGCTCTCCTCGCCCACCACCTGCGCATAGCGGAAGGGCTTTTCATCGGTACACACCGTCCAGTTCTCCCGGTCATTGGGAAGCTGATAGACCTTGGTCGCCTCTACCGGCGGGTTGAAAACGAAGTCCATGTTGGAAACCTGACGGATATAGCCACCAGAAGCCTTCTCCAGTGGACTGACCGCCGCGATCACGGTATGCCAGGTGGCGTAGAATTTCTTCCAGAGATTCTGAGGCATAGGCAGGAAGGGCCACAGCATCAAATAGGGCAGCTGTCCAAAGCGCAAATGCTCCGCGTCGTAGGTCTTGTGAATGGAGAAGCTGCTGTCCCGGGCAGTGCTGATCTGCACGGAAACGCTGACACTGCGCAGCCTGCCGCACTCGGCCACCGGATCAAAGGTAACTTCCTCCAAAGTTCCGGCCTCCAGCACGTCCATAATCTCCGCACTCAGTGGGATCACGGGGGCATAGGCATCCAGCTCCGGATTTTCGCCGCTGAAACAGACCCGCTTCTCGCCCTGACTGGCGTTGTAGACCAGCCGGTTATTTTCCACGCCGCCAGTGTAAGCGATCAGCAGATTGTCCAGGAACAGCTTCGGCATGGGGCAAGGTACGCCGGCCGCATTGCGGTAGAACATCATAGCCGTGCCGAAGGGAATCCCCTTTCCCTCCCAGACATTGTCAATATTGGAAGCGTTCTCGATGGAATTGGGGGCAGCCAGGCCAGGCTCCAAGGTCATTTCCGGATTGGACATTCCCTTAAGCACGCAGTTCTGATACAGCCGCAGACCGTTCTGTCCAGCCCACCAGGCAATTCGGCTCAGGCAGAAGTCATCCAGACAGGACTGCCAGCAAGTAGCCCCCTTTGCCGTGGTGCCCAGGCTCATGATGGGTTTCCAGGCCTTGTGACAGTCCCCGATCTGACCTGCGTACCAGTCCACCACGCCGCCGAATAGCTTCTCGCCGTCATAGCAGCGCATGGGGCAGATTCCAATCTCCGGATGATACAGGGCAAAGGCCTGCCCATCCTGGCAAATGAAGTACAGATAGCCCTCCAGAGGTTTTTCCGTCAGGGGTTCCCGTTTGGTGACGGCCCTACGGAAGCACACATCCTTGTCCATTTCCCGCAGGATGCACAGCTCTACCAGATCCTCGCCATCCAGAAGCATGGGCTGCACCGACAGCTTCAGCCCCGCACCGCTATAGATATTGCACAGCGCCAGAATGGCAACCATAGCCTGCCACTCGTTGAAATCCTGGAGGCAGGTATCCGGCAGGGACGCAAAATCCGCCGGGGTTTTCCCCGGAGCCAGCGCCTCCAGAGCACTGCGGACATTTTCCGCGAAGCTGGAAACGCTGGCCAGCATAGAGGGTCTCGCATGGCTGGCGTTCTCCGAGAGCTTTGTCATGTTACTGATGGCGATATTCTCGGCAATTTTATCCAGCCCCACGGAGGCTACGATGGGGCCTTTGATGGCCGCGCCCAGGCCGGGCACCAGCTTGTCATTCAGGGCCGTGCTGGCAATCAGCTTATCGACCAGACGATCATTGATTTTCATAGATGCCTCCTTATCTGCACAGCTTGCGAAGCTCGTCGTAAATCTGGCAGAACCAGACCCCATCGTTCCGGACCCGACCCAACCAGTTGACCTCCAGCCCCAGATTATGCAGCACATCCCGCTCGTAAACGGTGGCGATGCTGTTGGGGAAGCGGGTCTCCTTATAGGCGGGCCGCTCCTGGCTGTCCAGGCGTTCATAGGTCAGAATATCGTTCAGCGTCGTGTTGTTGACGATCTCCGAGGCCGTCTGTGCCTCCAGCAGCTGCTTCAGCTCCGTCAGGTTGGCGAAATCCACCCATCGCTGGTCAAACTTGGCGGCGGCATTCTTATCCTCAGGGCCCAGACTATAGTGGTAGTAATTCATTCCGTCTACTGTCGTCGGATTCTGATCAGGTACCTGCTGACGATAGCAGGACCAGTCAAAACCGCTCAGGGAGATATCGTACATGAATTCGATAAAGCCCCGGCAGATGGCGCCGGCCTTGGCCACCGGCTCTTTATAATAGGTATCGATCTGCTGGCGGTCGATGGTCTTGGGGTTCAGAGGTCGGCCACCGGAGTCCTTCATCTGTCTGGCCGTGCCCCGGACTTCCACAATGGGCTTCAGATCATCGGCATCCTTGCCAAATTTCAGGCGCATATAGTAGCCAACCACCACACTGAACCGCAGGAAGGCCATCAGATGATCGTATTCCTCCCCCAGACCCAGTTCTTCGGGGGTCAGGGTCCGATAAATTCCACCGTCCTCCGGCAGGGCCTTCCAGACCAGCAGCTCCCCCATGGGACGCACGGTCTCTTCCTCCACGGCCTTGGCCATCTGTCCCAACCGGTCGTCAAAGAACCGGTTCGCCGCTGCCGCCGCCAGCAGCAGCACCACATGGAAATGCTGGCTCTGCTGGCCGCCCCGGGCAAAGATTTCGCTGGTAATGTCCATCTGAGAGGAGCCCAGCAAAGTCAGATTCATCATGTCATCCAGCAGACCGCTGTCAAAGTAATAGGATAAGGCCTCCTGGGTCTGTCCGGCAAACTTTGCGTCAATGGGGCTGACCTTTTCCAAGGCCTCCACGCTGTTTGCCGGGCAGGTAGGCAGCCGGAAGTAGGGCATAATCACGCTGCCGCCCAGAATCAGGTTGGTTTTTCCGTAGTCAATGGCGGGATTGTTCGGGTCGTGCATGGAGCGCAGTGCCCGCACCACATTGGGGATTACCGTGGCACCGGTTCCGCCGAACAGAGAACCCATCAGATAGACGTGGGTCTTTCCCTTGTTCAGACTGCTGTGCAGACTGGACATGAAGGTGTTGACCACGTCCCCCCTGTCCTGATACACCACCGTCTTGGCAAGGAATCGGTCCTGAATGTAATCGAAGAGCGGAGCACCGATATTGGGGTGTCCGTAAAAGCCCTTGTCCAGATCCGCGGACAGCTCGTCCTCGGTATAGGTGCTTCTCAGGATCTGGGCCAGCCTGGGGTCATTGCGGGGATTGAGCAGTTTGTTCAGTGTCAGATTTTTCAGGCTGTCGGCTGTGTTTCCTGTCTGTCTGCAGTACTCGTCCACGATCTCTTCCGTAAAATTCCAGTGGTGCAGCTCGATTTTGGGAAAGGTACTGGTGTCCGGCTTTTCTCCCAGCTGGGTCCTCATAGCATCGTAGTCCCGGAGCAGATCCTCACAGGCGGTAACTGCGTCGCTTTCCTTGTCCTTGTCGATCAGCAGAACGTGGTAGACCCCGTGATCTTGGGCGCAGCCGGCAGCCGCCATATAGATGAAGGCTCTGGCGCACATGGCGCCGGTTCCACCGGCGGCAATGATGTAATTATCGTTCATCTGGCTCTTCCTCCGACTCATCCGTTGATCTGGACCAGATCCGGCTTGAACAGCCGCTTGCCCAGATAGAACATGGGCAGGTCCAGCACCAGCACGATGAGCATCATCATAAGAAACTGCCGGATATCGTACCGGTCATTCAGGCTCAGGGAGTTCAGGGCGGTTTCCATATCCAGGAAGATGAACAGTGCCCCCACCGTCATCCAGGCGAGGCTCAGCACAATCTGGACAATCAAAGCCCCGATCCAGGGGCGGCCGTATCTGCCGACGGCCACTGCGTGCAGCTCGGAGGGGTTCTCCCCGGCAATACGCATATATCCGTGGTACATCAGCAGATACGCGCCAATGGGGATAAACACGCAGGGCAGCAGCAGGGTCATGCACATGGTGAAGTAATCGCTGGTAAAATTGATGATGGTCTCCACGCCGCCGTCATTGACGACCATCTGCGCCGGGACGCAGAACCAAAGCACCGCGTACCGATAGAGCAATCCGACCACCGCAGTGATCACCGACCAGATCACCGCGTTTTTCCAGGTACATTTCAGGCTGGTATTCCGATTTTTCATAGTTACGCTTCCTCCGTTTTCTATGCAGTTTCTTATTTTCCGGGATTGGGGATGTTGAAGATAAAATCCAGATACTCCGTCATTTCCGTATCGTCCTGGTAGCTCTTCGCCAGATTCTCCATGCTCGTCAGGAAGGTTTTCAGATTAGGGGTACGCTGAAGGACGCTGCGCACGCCCCGGTTCGCCATGGTCATGTTTTCAAAGTTCCAGCGTTTCCCGTAGATGGTCATTTCCTTATCATACTGCTGACTGGTGGTGCAATAGTCCTCCAGAGCCTCGCTGTCGATGCGCTGCACCGAGTCATTGGGTTCATTCAGATGCACCCGCAGCTCCACCCGATAGATTTTCTCCTTGGACAGGGCACTGGCAGCGTGATATTGCAGCCGCACTCTGGCCAGCTGCTGCACGTTGTCCCGAACCTCGCCGTTGTCATTCCAGGTCTGCATGTCCACCGTTTTCAGAACCACCTCCATGCAGGATTTTTCACTCTTTCCCGCAACGGTCCATCCGCCGCTCTGGCTGTCGAGGACGTAGACCTCGTAGTCCCAGCCATAGGGGCTGAGGGAATCCTCCCCGTCGTCAAAATCCGGATCCGGAATCCACTGCTTGCCGTCATGATAATAGTAGTCGCACGCCTGCAAGTCCCGGGCCGTGGATTCGTAATCCGTACTCAGAAGGGCAATCTGGGTGGAGGTGCTGACCTTGTTGTCGTTGTCCATGTCCAGGGTCTCCACCCGCTCCTGACTCCGGGCAGCGAACACGGTTCCGCTGTCCTCCTCCATCAGCTGGCCGCCGGTATTGTAGCTGCTGGCGGTGGTAGACAGAGCCTTGCGGGTATCGAGCACCTCGTTGGCGCCAAAGTGCAGCGGCTCCCGCAGAACCTGCTGGTTCATGCTGTTGGAGTAGAGGCAACTTTCAAATTCCACATTGCCGTCGGTCAGGCGACTGCGCATATCCTCCTCGGCATCGCGCACATCCTGCTCCGGGCCGATCATCACCAGGTAGAAGGGCGTAACCCCGTCAAAATTCTCCAGCCGCTTGGCCGGATCCTTCAGGCTGTTCCGGCTGATGTAAAAATCTCCCTGGAACAAGCTGCGCACCGCCATCACGCAGGCGGCGGAATAGGGGTACGCGTCAAAATATTCCTTGATCTGGCTGGTAAAGCCGCTCAGGTCATACTGGGGTTCGATGAAATTCGACACCACCACCGTGATTCCGTTTTCCGGGAAGGCCGGCTGCTCCAGATAGGTCAGCTCCTCCAGCTGATTGACGAGGGACATTTTCTGCTTCGTGTAGAAGCCGGGAGCCACCAGCCGGGCGCGCAGACTGCTGTCCAGGGCCATCTGGGTCCACACCGCCTGCCCGCTTTGCGCATCGGTCTCCAGCACCAGCGCATCCACTGCGTTTTTCTTGGTGAATCCGGCCATAACCGTCATCAGGTAGTTCAGGCTGTTTTGATAGGCCGTCGTCTCATTCGCGCTGACAAAGCCCGCCATGGACTCCGTATTTTCCACAATCAGCCGGAAGGACTCGGCAGTACGGGTGTCCCGCTGGGTGCTCAGCCCCCGATTGTTGCGGATGTGGGCCTGGAGTACCGGGTCGTTTTCGAGCAATTCCTGAAAGTCGGCACTGCTCTGGGCCGACAACCGGGCCTGCTCCCCCGTGCTCTCCGGGGCCGTTCTCTGCTGGCAGCCCCACAGGCTCAAGAGCATTGCGCCCAGAAGCAGGATGCTGACCAACCGTTTGATCTGCTTTCTCATGGTGATATATCCTCCTTTTTCTCTGTGCCAGGGTTTCTTTCCAAAGGGCAGGGCTTATTTCAGCACCGTCATGGCAAGTATGCCAATGGCCGCCAGCAGTCCAGGAACTGCCGCAAGACCCGTAATCGTCAGATATTTTTTCAGGACAGGCCGTTTTGCCAAGGCCCCGCCTATCAGGCAGCCCGCTGCCAATGCAGCCAAGGCACCGGCGGCGATCAGACCGCTTCCCTGGCTGGCGGCACCGGTCAGCAGCATCGCGGCTGCCGGTACCAAGGCTCCCACCCCGACCAGAATTCCGTGGGCCGCTGCCAGTCCAAAGGGCACGCTGCCTCCCCGATCGATGGATCCCAGCGGGTTACCCAGCTCCGGCCATGTCGGGAAGGCCCGATCCAGGGCAAATTTCCAGGCGGCGCCGGTTTCCTCTCCGGCACCGGCCCGAAGCTGACGCTTCGTACACCCCGCGCGGTACAGGCTTTGTATCTGCTCCACGGTGATCCTGTCACTTTTTGCCAGCCGGGGCAGAATGTCCCGGCGAAGTCTCCGCTCCCTGACAGCCAGCAGCGTCATCAAATCCGTATTGGATCCCAGCATCCGAGCCGCCCAGGTTTTCTCCTCCCAGGTATCCCAGACCGGCTCCGGCTGTCCCGTCCGATAACCGCGCAGGCTCTCCAGCTTTTCGGAAAGAACCTTTGCACTGTCCGTCACCGCCCACTGGGAGAAGGCCACAATGCCTTCGTGGAGTCCCAGATCGGCCAGTGCCGCGCAGCACGTCAACCGCTGGCTGACCTGCTCCGCAGACAGCCCCTCGGGGAGCTCCCTCATATCCGGGCAGGCGGCCACCAGCTCCCGCAGGCAGTCCCGTTCCGGCTCGCTGAGCTTCCGCCTTTCAAGAAGGTCACCGCATTCCCGGAGCATGACCCAGGTGACGCCATGCTGCATCTGATTGGCAGCGGCCTGGGATTTCAGGCTGTCGGAAAGGGCCGTGGCAAAGCCCTGGGCATCGATTTCGTCAAACAGTGCCAGCAGCTGAGCCAGATTTCCGCACGCCCGCTGGCTGAGGTCAATGGCGTTCTGCCACTGAGCCAGCGTTTTCTCAACCCGCGCGTTTTCCTCGGGGGTAAAGCTGCCCTGATGGGCCGCAAACTGCTTCCGGTCGGACTGGACTTTTTCCAGAAGCCGACGGCACTGGTCTAAGCTTCCGGGATTGCTGTTGTTCCCGCAGAATTCCGCAAGGCCCTGGGCAATCGTCCGATTCCAGCCCTGAGGCTCCGGCAGCAGCTCCCGGTAGAGATAGTGCTCCTCCAGCCGGGCATACAGCGTCTCCAGTCCCTCGTCCGTGCCGGCGAGAAACCAGGCATGGATCTGCCCCAGACCCAGCTCCCGCTGGTGCTCCAGGTTGTAGCGATATCTGGCGGCCACGTCCTCGCTTCCGCGCTTCAGCTGCCGGGCCGTGTAGTCCCGCGTGGGCTTGACCACCGCCGCAGCGGAGGCCTTGTCCTCCGGCATAGGCAAAGCTTTCAGCTTTTCCAGGGTTTCCGCAGTGGGATGCCGCTCCGTCAGCTCGGGATAGGTCTGACAGGCCAGTTCCGCAAATCGCCGGCCCAGTGTCTGCGCCAGATGTTCCTCCAGATCCTGGGGATACAGCTTTTTCAGAGAACCGATCAGCCGCAGAGTCAGGGCGGCATTCCGATCCCGCTTTGCGGTTTTGCTATGGTTCATGTCGTCCTTTTCCAGAACGCCCAGTCGGAACAGGTCCTCATAGGTTTCCGCAAATCCCAGCAGATACCGCTCCATAGTCCCGGGCGTGAGCTTGCCGGCGATCTGGACATACAGCGTTTCCCGCATACGGGGTGTCCAGGAATTGTCATAGAGGCTCACCGCCCAGTTATAAAGAGCCTCCGTTCCGAAGTCCAGCCGCTCCATGCTGTACATATCGAAGGCCATGCAGTATTGACTCAGCTCCGGGTTTCTGCCGTTCGGTTCCTTTTGCAGCGTCTTCTGGCAAAAGGCGAAGAAATTCTCCAGCTCTGCCGGTGCCGCCTGGGCCAGAAAATCCAGCAGCGGCGTATAGGGCAGCTCCCGGTTTCCGTTTTTCCGGGGAACCTGGGGACAGGGCTGCTCCCCCGCCAAATCCACATAGGGCCGGTAGGGGCTGGCCGCCAGACCCGCGGTATCCGCGTCCTTGTCCATCAGAAGGATGCGTACGCCTCCGGGCATGGGGTTCTTTTCACTGCTGAGCATTGCCCGGGAAACACCGGTGACGCAGCCGAAGGTCCGCCGTCGCTCCCATGGAAGCCTCTGGTAAATAGCCAGAAGCACCTGCCGGGCCTCCCGCATAGCTTGGGCACCGGTGGAAGCCAGTCTGATAATCACCGACTGGTTATTCAGCACCGCGTACAGAATGGCCCGCAGCCGGTCCTCCGCCAGCGCAGCCGGCTGTAGATACATTCTGGGCATCTGTTCGATGGGAACCGGCGTGAGCGTCTTCTCACCCAACTCCGCCAGACGCCCCTCCGCTTCCTCCGGGCGGCAGAAGGCCGTGTCCAGCAGTTCCATCAGCCGGGGACCGAACACCTGCTCGTCGATATCGCTCACATAGCCCTGGGTGTATACCGCCGTTCTTCTGGAAATCACGCCGCTGACCTGCAAATACAGCCGTTCCGGTTCCGCTACGTCCTCCAGATTCGTTGCCAGCATCCAGAAGCACTGGTGGGCAGCCGTCGCCAGATCGCCGTGCCTGCTGCCCGCGTCGTAGTTGATCAGCGGGGTCATCCGGCTGCCGTTCTTTTCGAAAAAGCTCTGTTTCCCTTCCGTTTTCGGAAAACTGGAGGCAAACGCATAGCCTTTTCCGCCAATATCGCCGTAAAAGTATTGCTGCATATTGATCGCTCTTTTCTCTTTGATACTGAGTTATGCTCCGTTCGGAAAGCAGCAGCTTTTATAGAAATTTCCGGAGCAAATTGGAAATCGCCTCCTGGGTTTTCCCTGGATAATCGTTAAATTCAGAGTCGGCTCTGCCAACCTCCAAAATCCCGTCACAGGCCAGCAGCCACAGGAAGGGCGACACAACGCCAAACCGCTCCGCCCGCATCCGGGCATACCGTTCCGTGCGCTGCTCCTGGCTGTCGTAGGCTCCATCCGCCACCTCGCCATAATAGCCCGGTGCCCACTGGGTACCGTTGGAAACCGCGAAGGCCGCCACCTGAGGCTCCTGCTTTCCCGCGTTTTTCAGGCGGGTCAGCAGATTCTCCATAAAGGAGCCAAAGTATTTATTGATGTAAACCCGCACCGCCTGAACGCCGGATGCCATTGCCTCCGCGTTGTAAACCAGATAATTCCGCCTGCCGTCCCAGACCAAGGGACTGCATCTGCGGATATCGTAGGCCAGATTCAAAGGTTGACGTAGGTCACCGCCGTTGATCTTATCCGAGGAGGTCATCACCACCGCCGTGGGAATGGAGTGGTTCGGCAGGAAATCCGCATAGTAGGTCAGAATCTCGCTGGGGTTCAGCACCAGCTTCTGATTGGCCTCTGCCTGAGCCTCCCGACTCATCTGACCGGTGCTGATGACCATCATCAACGCATCGCTGGAATACAGCAGCTTGCGCATTTTCTCCCGGTACTGGGCGTAACGCTCATCGTTGGTAAATACCTCGCCCGCAATATCTGCCAGCGTATACATCACCGTCTCCCCGGCACCGTGAACCAGAAGGGTCAGAGCCGGTGCCTCCAGAGGCTGATCCGGCGGGGTCTTCCGAGGAGGATAGCCGTTCTGATACAGCCACAGCGCACCGATCTTCGCGTCTGCCGTCTCCACGCCTTCTCCCGCCTCCGGTTCCGCCAGAACCCGCCGCCACTGGGGATCCGAGGCATTGTGATCAATCTGAATATTGGTATACTGCTGACTGCCGTTGCCCTGAACGCAGGAGGTTGCCTCTCCCACATCGATGGCATTGGCCAGTGCGGCAAGATAGGTGGTTTTTCCCGTCGCCTGGGTGCCCAGGATGCCGACGATCCTCTGGGGATAAGCCCCCATCTCAATGGGCAGCTCCCCACGGCATTTGTCGCAGCAGCATTTGGCACAGTGGTAAGCCTGTCGGCTGTTCGCGCCCACGACCACCAGGGAATGGGGCATCTGGATTCCGTTGATCTCCTGATACCGCCAACCGGCCAGCAGGGTCTCAGCGGTGAAATTGCGCCGGCCGGATTCCGCTTCCTCCCGGGCAAACAGCAGCGCGATGGACAGCACGCCGACAATCTGCGCCTCCCGCATACCGGCCGCAGTCATGCGGGAAAGACGGACTCCGGGCAGGGTCGCGAATTTCTGGCACAGCTCCCCCAGCCGACTTTTATCCTCCGGGGCAGGCAGCTCCCCGAAATTGGTCCGCTGCTCCATCCGGTTCTGAATTTCCAGCATGTCATAGATTTCCGGAAAGCCGGATTCCAGGCAGAACTGGGCGACAATGGCCCCGATGTTCACGGTCATTTCCGTCAGCTTTTCCACAGGAATTTCGTTATTGTCCCTGCATTCAAAGCATTGCAGCGGGGATTTTTTCGTCCGAAGTGCCTGGATATCCGGCCGCTGGATCTCCCAGGAGGCCGGCTTCTCCTCCGTCTCCGCCAGGTAACGCAGCAACGGCGGCACCTCCGGCAGCACATTCCCGCCGTAGCGTGCGCCCACGCCCAGCACCCGGATCAGTTCTTCTCTTTGCAGACTGACGCTTTCCCCGGGGGAATACCGCTCCAGCAGATTCTCCATTGGGAAAAACTTCCCCTCAATCACATCGCCGCATTCCGTGCAGTGCACACTGTACATCGGCTTGGTCTGCTGGCTGTTTTTCGTTGTCATACCTCTCCCACCCAACTTTCTGGTCTGTTATCGAACGGCATATTCCAGGGTAACGCACAGGGTTCTGGCATTGCAGTGGGTCTCGCTCTCAAAATGCGCAGCCAGATTGCCGGGGATTTCGTAGTAGACGCTGACCTTATCCTCGGAGCTGCCCTCTTTTCTGCTGACACCAGCAGTCTGAACCCGCAGACCCTTTCTGGCATTCTTCCGGCTGATCCAGCCCAGCTGATCACAGAAGTGCTCGTCATAGAGCAGCGTATCCAGCAGTCTGCTCGCTGGGTCCGTCAGGAATCCCGCTCCGTTGAAGGCACTGTGGAACCGATTCAGAAGCACACTGACCCGGTACTGTCGGCAGTTGGCCAGTGCCAGCCCGGAAAGCTTCGGGTCCAGGCGGTTTTTCCCGATTCCGGCCGGGTCCTGCATACAGATCAGGCAGCTTCCCAGGCTCAGCATGGTGCTGCCGTCTCCGTCCGCGCCCTCCGGCCAGCGGTTCAGGGCCACACTCACCTGCATCAGTTCCGTCATCTGGGTCTTTTGGTTGACGGCGCAGGCTGCCCAGTAGGTAATCAGGCAGCCAACCGCCACCAGAATCAGGAAAACGCACATCACATACCCGAAAAACAGAATCGGCGTATCCACCGCGCTTTCCACATAAGATCGGATCAGGTTCATATTCATCAGCAGTTCCTCCTTGGCCGGTTTTCGGGCTTCTCGCGCCCCGTATGGTTTTTCGTCGGTATCTGGCCAAAATAGTACACTTTACAGTCCAAATTTCACTTGCAAATAAACTATGAACAAGCTATAATGAAATAGACGTTTTTCGCCGTTTTTCGCATGGATGATAGAGTGTACTTTTTTATCCATCGTTATTCTTTTACCCATCGCAGGAAGGTACTGTGGGTAACCCCCAGCTGTCTGGCAGCTCCCCGGGCGGAAATTTCCCCCGCCAGCCATTTCCGCTTCCAACCGTCAAACGCCGCAGGCCGATCCATGGGTCTGCGGCCAAATTTTACCCCGTTGCGTTTGGCGGCGGCGATGCCCTCCGCCTGTCGCTGGCGGATGAATTCCCGTTCTGTCTGGGCAACATAGGACAGTAGCTGCAAAACGATGTCCGCAATCAGAGTTCCTGTCAGGTCCCGGCTCTGCCGGGTGTCGAGCAACGGCATATCCAGCACCACGATGGCCGCCTGCTTTTCCTTGGTAATCATTCGCCACTGTTCCAGAATTTCCTCGTAATTCCGCCCCAGCCGGTCGATACTCTTGACCACAAGGGTATCGTCCCTTTTCAGTCTCCGAACCAACTTCCGGTAGTTCTTCCGGGCGAAGTCCTTCCCTGACTGCTTGTCCATGTAGATTCGGTTTTCGGAAATTCCGAATTCTCGCATGGCAATGAGCTGTCGCTGTTCGTTCTGTTCTCTTGTGGAAACCCGGATGTACCCATATTCCATAATGCAAACCTCCCATGAATCGGTATCCGGATAATAATTGTAATACGATTTACGAAACCTTTCGACAAATCGGCCAGAAAAAACAAAACCACCGGCTGTGCCGATGGCCCTTCTGATACTATTTCCTGATTAAAATCTTAATTTTAATCAGGAAATAGTATCAGAGACAATTCTGTACATATCATAAAACACGCAGGGGCAGCCGTTTGGCCGCCCCTGCTGTGTTTTATCGGATTTCCACCGAAAGATTTACTGTTGCATTGGGTTTCGTAGTCGTATTTCCCTCGAAAAATAGATTCAGGCTGACCTTTCCGGATTTCAGCGTCTTTCCGGGAGTCGGACGGATCGCAAATCCGCCGTGGCTCAGATTCCCGATGGTATACTCTCCGCTTCGCGCCTCTGCTCTGGAAATGGGATTCAGGCCCGCCTCCTGGTTGGCAAACTTCAGTTCCGCCCGGGTGTTGGCATCCTTCGCGTACAAAACCACCGGTGCCGCGGTCATCTTGGCCGTGCCGGATTTCAGAGTCAGGTTCACCAGCGCAGGCTTCTGTGCACCCTGAACCGCCAGCTCCAGGCGGTATTTGCCGGTAAGCTCCAGATTCCCCACTCTTTGCAGGTGCAGTCTGCCGCTCTCGTCCCAGGAAAACCGGAAGGCATCCGACACATCCTCGGTGAAATTCTTGCCGTTCTTCGCCCAGAAAATCCTGGCCGTTTTGTCGATTGCTGTCAGTCCAAGATAATTCTTATAGTTGGGATTGACCACAATTTCCGAACTGTCCCGGATGACATCGATGAATCCGGAAGCCTTGGCGGAAATCGTCACATTGGAAGCTGCTTGTGCCGGGATCGTCACCGTCAGCACCGCCTCCGGCTGATTCTCCGCCGCTTTCACCGTAACCGCATAGCTTGTGCCATAGGCAGTTTTTTCATTGACGGCGAGATAGAGCTTTCCGTCCCGATACTCGGCGGTAATTCCCTCCGGAGCCGTAATTACCGGCTGTCCCATGGTATATCCCTTGGTCTTGCAGTTCACTTCCACAACCGCCGAATCCATCACCGCCTTGTTCAAGCTCAGCTTCGATTGGCTCAGCTTCAGCTTGATGGGGGTACGCTTGACTGTAAACTTAACGGTGCAGGGAACCACGCCGTTTTCACTGCCAGAATCCAGGATGAGATTCAGCTTCATCTGATAGCTCCCGGCTGGCACCTCGCTCACCGGACGGATATACCACCGGTTCGTTTCTTCGTCCCGGGCAAACCGGAAGCAGCCCTGCAGTGCATCCCCCTTGGCATCATAGAATTCCGCCTGATCTTCCAGTTCATTATAGTTTTCAAACCGATTCAGGAAATAGTTGCTTCTGGCAAACGTGACATTCGTCTGCGGATCAGGGAAGGAAATGTCCATAGGTGCCCCGGCTTTCAGGGTGACACTCGGCTTTTTCGTTGCGGGCAGCACCGTGAAGTTCCGGACAGCGGTCTTTTCCGTGATGATCGCACCATCCCGTTCCAGATCGATGCACAGCCGGTAATTGCCCGGCACCACCGTCGCGGGATCGGTCAGCACCGCGATTCTTCCGTCGTCCGCCAAGTAGGTCTTGAAATTGTCCGTCACGTCCTGACCGGCTTTGTCCAGAATCGACCAGGTCGGCTGGCAGTTGTTCATGTACCGGGAGCCAAGATACCATGGCTCGAAGAAGCCGTCTGCCACCGTGGAGTTCAGGGTGTACTTCACCGTGGGCTGGTACAGGCTGACCGTCAGCGGCGTGGCCTGGGGCTTGACGCTCACCGTCAGCGGCACGGTTGCCTTCGTATCGGAGAAGTACACATTCAGCGTAAGCTTCCCGGCCTGCACCTGAGTGCCCGGGTTCGGCTTGAGAGCAAACCAGCCGTCAGCCGCACTATCCCACTCAGCTTCGGTGCTCCACCCCTCCGATGCCCGGATGCCCGCAACGTTCAGGCTCTCCAGGGTATCGGTCTTGCGCTTGCACAGCAGCTGAACCCAGACCGTCCCGGCAGTGTCGCCGTTATCGTCCGGCTTTGTGAAGACGGGAATGGTCATCCTGGATGCGGAAAGTCGGAACGCCGGAGCCTTGTAGGCCAGCTTTGCCGTGACCTTCACCGGAACGGGCACCGCCCATTCCTCGGTGGACACCAGCAGATTCAGGCTTGCGCTGCCCTTGGCCGGGGCGTTATTCAGGGTGAGCTTCGTGCCGTCCAGGGTCAGCCATTCCGGCCACAGGCCGTTGTTTTCCACCTTCGTGACCGTGCCGCCGGTGATGCTCAGAGCCTGGCTCTGGTCGGTGTAGAAGGAATTGAAGGTCATATTCTGAGCCTTGAGCTTGGGCAGGGTCTTGCCGACGGTGACGGTCACGGCGTCCTCCGTGTGGTATTCCACGCCGTTGACTTCCACGACCACCCGGCTGGTCATCTTCTTGCTCACGGGCACCGTGCCGTCAATGGCCGCCTGAGTGGGCACCAGCAGCAGATGCCGGTCGTCCTTCACCTTCAGATCGAAGATTTGCCGGGCGGCTTCGTCCTCCAGGAACGCTCCGGTGATGGCCACGCCGTTGTCCGTCACTTGGTTCTCTTCGGCGAAGGTGGATATCTCATTCTGCTTCAGCCGCAGAAGCACATCCAGGCTGGCGTAATTCCTGCTGTACAGCTCGGAGGTCACCTTCGTCAGACCCAGGTCAACGCCCAGGACTTCCTCGTTGGCCGCCTTTTCCGTCACATCCACCCGGCACCGGGCAGTGAGGGTTTTCTCACCTGTGTTCAGCGTTGCCAACACATAGGCAGTTCCCGGATTCAGCGGCGTTACACTACCATCCTTGCTGACTTCGATTACTTGCACACCATCCGGATTTTCTGCGCTCCAGGCAATTGCCTCAGATATATACGACGGAATCACTTGAAGCTGCACCGAATCCGCACCAGCATTCATTGTAATGTATTCCCGATCCAAAGTAATCGTTGACGGATCATCAATGAGCTTAATCTGGTCGTTATCATTTGCGGTAATCGCGACTCTGTTTGCCTGGATTTCCTCCGTTTTCTCCATGGATTCATCCGGCCCTATCAGCTTCGCTACCGTTACTTCTCCCAGAGCGTCATCACTTTCAGCCAAATAACTGCCATCTTTTTGCGGTGTCAGAGTCACATCCGCTGCATTCGTTGTCAGAGAGAGCGCAAATCCATCGGATGTAGAATCATCCATCGTGACGTAGAGCTTGGACTGGTCGTCCGCGCCGCAAATAGAAATCTGACCATCAGCAGAGAAAACAATTTCGGTCGCGTCTGAATCTACCATGACCGCCTGGTCGCTGTTGGCAAATTTCAAGTATATGCTATTTCGTTGTGACCCGTCAAATTTAAGCGTGTATGTGTTGCAATTCTCAATATAATATGTACTCAATTCACCGTTTGTATTTCCGTATGCATTCTCAAATGGCCCAAAAATGTTCAAGTCTCCCGTTATTATTTCAGAGACAATATTCGCATTCTTGCCGTTGGCAGATACTGAAAAGGCGTTTGCGTTCGTAATAATCATGCAGTTTTGAGCCAGTTTGTTCCGCCCTTTCTTTGCATCACACTCCTGAATACTGTATGCATCATAGTCTGACAGTTCAGTCACTTCCGTAAATGACGTATACTTATAATTGTCATAGTTTGTCAGTTCTGAACTGTATTGACCCATTAAGTATGTGCCGTTAATGTGGAAAGACTGCTTATTAACGTACATGATTACAGGCTGCTTGTTATAAATAGGCTTATTTTCTCCATCCATAACATGATCGCCACTGATGACAATGTCACTATATAGCCGATTAGGATCTGAAACATATACAATGTAGTTATCCGGATCAGAATCCTCATCCAGTGCGTAAGCCAGTATGGCATGCGCACCGCCTTTCATTCTCACACTTACAACGACAGGGTTCTCCCCCTTTTGAAGTGTCGTAATTAGCTTCCTACCCCAATCCGTCTGCTCGAAGCTGAATCCAATATTAAGTATATTCTGATTTACTACCATTTGCAGGAAATGGTAATACGACAGATAAGAATACAGTATCTTATTCTCTTTCGGCCCTATCAAATCTGCTGCATCCACCGCATCGCTTTGAATTTGGGTAATGTCTAACTTTCCTGCCTGAAGAAGTCCCATTAATGATGACATTCCAAAGCACATTCCGTGGAAGCCACCGAGGTAAGACCCCAAGTCCAAGATAAGCATCAATTTTTCGGCATTACTAATTTTACTGTATAATAACTTCAAATCCTCTTTTCTATATGAATAAGGCTTATCAAAAAATCGTTTGTCATTGGAAAAGCTGAACGAATTCTTCTGCAAATCGAACCCGGTTGTGATAATATCCCGTTTAACCGTAAAGGTGATATCTCCCCGTGTCCCGGTATAATAGACGCGCTCGCCGGAATCGGCATCCACTGCGTAAATCAGCCCGTCCGGTATGAGAAGCGTCAACTTGCCGGAAGCGGAAAATCTTATCCAATCCGTCTCAAACGCAGATGGAATAACGAGCTTGTTTCCATCAACATATCCGCCTAATTGCGCGAACTCATCCGCTCCGACCTCAAGAACAGAACGCTGCGAATCACAGTCCAGAATGCAGATTTTCCCCTTGCTCCAATCAAGCTCTTCACCGATATCGTGAGAAAAAGTCAAAATCAGCGGTTCATCCAAGGTAACATTTGCTGCCCCGGCTTTAGGGCTAGACAAGGCCAATGTCAATCTCCCTGTTTCCATTTCATAATTGTAGTGGATCGTTGCGTTCAGAAGATCGCTATTCTGATAGCGAATAGTGATCTGATTCCACTGTACTTCCGTTCCACCATAATAGACATCGGTCAGAGCTTTACAACCTTTAAAGGCCTGGTAACCGATTACTGTCACACTTTCCGGGATCACCACACTAGTTAGGCTGCTGCAACCACAGAAGACTTCCTCGTAGATGCTGGTTAGGCCCTCTGGAATCACCACGCCTGTCAAACTGCTACAACCCTCGAAAGCGCTGTAACCAACACTAGTTACCCGTTTCGGAATCTCCACGCTAACCAATCTACTACATTTTCCAAAAGCATAGGCCCCGATGCTGGTCACACTTGATGGTATCTCGTATGTATTATTCCCTTTGCTCGCCGGATATTGCAGCAATGTTGTACAAGTTTTATTAAATAGGACCCCGTTTATAGAAGTATAATTTGGATTTTCTGTATTAACAAGGATACTGTCTAAGTTTTTACAATATGCAAAAGCAGCCTCGCCAATACTGCGTACGTTCTCCGAGATTGCCACACTGGTTAGACTACTGCAGTTATAAAAGGCTTCGCGGCCAACGGTAGTCACGCGCTCCGGAATCTCCACACCGGTCAGCCTACTGCAACCATCAAAAGCTTGGCTGCCAATGCTGGTCACGCTCTCTGGAATCGTTACACTGGTTAGGCCTTCACAGTATATGAAAGTACCATCGCTAATGCCGATCACACCCTCCGGGATCTCCACGCTGGTCAGACTATAACATTCCCTAAAGGCTGCGTCGCCGATACTGGTCACACCCTCCGGGATTTCCACGCTGGTCAGCCTGGTGCAGCAAGAGAAAGCACATTTACCGATGCTGGTTACACCTGATTTCACAACCACAGATAGAATGTCTTCCCCCCTGGTATACCAGGGGGCTTCTGTATAGGCGAAAACATCATAATCTTTCATCTTTCCACTGCCAAAAATAGTCAGAGTGCCATCTCTAGTTAGCACCCAGGTCAGGTTATCCCCATCCGCGCCACAGGTGCCGGAAGCAATCACGTCGCTATCCTCCGTCAAGATATAGGTCGGCTCCGTCGCCTCAGTTTCTTCCGAGGGTTCCTCCGTCGCCAACGTGGCCTCAGTCGGCACGATCGTTGTCTCCGTAGGAGCCACGGTTTCCGTGGTGGCTTCCACCGTAGGTTCTTCTGTAGGCTCAGCCTCGGTTGCCGGAGGTTCTGTTTCCATGGTCTCTGTTACCGCGGTCGTCCCTTCTGTCTCATCCGGCAGCGTTTCCGCAAAGGCCGGGGTCGCAAGCTGGAACACCAGGGTCAGTGCCAGCAAAAAAGCCAGTCCTTTTTTCATTGCAGTTTCCACCTTTCCATACACTTTTTATTTCTGAACCGTGAATTTTTTATGACTATATTATATTTGTACAATACGTAACTGTCAACAACTTTTGCATGATTTGCACAAATTTTATATCGATTTCAGAAATATATAATGCAAAACAGAAAAAGCGAACAGCCTTCCATCCTGCACTCAAACAGTCAGGGTGGAAAGCTGTTCGCTCTATGTAAATTTCC